>Ga0326511_10001778_pt1 | contig 17765 bp, 15 predicted proteins | sample 0_2496_0518_D_FD_203701 | JGI IMG/M metagenome (GOLD analysis project Ga0326511, IMG submission 203701) | Bovine rumen microbial communities from UC Davis, California, United States - 0_2496_0518 | ecosystem: Host-associated > Mammals > Digestive system > Stomach > Rumen | place: USA...
CCATTCGACGCTCCTTGCTCCCCAGCTGGATGAGCGTCCAGCCGTGATAGCGGCGGTAGAGGTGGATAAGCAGCGTGGGCAGCAGGATGGTGAACAGATAGACGATGGCCAGTACCTGTAGTTTGTATGGCCATGGCAACTGATTGAGATAGCTGAGTGTAAACAGCATGACCAGTCCGAGTATGGGCAGGTAGAAAGGTGTGAACACCATGCTCACAATGCGTGCTGTCAGGATGATATGTCGTTCTCTTTTCATTTCCTTAGCCGTGCTATCGGTATTCCTAATAATTCCCTGTACTTGGCCACCGTCCTGCGGGCGATGGGATATCCCCGTTTGGCGAGGGCGTCTTTGATGGCTTCGTCGCTGAGCGGGCTGTTGCGGTCCTCGCTATCGACTATCTCGCGCAGGGTTGCCTTAATCTGGCGGGTTGACAGCTCCTCACCGCTTTCCGTCACATAACTGTCGCTGAAGAAGTGGCGCAGCGGGAATATTCCCCATCGTGTCTGGGCGTATTTAGAGTTGCTCACTCTTGAGATGGTGCTCAAGTCAAGACCGGTCTTCTGGGCCACATCCTTCAGGATCATCGGTCGCAGCGAAGCCTCGTCGCCGTCGAGGAAGAATTGCCGTTGCAGCGTGATGATGGCCTGCATTGTCAGTGTCAGTGTGCGCCTCCGGGTTTTGATGGCTTCGATGAAGCCTTGTGCTGCCTCCACCTTCTTCTTAATATAGAAGAGCGCCTCCTTGGCATTGCGGCTCATGTGCTCTTTGTTGTCTTGATACTCTCGCATCGAGTCGATAAACGACTGCGAAACTTTGAGTTCCGGCACGTCGCTCTGATTGAGCACGAAAGTGATGGTGCCGTCGTCTTGCGTGTCTATGATATAGTCGGGTGTAATCTGCTGCAGGCTCCTTCCTAAAGTCTCTCCCATCGAAGCGCCAGGGCGCGGGTTCAGCTTGCGGAGTTCGCGGAACAGCGCCTCGGCCTGTATGTCGGTTAGTCCCAGGGCCTGCTGTATTTTCGTCCAGTGCTTCCTGGTGAAGTCGTCGAAGTAGTTGGTGACGACGTTTTGCATCAGTTGTTTCAGCTTGGAGTCGGCACGCCGCGCAATTTGCAGCTGCAGGCATTCCTGCAGGCTGCGGGCACCTATTCCGGCTGGGTCGAATTCCTGTAGTCGGGATAACGCACGGGCAACGGTATCGGTGCTGGCATCAATGTGGTGATAAATGGCCAGTTCGTCACTGATCATGTCGAGAGGCTTGCGCAGTAGTCCGTCATCATCGAGCGACCCTATCAGATACTCCATGATGTCGTGCTCCTCATCGGTCAGTTCCAGTTCGCCTATCTGTTCGTTGAGCAGGTCGTAGAACGATGTGCCCTCGCCATAGACGGCCTCCTCATGCTCTTCCGCCAAATTGCTGCCACCGTGATATACTGGCAGTTCCTCGTCGTCTCGCCCGATACCTGCCAGGGCTTCGTCGAGTGCCGACTGCCGGTCCTCGCGCTCCTTTTGAGCGGAGTAATCCTCATCGGGCAGACCCTCATCGGTGCCAGTGTCATGCGCTTCCGACAGCGCATCGTAAGGCGACTCCGCCTCTAAGGCGGGATTGTCGTTCATCTCCGTGTTGATGCGGTCTGTCAGCTGAGTGACGGGCAGCTCTATCAGCGAGGACACCAGCATCTGCTGTTGCGAGATGCTCTGTGTCAGCTTTTGCGTCTGTGTGAGCCGCTGGTCTTGTATCTGATTGAATTTGTCGCTCATTACCCTTAACTATTGAAATATTCCTTCAGTTGGGCGGCATAGTCCTCCAGCTCAGCGGTTTCGCCATTGCCAAAGCGCCGCCAGACATCGACGCATGCCTGATACAGCTTGTTGTCGGGCTTGCCCTTTCGCTTCAGATAAGGATCGCAATATTGCAGGGTTTCCAATACTTCGACCACTTCTGCGGGTGATACGCCTATCTGCTTGGCCAGTTCTCCAACTTCAGGTGTCTCTGTGGCCATGGTGATAGGGGTCAGGCGAAAATAAAGGTCGAGGATCAGGATTATCATGACGGGTGTAATCCTGCTATTGTCTGCCACAGGCTTAAAATCGCGCTCAAAGGTCTCGCTGACCTCCACGCCATCGTAGAACTCCTCGGCATGGCCATAGCCACGCATCTCACGCCACAGACTGACGGCGCGGGCCAGCTTCTGGGGATTGTTGCCATAGGTCTTCCAGATGTACTCTATCCGTGGAACCTTCAGACGAGCTATCTGGCACATCCTTTTGTAAAGTGCCTGGGGAGCGATGTGCAGTTCCAGGCTCAAATCTACCATGCTACGGCAGTATTTCGGCTTCACACCCACAGGCTTCTGTAGGTAAATCTGCATCAGCAAAAGCCAATAATCATCTATCCATTTTGCATTTCTTGCCATTATCTGCTTAATTTTTTTGCAAAAATACAGAATTTTTCTTAACTTTGCAACCGAAATGCCAAAAACTTATGAGAAAAATAATTCTTATTGCCCTTGCGACATCATTCTTATCGAATATTTGGGCACAAAGTGTAAACCAAGAACTGAAAACGGACTTCAACAAGGCCGGCAGCAACTATTATATCTATCCTGTTCCTACCAAGCCGCTGACGCCAGCCCCTCATGGCAAAAAGCCTTTCTATATCAGTCACTATGGTCGGCATGGCTCGCGCTACCTTATCAATCAGCGCGAATACGACTATCCTTACGCCACGCTGAAGGAGGCTGACCGTGCCGGCAAACTGTCTGACAGGGGAAAACTGGTGCTCCAGCATGTTGCGCAGCTTCGTGATGAGGCCAAGGGCCGCTTGGGCGATCTTACCTCCATCGGTGCGGAGCAGCATTGCGGCATTGCCGAGCGTATGTTCCGTAACTATCCGGAAGTCTTCAAGGGGGATGCGTGTGTGGAAGCTAAGAGCACCGTCGTCACCCGCTGCATCATCTCTATGGACAATGCCCTGAGGACACTGGCGGCCCTTAACCCTAAATTGCGCATCACATCGGACGCCAGCGAGCATGACATGTACTACATGAATCTTCAGGACCGCAAGCTGTACCATCAGAAGTGGCCCGCTAAGGCCACAGCACTTTATGAGGATTACTGCACGCGCCATTCTATCCATGAGAAGGCCATGCTCCGGTTGTTTAATGACTCGGTATATGCGCGCGAAGATATCAATCTCTACCGCCTTAACCTGCAGATGATGAAACTGGCCTCCAGCGTTCAGGGCACAAAACTGGGGCGGCAGTTCTCTCTCTTCGACGAGGTGTACACGCTAGATGAGCTCTATCATAACTGGCTGCAACTGAACGCCTTCTGGTACGTGGCCTATGGCAACTGCCCGTTTAATGGCGGCACTCAGCCCTTTGTGCAGCGCAACCTTCTGCGTAATATCATCACTGAGGCCGACAGCTGTATCGCGCTGCCGCGCCCTGGAGCTACCCTGCGCTTTGGCCATGAGACAATTGTCTTGCCCCTCGTTTGCCTGCTGGGGCTTAATGGTTTCGACCAGCAGGTAGATAACTTGGAGTATCTTGAGGCCCGCGGATGGATTAACTACCGGGTGTTTCCCATGGCTGCCAACCTGCAAATAGTATTCTACAGGAAGAACCCCACAGACAAGGACGTACTTGTCAAGGTGCTGCTTAATGAGATGGAGGCGGAACTACCCCTTCCCACCGACAGCGCGCCCTATTATCACTGGGATGACTTTAAGGCCTACTATCTGGAAAAGCTCGCTTCTTATAAGGAGTAAGTTACACTATACGCTGATGTCGGGCTGCCAGGCCACCACCTGGCCGGCATAGAGGGAGGCTTGCACATTGATAATCCGCTGGTTGGCTGACCCACGGAACAACAGGTCGGGGTCACGCAGTTTCTCAATGTAGGGGCCGTCAACAAGCACGTCGAGTTCTGCCAGCAGGTCGCGCTGCTCCTGAGTGATAAGCGATTCGTAAAGGAATCCCGTATAGCACCAGATGTCTTTATTGGTGCGCTTGTGTATCTCGCGGGCCAGTTGTGCGAAGCCCTCAGCCTGATACATCGGGTCGCCGCCCGAGAAGGTGACGTTGGCGAAGGGGTCGGCTTCGATGATGCGCATCAGTTCTTCCGTCTGCATTTCCCGTCCTTGATTGAAGTCCCACGACTGCGGGTTGTGACAGCCTTTGCAGTGATGATTGCACCCTGCACAATAAATGGAGGTCCGGAATCCCGGACCGTCCACCATTGTGTCTTCTATGATATCGAGAACGCGAATCATTGTTCACCTCTCCCTATTTATTCTTCATGGCCAAAGAGGTCTTGCATACCGTGGTCGATGTGCGTCACACGGTCATTAAGCTCTGCCAGCTTACCGCTGTTCCAGCGGTCGGTGGTTCCTACCAAGTAACCAGTGATGCGCTGCAGCTTGTCAATGTGCTTGCTGCCGCATTTCGGGCAGGCGTCCAGATGGTCGTCGGCGTTTTCATAGCCGCAGTCCATACAGCGGTTGCGGTTGTGGTTCACAGAGCCGTAACCCATGTTCAGCTGGTCCATCATGTCAACCACGCTCATGATCACCTGCGGATTGTGGGTGGCGTCGCCGTCAATCTCCACGTAGAAGATGTGTCCGCCACGCGTCATCTCATGATAGGGCGCCTCCACCTCTGCCTTGTGGCGGGCAGAGCATTTGTAATATACCGGCACGTGGTTGGAGTTTGTATAGTAGTCGCGGTCGGTCACGCCAGGTATGATACCGTATTGCTTGCGGTCTTTCTTGGTGAATTTCCCGCTCAGGCCCTCAGCAGGCGTTGCCAGCACAGAATAGTTGTGGTGGTACTGCGCACTGAAGTCGTTGGCGCGCTGGCGCATATAACTTACTATCTGCAGGCCCAGTTCCTGTGCCTCCTCGCTTTCGCCATGATGCTTGCCCACCAGGGCTACCAGGCATTCTGCCAGTCCGATGAAACCGATGCCGAGCGTGCCCTGGTTGATGACGCTCTCTATGGTATCGGTAGGCGCCAGTTTGTCGGCACCGATCCACAGGCTTTTCATCAGCAGGGGGAACTGCTTGACGAAAGCCGTTTTCTGGAACTGATATCGGTCATCCAGCTGCTTGGCCGTCAGTTCCAGCATGTGGTCGAGCTTCGACATGAAGAGGTCTATGCGCTTTTGCTTGTCATTCTCGCCCATGCACTCAATAGCGAGTTTCACGATGTTGATCGTCGAGAATGACAGATTGCCGCGCCCCACACTGGTCTTCGGCCCGAAGCGGTTCTCGTACACGCGCGTGCGGCATCCCATGGTAGCCACCTCGTGCAGGTAGCGCTTGGGGTCGTCGGCGCGCCATTCGTCATCCTTGTTAAAGGTGGCGTCGAGGTTCAGGAAGTTGGGGAAGAATCGTCGCGCCGTCACCTTGCAGGCCAGTTGGTAGAGGTCGAAGTTGCGGTCCTGGGGCAGGTAGTTCACGCCGCGCTTCTTCTTCCAGATCTGTATGGGGAAGATGGCGGTCTCGCCGCCGCCGACACCCTCGTAGGTGGAGAGGAGCAGCTCGCGCATGATGCAACGGCCCTCGGCCGAGGTGTCCGTACCGTAGTTGATGGAGGAGAACACCACCTGGTTGCCTCCACGCGAGTGGATGGTGTTCATATTATGGATGAAAGCCTCCATCGACTGGTGTACGCGCCCCACCGTCTTGTTGATGGCGTGCTGCTGGGCGCGCTCGCGGCCTTTCAGTCCGTCGAGGGGTTTCTTGATATAGTCCAGCAGCGGCTCGTCGTAGAGGTCTTTGTAGCTCTCGCCGTTGAGTTCCTCCAGGGCTTTCAGCTCTTCGATATAACTCATCCGCACGTAGGGTGCCAGATAGAAGTCGAAGGCAGGAATGGCCTGTCCGCCGTGCATCTCGTTTTGGGCGCACTCCATGGATATGCAGGCCAGTACCGAGGCCGTCTCTATACGCTTGGCCGGGCGCGAGGCCCCGTGCCCGGCGATAAAGCCGCAGTTCAGGATGTTGTCCAGTGGGTGCTGGCAGCAGGTAAGCGACTTGGTGGGGTAGTAGTCCTTGTCGTGTATGTGCAGATAGTTGTGCTCCACGGCGTCGCGGCTTTCCTCCGAGAGCAGGTAGTCATCGACGAAGGGCTTGGTCGTCTCCGAGGCAAACTTCATCATCATGCCAGCCGGCGTGTCGGCGTTCATGTTGGCATTCTCACGGGTCACATCATTGTTCTTGATGTTCACGATGTCAAGAAACACGTCGCGCGTCTTAGCCTTGCGGGCAATGCTGCGCTGATTGCGGTAGGCGATGTATTTCTGGGCCACATCCTTGCGGCTCGACTTCATCAGTTCCAGCTCTACGGCATCCTGAATCTCCTCTACCGTCATCTGACTGTCGCCACGCTGAGCGATGCGGTCGGTTATCTGGTATAAGAGGCGTTCGTCCTCACCCTTGTTGGTGTGGAGCATGGCCTTGCGGATGGCGGCCATGATTTTCTGTTCGTTGAATCCCACAATGCGCCCGTCGCGCTTTACTACTGTCTGTATCATGTCTGTTAGTATGGTATATTTAGTTATGTTCTTTTGTCTGATAGGCCAGGGCGTACATGCGCATCTGCTTTACCATGGCCAGCAGGCCGTTCGACCGCGTGGGCGACAGGTGGTCTTTCAGTCCTATCTGCTCAATGAAATAGAGGTCGGCGTCAAGGATTTCCTTCGGGGTGTGACCGCTGAGCACGCGGATGAGCAGGGCAACGATGCCTTTCACGATGAGCGCGTCACTCTCTGCCGCGAAGGTGATGATGCCGTCGGCATAGTCAGCCTGCAGCCATACGCGGCTCTGGCAGCCGTCTATCAGGTTCTGCTCCGTCTTGTATCGCTCGTCAAGTGGTGCCTGTTCGTTGCCCAGGTCTATCAGCAGCTGGTATTTGTCCATCCAGTCGTCAAAACCGGCAAACTCCTCGATAATCTCGTCTTGAATCTCGTTGATACTCATAATATTGCCCTTGTATTTTGCTTTTCTGTTCTCTTGTCTTTGCTTTTCTCTAAATTTCCTTTCGCTGCAAAGTTAAGCAAAAATAGTGAATGCGCAAAGCGTTAAACGTTAAAAACCATCCTGCCTGTAAAAAAAGCCTTTAAAATTTTGTAGTTCCAGAAATTTATCGTATTTTTGTGGCCGACATCATAATGGTATGAGAAGCATATTTTCAGAAAGTGTTCCTTTGCTGTGCCCGTGCGTCTGTTTGATGGTGGGCATCGTGTTGGGTGAGCATATAGCCTACCCGTTCCTGCCTGTATTTGCAGGCTTAGTGGTTACTTCGCTGTTGCTCTGGCGGCAACCCCTATGGCAGTCGGTATCCCTTTTGTTCTGTTTTGTGGCCTTAGGCGGACTGCTCATGCAGCGGCAGCAGCGGGCCAGCCATGTGGAGTGGCCCCAGGCAGAGGTGCGGTGCGAGGCAGTGGTGATGGGCGAGCCGGCAGAGAAGCCCAAGACGATGGCGCTCGACCTGTTGCTGACCGACGGGCACACACGCCTGCGGACCTATATTTATAAGGATAGCCGTAGCCGCAGGCTGCATACGGGCGACGGGCTGCGCTTCAGCGCGCGGATAGAGCAGGGGCGTGCCTTTGTGCCCTCCTGGAAGTGGCAGAAATGCGTGGTCTCGTTAGGCCGACTGCCTGTCACCGAGCGTGCGCGCCTTTACTTCCTGAAACTGCGGAGCCGCCTGCTGTCGCGCCTCGATACTCCCGATGCTCCCGCCGATGCTGTAGCCGTAGTGGCTGCGATGGCGCTTGGCGACAAATCCGGCCTTACGCCCGATTTGAAGACGCTGTATGCCGTAACGGGCGCCTCTCATGTCCTGGCACTGAGTGGCTTGCATCTTGGCATCATCTGGTCGCTGCTCTCGTTACTCACGGTGGGGTGGCGCTGGCGGATGGCCTCACAACTGGTTGTTGTCGCTGGTATGTGGACGTTTGTATTGCTTGTAGGTATGCCGGTGAGCGTGGTCCGTGCAGCTGTTATGCTCACGGCCTACGCCCTGTTGTCGCTGGGGCATAGGGCGCGTATGTCGGTCAACACCTTGGCTTTTACGGCCATGCTGGTACTGATGGTCAGTCCGCAGTCCCTCTATGATGTGGGCTTTCAGATGTCTTTCATGGCAGTGCTTTCCATTCTGCTGTTCGTGCCGGCCTTCGAGGCTTTCTTGCCGCCAGGAGCCTTGATGCGGCATAGGGCGGTAAGATGGTTGTGGGGCGTGGTGGCAGTATCGTGCGCCGCTCAGTTGGGGGTGGCGCCGTTGGTCGCGTTCTATTTCGGCCGGTTCTCGGTGTGGTTCCTTCCTGTCAACTTTGTCGTGCTGCCTGCCGCAGTGCTCATCCTGCACCTGTCGATAGCAGCGCTCATCCTGCCGTCGCTTACGTACCTATTATATATTATAGTAGCCCTGCTCAACCGGCTGCTTGGCTTTATTGCCACCCTGCCCGGCGCCAGCATCGAGGGGTTGCACCCCACGCTGCTGCAGGTCTGCATGGTGTATGTCATTATTCTGGCGCTATGGCTGCTGCTACGGCAGCTGGCCGGACTTACATATAGCCCAGCCAGCGGAGCACATCATTAAGATTGGCCACCACCATCAGCAGAACGAGAATGCCGAAGCCCACATACTCTGCACGGATCATGAAGGTCTCCGAGGGCTTGCGGCGGGTAATCATCTCGTAGATCAGGAACAGCACATGCCCGCCGTCGAGGGCCGGTATGGGCAGGATGTTCATAAAAGCGAGTATGATGGAGAGGAAGGCCGTCATCTTCCAGAAGAGATACCAGTCCCACATTGGGGGGAAGAGACTGCCAATGGCTCCAAAGCCTCCGAGCGACTTGGCTCCGTCGGCAGTGAACACATACTTCATGTCGCCCACATAGCCTGCCAACACGTTCCAGCCATACTTGATGCCGGCCGGAATGCTCTCCAGGAAACCGTATTCACGCGTATAAGGCTTGTAGAGTCCTGCCAAGGTCTTGCAGTAGAAACCCAGTTTGAGGTCGGGGGTGAGAACGACACTTGCCGTATCATTCCGCGCGCCGTTTTTATCGATGATGACCGACGCAGTGCGAATCCTCAGACTGTCCTCCGAGGTCTTGGCGGCCGTCATCATGTCTTCGAGGATGCCCAGTTGGTAGGTAAACTCGTTGTAGGAGTCGATGGGCTTGTCGTTGAGGGCCACGATGCGGTCGCCCGGCTGCAGTCCGATGCTGGCGGCTGGTGAGCCGGCCATCACACTATCGACCACGGCGGGCATCAGCGGGCGCACAAACGCGGGTTCTGCCTTCAGCATACCCAGCAGGTTGAGATTGCCGGGCAGCGTGATGCTCACCGGCTTGCCTTCACGTAAGATGTCGGCACGCGTAGCCTCGCTGAGGTCACGGTAGAGGTCGGCTGAGAAGTCCTTGAATTCGCCTTTGTCGGTGCCTACCAGTATGTCGCCGTCCTTGAATCCCAGGGCTTTGGCCTCCTGGTTGAACTTCATGCCCAGTGTCATGTCCTTCACGGGGATATAGGTGTCGCCCCAGTAGAAGAGAATCATGGCGTAGATGAACAGGGCCAGCAGGAAGTTGACCAGCACGCCGCCAATCATGATGAGCAGGCGCTGCCAGGCGGGTTTCGAGCGGAACTCCCACGGCTGTTCGGGCTGTTTCATCTGCTCGGTGTCAAAACTCTCGTCGATCATGCCGGCTATTTTGCAGTAGCCGCCCAGTGGCAGCCAGCCCACACCGTACTGTGTGTCGCTTCCCTTGGGCTTCCACTTCAGCAGACTGCCGTCCCATTTCCAGAGACTGGGGTCGAAGAAGAGGTAGAATTTCTCTACCCTCACGCCAAAGAGCTTTGCAAAGAAGAAATGGCCGCCCTCATGGAGCAGCACCAGCAGGCCGATGGCCAGCATAAACTGTAATAGCCGTATCAGAAATATATCCATTGACTGTCTTTTGTCGTTAATATTATTAATTGTTCAGCAGTTCGGTGGCAATCCGCCTTGCCTCTGCGTCTGTCTTGACGTAAATGTCGTAATCGGGGTTCTTGTCGAACGTGGCGCGCTGCATGGTCTCAGCAATGATGTCGCCCATCTGCAGGAATGCGCAGCGGTCTTCGAGGAACGCCCTGTTCACAATCTCATTGGCGGCGTTCACGATACAGGGCATGTTGCCGCCCTTGCCGATAGCCTCGTAGGCCATTGCCAGGCAGCGGAACTTCTTGAGGTCGGGCTCAAAGAACTCCAGCTTCTGGGTAGCAAACAGGTCTAGGCGCTCACCGCTCAGGGGCAGGCGCTGGGGGAAGGAGAAGGCGTACTGTATGGGCAGGCGCATGTCGGGCACGCCTAACTGGGCCTTCACACTGCCGTCGTGGAACTGTACAGCCGAGTGGACGATGCTTTGCGGATGGACGAGCACCTGTATCTGACTGGCCTCCACGCCAAAGAGCCACTTGGCCTCGATCACCTCGAAGCCTTTGTTCATCATCGATGCGGAGTCGATGGTGATTTTTGCGCCCATGTCCCAGGTGGGATGCTTCAGGGCGTCGGCCTTCGTCACATGGGCAATTTCCTCCATGGTTTTCAGCCGGAAGGGACCTCCGCTGGCGGTAAGCAGGATCTTCTCTATCGGGTTGAGGTCTTCGCCCACAAGACTCTGGAAGATGGCGGAGTGCTCGCTATCGACAGGCAGGATGGGGGTGTGGTATTGCTGGGCCAGCTGGAGTATCAGCTCACCGGCCACCACAAGGGTCTCCTTGTTGGCCAGGGCGATGGCCTTGCCGGCCTTGATGGCGTGGATGGTGGGCGAGAGGCCGGCAAAGCCCACCATTGCCGTGAGCACCATCTGGATGGGCCCGGCCTCCACAATCTCGTCGAGGGCCTGCCTGCCGGCATACGCTTTCACGTCGGGCATGTCGCTCATCAGACTGCGCAGTTCATCGTAGCGCGCCTCGTTGGCGATAACAACGGCGGCGGGCCTGAATTTGTGAGCCTGCTCTGCCAGCAGTTCCACCTTGTTGTTGGCCGTCAGACAGTACACTTCATACAGGTCGGAGTGCTCAGCGATGACCTCTAAGGCCTGTGTGCCTATCGACCCTGTCGAGCCGAGGATGGCTATTTGCTTTTTTTCGTTCATTGCGTCGGTTATAACAGATTAGCGGGCAGCAGCGACTTTGCCCTTTCAAAATCCTCAGGGGTGTCGAGCTCGTAGGAGAAATAGTTGGTCGTATCAACGACCTTAAAGGTGTGCCCCTGGGGTATGAGACGCTCAAAGGCGCGCTCATAGAAGATGTCAATCAGCCCTTCGTGCAGGATCATCTCGTCGAGCTCGCGGAACAGGGCCTCACTGTATTCGGCGGTAATCTTCTCGATGCCCACCGATTCGCCGAGGGCATCCTCCACACGGCACGTCTTACTGATGGCTGTGATACGCATGTCGGCGTCCACCACAATCTTCATCTCCTCCTCGCCCAGCTCGTGGCGGTTCAGGGCCAGAGCGGGCTCTGCCTGCCGTGCCACCTCAGCTACGGCCTTGGGGTCGCACAGGATGTCGCTGTCCATCAGCAGGAAAGTTTTGCCCCTGACTATCTGCCCCGACATCCACAGCGAGTAGATATTATTGTTGTGCGCGTAGTCGGTATTGTCTAAGTATCGGATGGTGAGTTGCGGATAGTGGGCAGTGAGAAACTCGCGGATCATCTCGCCGCGATAGCCCGTCACTACCACCAGCTCGCTCACGCCGCTCTGCAGCATCGCCTCCACGGTGCGCTCCAGCAGCGTGCGGCTTCCCACTTCCAGCAGGCATTTGGGCTTCAGGTCGGTCAGCGGGCGCAGGCGCTTGGCCATGCCCGCAGCTAATATTACGCCTATCATCTCGGTAGTCCTCTTCTTTTCTCTGGGTTATTTGGCTTCCTGCGCCTTCCTGTAGGTCTGCAGAATCGTGTCGGCCACAGCCTGTGTCTGCTCCTTGCGGCCCAGTGTGATGCGCAGGCACGACTCCAGCCCCTTGTCGGTCATAAACTTGATCTTGTAATTCTGGGCGGCCAGGGCTTTCTGCAGATCCTCCTTGATAGCGAGCGGATACTTGATGAGGATGAAGTTGGCCACCGACTTATAGACCTTGAAGCCGGGCAGCCCGTCAAGCTCGCGCTTGTAGAGCTGGCGTCCCCACTCCATGTCATCGGCCACGCGGCGGTAGTGCTCGTCGCTGTCGAGGGCGGCCAGAGCCACTGCCTCTGAGAAACGGTTGTACCCCAGATATTTGTTGATGTAGCTGATAAACTGGTCGTGCCCCTTGCCGATGAAGCCGAAACCGCAGCGAAGGCCAGGCAGGCCGTAGAATTTCGACAGGGTGCGCGAGATGATCAGATTACTGTATTTGTTCACCAGCGGGGCGATGTAGTCCACGTCGGTGGTGATGAAACTGGCGTAAGCCTCATCCACGAGCACCATCGTGTCGGCGGGTATATGCTCCATGATGCGCCCTATCTCCTCGCTCGTCAGACTGTTGCCGGTGGGGTTGTTGGGCGATGCCAACAGCAGCATGCGGGGATGTATGCGGTTGGTATATGCTATCACCTCATCGACATGGTAGGCGAAGGTGTCCTCTTTCTCGTACAGAGGATACATCTCAAAAGTGCCGCCGCACTCGCTGGCCACCTTATTATAATACCACCATGAGAATTCCGGTATCAGGATTCTCTTGTTGTCACCCTTCATCAGGTAGTAGTGGATGGCATTCTTCAGGATGTCCTCGCCGCCGTAGGCCAGCAGCACCTGCTCTTCGGGCACGCCGTAAATCTCGCTCAGGCGCACGGAGATCACGCTCTTCTTGCCCTGGTCGTAGATGCGTGTATAGAAACACAAGTCCTTGGGGTTAAAGTTTCTTATTGCCTCAACGACTTTCTCGCTGGGTTCGAAGTTGAATTCGTTCCTATCGAGATAATTCATTACTTTTTCCATAACCTATTTTAAATTTGGGTGCAAAGTTATATAATAATTTTCGTTTTTAGCACTTTTATGCGCGTTATTTCGCTTTTTTGACTAACTTTGCAGCCAAAAAGGGCATCATTATGATGAAGAAAGAGGCTTTTGGGGAAATCATACGCTTCGCTATTGTCGGGACGGTGGCGGCCACGGTGCATTATGTCATCTACTGGATTCTTCAGCACTGGATTAATGTGAACGTGGCCTATACGACCGGTTATATACTCAGTTTCCTGCTGAACTATTACCTCTCTGCCCACTTTACCTTCAAGGAGAAAGCCAACCCGAAGAACGGCATCGGCTTCGGAGGCGCCCACCTCACCAACTATCTGCTCCACATCGTGCTCTTCAACTTCTTCCTGCATATCGGCCTGAGCCGCGAGCTCGCTCCGCTTGCTGTGCTGGCCATTGCCGTGCCCGCCAACTTCGTCATGGTTAGATTCGTATTCAAACACTTCAGGACGAGATGAACAGACCGATGCTCATAGGTTACGACGCCAAGCGGATAGTGTGCAACGGCACCGGGCTGGGCAGTTACGGCAGAACACTTGTCAACGACATCGCTGCCGATAAGCACATACACCTGCATCTCTATGCGCCTGACAGGGGGCGCGATGACCTGCGCGGCCAGATCCGCCTGGCCGACAATGTCGATTTCCATTTCATGACGCCCTCGCGCATGCCTTTCAGCCGTGCCTTCTGGCGGAGCAGGGGCATAGTGGGCGACCTCAGGCGCGACGGCATCCAGCTTTATCACGGACTGTCGGGCGAGTTGCCCATAGGCATACACCGCAGTGGCATCAGGAGCATCGTCACCATCCACGACCTCATCTTCCTGCGCCATCCGGAGTTCTACCACTGGGCCGACGCCAAAATCTACGCCTGGAAGTTTCAGCAGGCGCTGAGGGAGGCCGACCATATCATCGCCATCAGCAACTGCACGAAGCGCGACATCGTGGAGCTTGGCGAGATCGACGAGCGCGACGTCACCGTAGTCTATCAGAGTTGTGCGCCACGCTTCTCGCGCCACGACTGTGATGGCCACAACCGGCTCTCAGTGCTCCCCCAGGCCGGGCGCTACGTGCTGAGCGTAGGCTCCATCGAGGCCCGCAAGAATATCCTCCTGGCCGTCAAGGCGCTCCACTGGCTGCCCGACGACCTCTCGCTGGTGCTTGTGGGGCGTCACACCAGCTACTGCGACCAGGTGGCGGAGTATGCCAAGGCCCACGGGCTGGCCCATCGCCTGCACATCCTCCACGGCGTGACCGACGGCCAGCTGCCCTCGCTCTATGCCCACGCGGAGGCTTTTGTCTATCCATCTGTCTATGAGGGGTTTGGCATTCCTATCATCGAGGCCATCAGCTGCGGACTGCCCGTTGTGGCGTGCAAAGGCTCCTGCCTCGAAGAAGCCGGAGGCCCCGACTCCCTCTATGTCGATACCAGCGACGCGCAGGGCCTGGCCCATGCCTTAAGGTGCTCCCTGAAGGGGGCTGAGGGCCGTGAGCAGCGCATCAGCCGCAGTCAGCACTACATCCGCCGCTTTCAGGGCAGCAGCGTCGCCGGTCAGGTTGTACAACTATATCAAGAAATTCTGAAGAGATGAAGCGCATACCGTTACTTTTCATTGTCCTTGCTGCCGGCAGCGCCGTGATGAGGGCGCAGAGCGACAAGCTCACCGCCCAGCAGGTGGAGGCGGAGATCAACTCGCCGTCGTTTATCCCTACCGTCAAGGTGGGCAAGGTGCTCCATGAGGGCGACAGCATACAGTATATGGAGATGAACAATGTCTATGTCTTTCCGCAGATAACTTTCAAGAATGCCCGGCAGGCCAAGTCGTACATGCGCCTGGTGACGAATGTCAAGAAGGTGCTGCCCCTCGCCAAGCAGGCGCGCCAGCTGCTCTTCGAGACCACGGAGATGCTGGAGACCCTCCCCACCAGAGAGGAGCGCGAGGCGCACATGAAGAAGGTGGAGAGCGAGATCTTCAGGACCTACAAGCCGAAGATGAAGAAACTCACCTACTCGCAGGGCAAACTGCTCATCAAGCTCATCGACCGCGAGTGCCACTCGTCGAGCTACGACATGATCAAGGCCTTCATGGGACCCTTCCGTGCTGGTTTCTGGCAGACATTCGCCTGGGCATTCGGGGCCAGCCTGAAAAAAGAATACGACGCGGAGGGTGTGGATCGCCTCACCGAGCGCGTCGTATTGATGGTGGAGGCGGGCCAGATATAGCAGTCTGGCCCGTGCTTGATTAGTCTGTCAGGCAGCGGTCCAGCTCCTTGGCTATCAGCTCCTTGTCGAGATGCTGGCCGATAAAGACGAGCTTCTGCATGCGGTCGCCGTAGCGCTCGTCCCAGTCTTTCTGCAGGCCAGGATTGCTCGCCATAAACTGCTCCAGCTCTGCCTTGGGCATCGTGGCATACCATTGGCCGGCATTGCGGATGGATACCTGCTTGCCTGCCTGCTCAAACACGTAGCACGTCTCCTGCTCATCCTTAAAGTAACAGATACCCTTGGCACGGATAACGCCCTTCGGCCACAGACGCGCCACAAACTCGTCGAACAGACCGAGATTGAACGGGCGGCGGCGGTAATAGACATACGTGCCGATGCCATATTCCTCTGCCTCGCCCTCGTCGTGATGGTGGTGATGATGGTGATGGCCGTGCTCATGCTCGTGCTCGTGTTCGTGGTGATGCTCGTGCTCGTGCTCATGATGATGCTCGTGCTCATCATCGTCGTCATCATCATCGTCTTCTTCATCTTCCTCATGATGCTTCTCCACTTCCTGAATCCAGGTGGCCGAGGTGGCCACCTCGTCGAAGTCGAACATGCCGGTGTTGATAATCTTGTCGAGATCCACGTCGCCGTAGTCGCATTCGATAATCTCAGCCTTGGGCTGCAGCTCGTGCACGATGCCGCGCACGCGGCCCAGCTCGTCGGCCGTTATCTCACTGGCCTTGTTGAGCAGCACGATGTTGCAGAATTCTATCTGCTGGATGACGAGGTTCTCGATGTCTTCCTCGTCGATGTTCTGGCGCAGCAGGTCCATGCCGCCGCCAAACTCGTCGCGCATGCGGAGGGCATCTACCACCGTCACGATGCAGTCCAGTCGCGGACAGCCGTTGGCCGTCACCTCTGGCGCCATCGAGGGGATGGAGCAGATGGTCTGGGCGATGGGACCCGGCTCGCAGATGCCGCTGGCCTCTATCACGATGTAGTCGAAGCGCTGCATGCCGATGATGTCCTGCAACTGCTGCACCAAGTCCATCTTCAGCGTGCAGCAGATGCAGCCGTTCTGCAGGGCCACAAGGCTGTCGTCCTGCTGGTTGACGATGCCGCCCTGCTGGATGAGGTCGGCGTCGATGTTCACCTCGCCGATATCATTCACGATGACGGCAAACTTTATGCCGCGCTTATTGCTCAGTATCCGGTTCAGTAGTGTTGTCTTGCCGCTGCCTAAGTAGCCCGTGAGCAGCAATACGGGTGTTTCCAGTTTGTTCATTGCTCTGTTTTACAGTTATGTTTATCCATTTTTCCGATGCTGAGGGGCCGCCTCTTTCTCGGAAATCCGGCTGCAAAGGTAAGCATTTCCAGCGAGAAAAACTGCCTTTTTGAAGAATAATTGTTGAAATGTTTGGGTTTTCTGAATAATATCCTTAACTTTGCAGCGATATAGACATAAAAAGTATAGCGACAATCATCACGATATGAAACATATCTGCCACTTAGCCATAATCTTGTCTGCACTGATGCTCACCTCATGTATCAAGGACGAGCCGCAGAATATGGAGTGCGACATCCTTGAGGCATGGGTTGAAGGCGACGGCCTCGCCAGCCATTTCATGCAGACGACCGATATGCGTATCAGCGACGTATCCTCAAGTACAGAGAGTCTCACGTTCACTGTCAGGCAGCGCGCCGCCCTGCCGGCCATGCCCGTGTATTTCAAGCTCACCCCAGGGGCCACCATCTCGCCGGCCAGCGGCAGCACGCAGGACTTCAGTCGGGGGCCTGTCACCTATACGGTCACATCGGAGGACGGACAGTGGCACCGCACGTATAAGGTGGATTTCCGCGAGATTATCCTGCCCAGCAACACCTACGATTTCGAAGACTTTGAGCTGAGTTCCAACAGCAGATACTACGTGTGGTATGACGCGGATGCCGACGGCGAATCCGCCTACATCTGGGCGTCGGGCAACGAGGGTTTTATGATAGCCAGCCCTAACGCGGCTGTCACCGACTATCCCACCGTGCCCGACGAGAACGGCTTCGACGGCAGCTGCGTCCGCCTGACCACACGCTCTACAGGCTCCTGGGGGCGCACCTTCAAGAAGCCCATCGCCGCTGGCAACCTCTTCTTCGGGGCCTTCGACAGCAGATACGCACTGACCAACACCCTGAAGACCACCCTGATGGGCATTACCTACACGAGAGAGCCTGTGAAGGTGACGGGCTATTACAAATATACCCCAGGCCCGACGTTCACCGACAAAGACTTCAAGGAGGTGTCCACACGCACCGATGAGCCCAGCATCCACTCCGCGCTCTACCTGAATCACGACGAGCTGGGCAACGAGGTGATGCTCCACGGCGACGACGTGCTTACCAGTCCCTACATCGTGCGCAAGGCGCAGGTGGCCTCACTGCCCCCCACCACAGAGTGGCGGCCCTTCGAGATGACCTACGAGGGCACTACCCCTATCGATGCCGCCCTGCTGGCCAACGGCGGCTACAACCTGACGCTGGTGTTCTCGTCG
>Ga0326511_10001779_pt1 | contig 17763 bp, 14 predicted proteins | sample 0_2496_0518_D_FD_203701 | JGI IMG/M metagenome (GOLD analysis project Ga0326511, IMG submission 203701) | Bovine rumen microbial communities from UC Davis, California, United States - 0_2496_0518 | ecosystem: Host-associated > Mammals > Digestive system > Stomach > Rumen | place: USA...
TGGTGAATGAAGCTGCGATGAAATCAACATCTCTCTTGATACCGAATAACAGGTCACCCTTATCTTTTTCTGATAAGAATGGCATTGAAATATGGGTATTTGGTAGGTTTACACCTTTGTGCTCGCCTAGCATACCGTTATTCTGTACTTCACACTCAACATCTTTGCCGTTAATTGCAGTAACAGTTAAACCGATTAGACCATCATCTAAAAGAACAGTTGAACCAACCTTTAAGTCCTTTGCTAGGTCAGGGTAGGTTACACCAACTTTAGTCTTGTTACCTACGAAAGAAGCATCTGAAGTTAGGGTAATCTTATCGCCAGTAGATAACTCTACATCTTCACCGTTTTCTAAGTCACAGGTTCTGATCTCAGGTCCCTTGGTATCTAGAAGAACAGCAAATACTTTACCAGTCTCTTCCATGATAGCATTGATGTTGGTAATACGACCACCGTGCTCCTCAAAGTCACCGTGAGAGAAGTTCAGACGCATTACGTTCATGCCTGAGTTTAATAAGGTTTCCATTACTTCGCGTTTCTCGGACTTTGGTCCGATAGTGCATACCATTTTAGTTTTTTTCATTTTTTAGGCTCCCAAGCGGAGTTAACAAGATTAATTCAAAATTAGTTGAACTGTTTCTAAAAAAATCATTTACGAATTTAGAAACTTCCTCTTTCAAAAAGAATATTAAGATCTTTTTCTATTGAGGCTGTAATGTATGGACAGTTCTGATGCCCTACAAATTCACTTACCAAGAGCTTTGAAATATTTCATAAGCTATCTGGTGTTCTTATATAACAAATCAATGCAGAATAACTCTGTCACTTATTGACATATTTTCTGCTGAAATCCATATGATATGTCATATACGCTTATAACTTTATTGTTATGTTTTTTAAAGACGTATTTATTCATGTATTCGTTTACAAGAAGCCTAGTATAAATACCTTTGTCTCTAAAAAATTTAGCTGAATTATAACAGAATTAAAAATTATGGAAAGAGAAAAAAGTGTGATTAACATCACATAAGACTACAAAGTGAAAGTTAATAAAACCAATCATTTGATTTTTATTAAAAACTATTAAAAATCAACGGATAAGAATGAATATTTTCTGTAAATTTACTTAATTAACCTCCTTAATAAAGTAAAAGGATTTCATATGTATAATGTTAGTTTTGTTTTCAGATAAAAAAAAACCGAGCTTCAAGCTCGGTTTTTACTGCTAATTCATTCTTTTTTAGAAGAATTTTACATACATTAACAGCTGTAAGCCTAATGAAATAAAGGATACAGCGGCTGCTGAACCGTATGCAATGTACCATGTTAACTTAGAGTGAATTCCAAAGTCATGGCTTGAGTGGTGCATTCTGTGTAAAGCATAGAAGCTTAGTAGGAATACAACACCGAAAACAACAAGGCTTAGGAACCAGTTAGAGAAAATGCTTGCTACCTGTCCTAGGTTTAATACGCCATGCTGTAAATCATCAGAGGTTAAGCCTGCAGCGATCAAAACAACAACAATTGCAGGTAATACAATTGAGGCTACCATACCGCCAGCACCGAACATTAACCAGTACATTGGTTCATCAGAACGAGTTGGAAGAAATTGACGCATTTGTAATTCTCCTTATACGGTTAAAAATGCTACGCCAAGGATTACAACAGTAGCACCAGCTAGAGCTGCATACAGACCTGCTGTAATAATCCATCTAGGTAGTAGTTCGGTTGAATTCTTGTTCATAAATACACGAACAGCTGATGGCATCAGAGCAAACCAGGTAATTGCATGGTATAACTGAGATACTAGTACAACTACGTTTAAGGCAATAATAACAGGATTGCCAAGGAAGTTCTGTAAGTACCATGCATATGGAGCAATTCCAGATAAGGTTGGAATTGGACCAATGTCGCATAGAGCCAACATAAAGATACCGAAAACAATCTCTAAAACAGCAAATAAAGCTAAGACTGCAGTACCTTCACGAATCATGTATTTTGTGTAGAATGAATTTTCTAACCACCAGGTCATTTTCTTGACTGGAGGATTATATGGTTTGCGGAATGACTTAACTTCGCTCATTTTAATGCTCCGGTTTGATCATGTTAAATACGTAGTCAGTTGCACTCATCTTCTTTCCTAGCTGAATTGCTGAAGATGGATCAACATGCTTAGGACAAACTTCTGAGCAGTAACCAACGAATGTACAGCTCCATGCACCTTCCTCTGAATTTAGGAATGGAGCACGTAACTTAGCACCAGCATCTCTGTTATCGGTATTGTAACGATATAACAATGTTAATGCTGCAGGACCGATAAACTTAGGATTTAGCTTGTACTGTGGGCAAGCTGCATAACAGCAACCGCAGTTAATACACTGAGCAAACTGTAAGTAAGCTTCCATCTGCATAGGAGTCTGCTTGAAGTTCTTGTTCAGAGGCATATTTGCATTCTTGGCATCTGGAATGATGTAAGGCTTGATGCGCTCGATCTTCTCAATCAGATCAGATAGATCTACAACAAGATCTCTTTCAATTGGGAAGTTGGCAAGAGGCTCAATCTTCATATCTTTGCCTTCGTAGTCACGAAGGAAAGTCTTACATGCTAGATGAGGAACACCATTTACCATCATACCGCATGATCCGCAAACAGCCATACGACAGGACCAACGGAAGGATAAACTTGGTTCAAAGTTATCTTTGATGTAGAAAAGAGCTTCTAGAACTGAAGTATCCTTGTGGTAAGGAACATCAAAAGTCTGCTCCCAAGGCTCTTTATCCTGTTCTGGACGATAACGTAGAACAGTTACTTTCATAGTCTTCTGAGTAGCTTCCATTATTTAGCCTCCTGTGCTGCTTTTCTAGCTTTTTCTGCTGCTTCTGCCTCTGCACCATATACACGCTTAGCAGGCTGGAAGGTTGTAATCTTAACATCGCTGTAATCGATGCGTGGTTCATCAGCACCGTCAGTTGACTTGAATGCTAATGAGTGCTTTAAGAAGTTTACATCATCACGCTGCTTGTATGCTCCGTTTGGACCATCTAAACGCTGATGTGAACCGCGAGATTCCTTACGGTTAATAGCAGAATGAACCATACACTGAGCTACATCTAAGGTATATCCCAACTCGATTAAGTTCATCCATTCGGTGTTGAATACACGACCGCGATCTGTCAGACCAACGTTAACGATACGCTTCTGCAGATTCTTCAGCACATCAATAGTCTTCTGCATTGATTCTTCTTCACGATAGATACCAACACCTTCTTCCATTGACTGACCCATTTCGTGGCGGATCTTTGACATTGACTCGGTACCCTTAACATCGAACAGACTTAATGCTTTCTTCTCAGCAGCCTCAGCCTGACGGGTTAGTTCAGCAGAATCGAAGTCCTTAACGTTGTGAGCTCTTTCAACCATTGCATCACCACCGATCTTACCGAATACGATGGTTTCAACTAGTGAGTTAGAACCTAGACGGTTTGCACCGTGAATACCAACTGAAGCACACTCACCGCCAGCATATAGACCAGGCATGCGAGTTGCGGTATTTCCGTCTGTTTCAATACCACCCATGGTGTAGTGAACAACAGGACGAACTGGAACAGGAGCCTTAACAGGATCAACACCAGAGTAAGTCATTGCAAGTTCGCAGATTAGAGGTAGACGCTCATGTAAGTACTTCTCACCTAAGTGAGTTAGATCCAGATGAACAGCTTCACCTAATGGATATTTGATGGTACGTCCTTTCTTTGACTCGTTCCAGAATGCCTGAGACAGACGATCACGTGGACCTAATTCCATGTACTTGTTCTGAGGTTTGCCAACAGGAGTTTCTGGTCCTAGACCGTAATCCTGAAGGTAACGGTATCCATCCTTATTATATAGAACACCACCTTCACCACGGCAGCCTTCAGTCATCAGCAGACCGCAACCTAGAAGACCGGTTGGATGATACTGAACGAATTCCATATCACGTAGTGGTACACCGTGACGATAAGCTAAAGCCATACCATCACCGGTAACAATACCGCCGTTTGTATTGAACAGATAGCAACGACCTGCACCGCCGGTTGCCAGGAATACTGCCTTGGCATTAATCTGACGGAATACACCATTCTGAAGGTCATAGCAGACTACACCACGGCACTCGCCATCTTCCTCTAGAAGGTCTAGAACAAAGTGCTCATCGAAACGGTGGATAGAAGGGAACTGTACAGAAGTCTGGTACAGTGTGTGTAACATGTGGAAGCCTGATTTATCAGCAGCAAACCAGGTACGTGGAACTTTCATTCCACCGAAACGGCGAACGTTTACGTCACCATCTGGTTTACGGCTCCAAGGGCAGCCCCAGTGTTCTAGCTGGTATAATTCCTGAGGTGCCTGACGAACAAACTTCTCAACTACGTCCTGTTCGCATAACCAGTCACCGCCAGCAACGGTATCTTCGAAGTGTTTCTGATAAGAATCGTCGTCACGAACTACACCTGCAGCACCACCCTCAGCAGCAACAGTGTGTGAACGCATTGGGTAAACTTTGGAAATGAGTGCAACTTTCAGTTTAGGATCAGCCTGAGCAACTGCAATAGCAGCACGAAGACCAGTTCCACCAGCACCCACGATCGCAACATCGGCTTGATATTTTTCCACGTGAATCTCCTAATTACCTATTGGATAATCTGTCAAAAGCGACATTTACCAAGGTTAGCAAGCAAAAAAAACAGCATGATTATAACTGTAAATTAAAGTTTATTTTAATTTAAAATGTCTGTTTTTGTTAACATCTTGAAATATAAAATAAAAAATAATCTACAATTTTAGACAGTTGTCTAAATTCCACGGTATATCACAAATGTGACACATTATGATTCAATGATTTTACACAATCATTGAACGTCCCATTTTTACAGGAAAATTCTCCTGTAAATCCTTTGCAACATTTCCTCCATTTTCTGGCCAGAGAGTAATAACCGTACTGCCGTACTTGAAATATCCGATTTCATCGCCTCTTGAATATCGAATATCATCACTCTCGTAGTTTCTGATATCTAATCCTACCTTTCGATCTATTGTTCCCGACCAAGAGGTGTGAATCGAGCCTACCAGTGCTGCACCAACCATTACTACACACAGTATTCCCAGTGAAGTTTCAAAGAAACATACAAGCCTCTCATTAGCTGTGTATAAATCTGGCATATTTGATATATTTTTCTTTCCAACTGGAAACAATTTTCCTGGAATATGAATTGTTTTTATGAGTTTTCCGTCGATTGGCATATGAATTCTGTGGTAATTTGCTGGTGACAAATAAATACAAGCAAATTTGCCATTTTCATATATCTTTGTGTCCTGCTCACTTCCTCCGATCAAGGCTTTAAGTGAGTAATCCAGACCTTTTGCCTGAATCAGTCTACCTGCTTTGATTGTTCCTGCCTGACCTATTGTTCCATCAGTAGGACATACGGCGATACATTCTTTATCTATAGGTCTTAATTCGGGCTTTAGTTTTCTGATAAAAAAATCATTAAAAGTTTTGTATGAGGTTATATCTGTATCTGCAACCTCATCTAAGTTAATGTTAAAGGTTTTTATAAAGTTTTTTATTAGAAACTGAGTGAACTTACCCATTGGAACATCTGTTAGTTTAGCTGACAGCGATGTTAATGTTGTAAACGGAGTAAGTGTTTCAACTGTTTTTAATAAAAAAGACGTAAATGTCATATTTATCCTCTTCAAATCTGCGGGGCAGATCTCTTAAAGTTTAGTAGATATTTGAGTAAGCGTTAGATTTTACCAAAAAAACAAAAGTACAAAGACAGTGTTTTTAATTAAATTGGAGGTAACATCAAATTTTGTGATAGTGAAACAGTACTGTAACAGTACCTTTAATCAATGACAAAAAAAAATTATAAAATATGTTGACATATTCGGAAAATAATCTATAATGTGTCGCGTTGGATGCGGGAATAGCTCAGTTGGTAGAGCATAACCTTGCCATGGTTAGGGTCGCGAGTTCGAACCTCGTTTCCCGCTCCAAACTAACAAATGGATTTGCTTAGGCAAATCTTTTTTTTTGCCTCTATAGTTCGAGGCACCTATATTTCTCTTTTCTGTTATTTCTTTTATTTCTGTGGAAAATAGATTATTCGTTTTCCTCTTTCGTCTGCGTGGCAGTGCACAAATTTGTACTTTAAATATCTCTTTGCCAAAATAAGGTTGTAAAATCCGTTTTTTCTATGACTTTCGTGCTGACCTTCAATAAGGTATAATCTCAGTTATTTAGAAACTAGTTTTAGCTAATCAAATTGATCAATTTTTAAAAGATAAAAAAAATGTTTGTCACTTCTATTGTTACCAAGATTATTGGTAGTTCAAATCAAAGAACAGTTAAAAAGCTATCTAAGATTGTTAAGGTAATTAACTCTCTTGAACCACAGTATGCAGATATTAAAGATGAAGACTTCAAGGAATTAACCGACAAGTTTAAATCCCGTATTAAGAATGGAGAGACTTATGAGTCTCTTTTACCAGAAGTATTTGCTGTTGCAAGAGAAGCCGCAAAAAGATCTTTAGGCTTAAGACCTTTTGATGTCCAGCTGATGGGTGGTATTGTTCTGAATGCCAACCGTATCGCTGAAATGAAAACTGGTGAAGGTAAAACTCTTACAGCTCTTCTGCCATGTTATCTGAATGCACTTTCCGGAGAAGGTGTTCATGTTGTTACTGTTAACGACTATCTTGCTAAGCGTGACAGTGACTGGTCAAGACCTTTCTATACTTTATTAGGTATGACTGTTGGTGTAAATGTCCCTGGAATGTCTCCAGAGGAGAAAAGAGCTGCTTATGCCTGTGACGTAACGTACGGCACCAATAATGAGTTTGGCTTTGATTATCTTCGTGACAATATGGCATATTCAAACTCACAAAAGGTTCAGAGAAAACTTAATTATGCTCTTGTTGACGAGGTTGATTCTGTTCTTATTGATGAGGCAAGAACTCCTCTGATTATTTCTGGTGCAGCTGAAAATTCTGCTCAGGCCTATATGGCTGTGGACAGACTTATTCCTGGGCTTATCTATCAGGAAAAGGAAGACACTGAGACCTATACCGGTGACGGTGACTACACTCTTGATTTAAAGAGCAAGCAGGCTTTTTTAACCGAGCGAGGACAGATCAAGATTGAAGAGCGTCTAATTGATGCTGGACTTCTTCCAAAGGGAGATAAGCTGTTCAGTTCTGAGCATATTTCTCTACTACATCACGTTATGGCAGCATTAAAGGCTCATACCTTATTTAAGAAGGATGTAGATTATGTTGTTGAAAACGGTGAGGTTCTGATTATTGATGAACATACCGGAAGAAAAATGGAAGGTCGCCGTTGGTCAGATGGACTTCATCAGGCTGTAGAGGCCAAAGAAAAGGTTGAAGTGCATGCAGAGAATCAGACTCTTGCATCAATAACCTTCCAGAATTATTTCCGTATGTACAAGAAACTGGCCGGTATGACCGGTACTGCTGATACCGAAGCATACGAATTCCAGCAGATTTACGGGTTACAGACTATCGTCCTTCCAACCAACAGACCAATGATCCGTAAGGACATGGCTGATCTTATCTATCTGACAGAAGATCAGAAATATGCTGCTATTGTGGAAGATATCAAGAAAACTATCGAAACTGGAAGACCTGTTCTGGTTGGTACCATTTCTATTGAAAACTCTGAAAAATTATCACGTCTACTAACCAAGCTTGGAATTAAGCATCAGGTTCTTAATGCTAAGTTCCATGAAATGGAAGCTCATATTGTTGCTCAGGCTGGTCGTCCTGGTACAGTCACAATTGCTACCAACATGGCAGGTCGTGGTACTGATATTATTTTAGGTGGCAACCTGCAGTCTGATATTCTTGCATTAGGCGATAATCCAAGCGAAGAACAGATTGAACAGGTAAAGAAAGATTGGCAGGAACGTCATGATGCTGTTCTTAAGGCCGGTGGATTACATATCATTGGTTCTGAAAGACACGAATCTCGACGTATTGATAACCAGTTAAGAGGTCGTGCTGGTCGACAGGGAGATCCTGGCTCATCAAGATTCTATCTGTCTATGGATGATAATCTGATGAAGCTTTTCGGTTCTGAGAAGTTAAAGGCATTTATGCACAGAATGGGAATGAATGATGGCCAACCTCTAGAACATAAGTTCATTACACGTGCCATTGAGTCTGCTCAGAGAAAAGTTGAGACCAGAAACTTTGATATCCGTAAGAGTCTGCTTGAGTATGATGATGTTGCCAATGAGCAGCGAAAGGTTATTTATGAGGAGAGAAATGCTGTACTGGATGGTGAAGATATCTCTGAAACCATTCATACCATTTTTGAGGATGTTATAGATAACGTTATATCAAAATACATCGAACCAAATTCTCTTCTTGAGAACTGGGATCTTGATGGACTGAAGAAAGAGCTGCTAGGAGCCTATATGATTGATGCTCCTGTTGATCAGTGGCTCAAGGATGATGAGAAACTGGTTGAATCAGATATTCGCCAGAGAATTATCGATATTGCACACAAGCAGTATGCCGCCAAGTGTGAACTGATTGGTCCTGATAATCAGCATCAACTAGAACGTCAGATTATGTTGCAGTGTATAGATACTTTGTGGAAAGAACATCTATCCGCAATGGATTACATGCGTCAGGGTATTGGTCTTCAGGGGTATGCTCAGAAGAATCCTAAGTACGAATATAAGATTCAGTCATTCAATCTTTTCACTAAGATGCTTGAGAATCTTAAGATTCAGGTTGTTTCCTTCCTATCTAGAGTTCAGGTTCGTCTAAAGTCTCCTGAAGAAGCTGCTGCTGAGAGAGCTCAGCTTGAGGCAGCTCAGGAAGAGCAGAGAATGAGAGAGGAAGCTAAACAATATGCAAACATGCATATTGGAAGAAATGATCCTTGCCCATGTGGTTCTGGTAAAAAATATAAAGTCTGCCATGGTAGATTTGTTTAGCATTTTAAGAATCGCTTAAAAAACGTATTTTAAGACCTTATCCTGTTTTGTGACTGAAAATGGATAAGGTCTTTTTTGTTTGTTTTTCAAGTTTTTTTAATAAAAATTTTTATAAATTGCTTGACTGAAATACTGCTATATGATTTAATAACCGCCGTTGCCCAGATAGCTCAGTCGGTAGAGCAGGGGATTGAAAATCCCCGTGTCGGCGGTTCGATTCCGTCTCTGGGCACCATCTAAAAATATACTTCTTTTTGCCCAGATAGCTCAGTCGGTAGAGCAGGGGATTGAAAATCCCCGTGTCGGCGGTTCGATTCCGTCTCTGGGCACCATTCTTTTGTAAAAATAAATCCCACTTAAAAACTAAGAAAAAATCCGAATTTGCCTTATTGTTTTTGTATAAAAGAACTGACACTTTTTTGAGTTCTGTCATTACTAAATCCTTATACAACAATGAGTAAACAAAATTTCTTTGTATTTTGGGATGTTAAAAAAATATCTCAATTATTGTTATTACATTAAGCAATATTTTTAATATAATATGCGCGTCTTTCAAGAATGCTTATAAATACCAATTTGCCAATTTAATTGGTATTTGTTTTTACGATTCTTCTTAGAAAAGAATTGTCGGAATACGATATAACCTCTGAACAGAAAAGTTTTGATTAGTTGTTTTTTTTGTCTTGAGGTTAACTAGTTTGTTCAAAACTGTTCGTAGATTTATCCGATGATTTGGGCAGGACTTGCCCTGTTTGTTTGCGGTAAGTTTTAATTGACATATTTGCAGACATGAACCAAATGAAGTGTTTTCACTTCTGGAAATCTCTCTCTCTTGAGGGAGGTTGGATGTCACTAAAATAATAAAGCATGGATTATAATGAAAAAACAAATTCAATTATCTGCTAGTGCTGAGAGCGCTTTAAAGAAGTTAGGCAGAAGCATCAAAACTGCTCGTATTAGAAGAGGTATCACAGCAACTTCTATGGCTGAGCTTATGGAAACAACCCGTGTAACCTTAGGTTCAATTGAAGATGGTCTTCCATCTGTTTCTATGGGTCATTATATTAAAGCCTTATCTGTTTTAGGACTTGATCTTCGTTTAACAAATATTTTGCTAGAAGAAACAGCAAGAGTCTAATTAGTTTCTGTGTCCCGATTTTTTTGTCGGGACACATCATTATCAAATCATTTCTTTCTAATCCTAATATCCCTATTCTTTGATCGTAAATATTTTTCATTCAGTCTCTATCGCGTGATAAAATACCAAAATTCTTTATAAAGATAGGAGTTTCTATTTTGTCATCTCAAGCATGTATTACAGCAGGCGTAAGAGTCTTAAAAGAAGAGGCTCAAGCTATAATTGATTTAATTCCTTCCATCAATGAAAACTTTGTCAAAGCATGTGAGATTATCCTAAATACCAAGGGTAAAGTGATTTTAACTGGTGTTGGTAAGTCAGGACATATTGCTACTAAAATAGCTTCTACTTTTGCTAGCACCGGTACTCAATCTTTCTTTGTGCAGGCTGGAGAAGCTGCTCACGGTGATTTGGGTATGATAGGTAAGGATGACTGTGTCATTGCAATCTCAAATTCAGGTGAAGGCTCAGAGCTAAAAATACTGATTCCGATTTTAAAGCGCAGATGTATTCCTCTTATTGCTATTGTTGGTGATACAGAATCAAGTCTTGGCAAGGCAGCTAATGTTACTCTTTCTGCTCATGTAGAAAAGGAAGCCTGCCCATTGAATCTTGCTCCCACTTCTTCTTCGACAGCTGAGCTTGCTTTAGGTGATGCCCTTGCTGTTGCTCTGATTGAGTCTAGAGGCTTTACGGAGAGAGATTTTGCTATGAGTCATCCAGGAGGTGCTCTTGGTAGACGTCTTCTGGTTCACTGCCAGGATATTATGCACAAGGGAAATGAGATTCCTGTTGTTAAATCTACTGTATCTTTAAAGGATGCACTGTTTGAAATGACACAGAAAACACTTGGTTTCATATGTATTGTTAATGATAAACACGAACTTGTTGGTGTTTATACTGACGGTGATTTAAGACGTTCTCTTGAAAAGGGCGCAACTATAGAAGCAAATATTGCAGATCTGATGAGCAAAACTGTTCGAGGAATAGTAAGTTCTGATACGCTTGCTGCAGATGCTCTGGCAATGATGCATAAACTGAAGATTAACTCAATGATTGTAACTGATGAGAATAATCATCCTATTGGTGCATTTAATCTTCATGATTTAATGCAGGCCGGGATTATTTAGGAAATATAAAAATGAGTTCTGATAAGACTGTTAATTTTACTGGCGCAGTAACAGTAGTTGGCGATGTTATGCTGGATAGTTACTGGAAAGGTCCAAGTAGTAGAATTTCACCTGAAGCTCCTGTCCCTGTTGTTAGAGTTACAGATAAGGAAGAGAGAGCAGGCGGAGCAGCAAACGTTGCAATTAATATTGCTTCTCTTGGTGCTCCATGTAATCTGGTCGGTATTGTCGGTGAAGATAAGAATGCTGAGATTTTAGAGAAAATAGTAAGAGCTCATTCAATCAAAACTGATTTTGTTCTGACAAAGGATCACCCTACCATAACCAAGCTCAGAGTCCTTTCAAGAAACCAGCAACTGTTACGTTTAGATTTTGAAGACTCCTTTTCTAATCTTGATGAGGAGATGATTCTAAAGTCTTTTAAAGATTCTGTTAAGAACTCAAAGGTTGTTATCTTTTCCGACTATGGAAAAGGATCTCTTTCATCAGTGAGTAAGATGATAGAGATTGCTTCATCTCTTGGTATAGCAAGTTTGATCGATCCTAAAGGAACCGATTTTGAGAAATACAGAGGGGCTACTCTTCTGACTCCAAATATGTCTGAATTTGAAGCTGTTGTAGGTAAGGTTGCAAATGATGATGATTTGGAACAGAAAGCTCTTGCCTTAATCAGTAAACTTGATCTTAAGATGTTGCTGGTTACCAGATCTGAAGACGGTATGTCTCTGATCAGACCGGGAATGAAGGCAGTTCATCTTCCAACCTATGCTCGTGAAGTTTACGATGTAACCGGTGCCGGTGATACTGTAATCGGTACTTTGGGAACCTGTCTTGCAAGTGGAATGGATATTGTTACAGCTTGTGAGTATGCGAACAGTGCCGCAGGTATTGTTGTAGGTAAAATCGGTACTTCTACTGTTTCTCCAGCTGAACTTGAGAAAGCTTTAGGCAAAAAGACCGAGTCTCAGGGAGTTCTTTCAGAGGATGAGCTTTATAAGGTCGTAAGAGAGCTACAATCTCGCGGTGAGAAGGTTGTAATGACCAATGGCTGTTTTGACATTATTCATCCTGGACATGTAACTTATTTGAAACAGGCTAAGGCACTTGGCAACAAACTTATTGTTGCAGTTAACTCTGATGATTCTGTTAAGCGTTTGAAAGGGGATTCAAGACCTATTAACACGTTGGAAGATAGAATCGCTGTTTTAAGTGGTCTTTCTTCTGTTGATTATGTTGTTTCTTTCGGAGAAGACACTCCTCAGAAACTTATTTCAAGAATTCTGCCAGACATTCTTGTAAAAGGTGGAGACTATAAGGTAGAAGAAATCGCAGGACACAAGGAAGTAATTGCAAATGGCGGAAAAGTTGTAATTATTCCTTTTGTTGAAGGGAAATCAACCACTAGCATTGTTAAGAAGATACAGAAGTCCTAGTGTATGAGCTCATTTCTATGGGGCTTTGATAGCAAACTTAAAAAAAACTCTCACAACTGTGAGAGTTTTTTGTGAATTTCTTTTTTACTATTCTGCATTTTTTTCTGCAGGAACAACTACAGCGCCATTATCATCTCTTTTCTGATGATTAAAGCTTCCTCTTGATGAAGGAGGTTCTGCTTTCTTTACGGTAATTGTTGAAATCTTATCCTTATAAATCATTTGCTGGTGATGCTTTACATCAGTAATACTGATTGTAAAAGCATCAAAAGCACTAACTAGGCCTTCAAATTTTACACCAGTGATTAAAAAGATACTTACAGGAGTGCGGGAATCCATCAGCCATTTTAGAGCTGCGTTCTGTCCTTTTCCCTGAACAAAGGCGTTAACCATACCTTTCTGACGATCTTTGCCTTTGCTTCCCCCATTCTTATGAGGTTTTCCTCCGAGTTTTCCCATTGGTCTTTTGTGCTCGGATGATTTATCTGAAAACTGTCTGTTTGAGGTTTGAATATTATCTTTCTTAAAGTCTTCCACTTTATCCACGCTCTTTATATTAGTAATGCTTGCACTAATTTACCATGAATCAATACTTTTTGATACGAATTGATAGTAAATTTGTTTTGTTGCTGTGATTTTTGTGTGCATTGTCTTTCTATCTGAGGTCCAAATGCTCCATATAAATACAGTTGAAAAATTTTTAATAAAAATTTGTGAAAAAAGTCGCATTTTATTAAAAAAACAACTAAAATTACACCGTGAAATTTTGATGCACTTCACCTTCATTTTTTTATGACTAAAGTTAAGAAAACAGTCCATAGCAAGAATTTTGTGTACATATGTGTGGCTATTGTCTCATGTATGTCGACTATTTTCGGCTTTAATCTGGGGGCTATCCTATCCAGTAAAGTTCGTTTAATCAATGTGTTCATGCTTGAAGTGTACAATGTTGACAGCATGATTAACACCTTCCTTTTAGGCGCGCTGGTGGGAACCTTTCTTGGTGGCAGATTGGTTTATGATACTGGTCGCCTGCAGTCTCTATTGGGGGCATTTACATTTGGAGTTATTGGACAGTCAATTTCTCTGATGTCTCCAACCTTCAGTACTCTGTTTATTTCTGAATTTGCTGTTGGTGCAGCTTTTGGTGTTTATCTTATTTCATCTGTAAGCTATATAACTGAAATTTCGCCCTCTTCACATAGAGGTGCCTGTTCATCTTTAGTTGCTGTTTTTTTCACTTTAGGTTTACTTCTATCCTCAATTTTAAGAGACGTTATTCCTAATTATGGTTTTTCCTGTGTTTCAGGAATAGTTCTTTTTTCTCTGCCTCTTTTAGTTTATGCCTATCTGCGTCTTCCTGATTCCCCAAGATGGCATGCTCTGACTGGCGCATCTGACAAGGCTTTGACAGAACTGATAAAGCTTAGAGTTTCCACATCCGAAGCTGCTAGAGAATTAGCTGCAATCAATGAGTGTATCTTAGGTGAAGAACGCGGTATGGCTCTGTTTTTTAGAAGTCCGGTTTTCAGATCTGTAGTGTGGTTCTTTATATTTATAAGTATTGCCTGTCAGTTCTCTGGTATGGCAATTCTTCCATATATGTCTCTGCAGCTGATTAAGTCCTTTCAATCTGCAATTACTTTAGGTGTGATTTCTCACACCCCTCAGTCAGACATTAATTTCGTTTTTCTGAGCTTTATTCTTTTATCTGCCTTCATGGGGGCTGTTTTTACATTCTTCACGGTTGATAAGATCGGCAGAAAGAAATTGTTTTTATTTTCTGTTTTCTCAAATGAAATAATTATTGCTGTAATATACGTGCTTTTATATGGACATTTTAGAGAATTAGGCCAGTATGTAGTTGTTCTTCTGATGTGTCTGTTTGTGTTTGGGTCTACAGTTTCTTTAACACTGGTTTTAACCGTTCTTTCTTCTGAACTGTTAGCAGTTAAGGGTAGAGAATTCGGTTTAACTGTTATTTATTTGTTTAATTTTGCTGCGGTTATGATGGGAATGTATTTCTTCCACAGAGCTGAGCAAAGTCTTGGTCTCCTGATGCTTCTGAGTTTCTTCCTGATAGCGGGAGCATTTCTTTTTTCATTGATTTATTCAGGAATGCCTGAAACAAAAGATAAGCTTCTTGAGTCAATGGAAAATACAATTTTCAACGGTCGAAATCTGTTAGCGATAAAATCCGATTCGCGAGACTAATAGAATTACTTTTTTTAACTCTGTCTTTATAGATAGAGGGGATTTTTATAATTATTTTATTTTGGTAAGAGGCAAGTGAGCCAAGGATTGTCAGATGTCAGATATACCGACAAATGGAAATTCATCAATAGTAACGTACATTGATAAATTTTTTAAATTAAAGCAGAAAAAAACAAGTATTAAGACTGAGTTTTTAGCCGGTCTGACCACTTTCTTCTCAATGGCTTACATTATATTTGTGGTACCTTCAATGTTGTCAGCAGCAGGTATGCCAAAGGATGCTGCTCTTGCTTCATGTCTTCTTACTACAGCACTGTGTACAATTTATATTGGTATTTATGCTAATTATCCGGTAGCTGTCGCTCCTGGAATGGGATTAACTGCTTTCTTTGCTTTCTATGTTTGTGGAAGCCAGCATCTTCCATGGCAGACTGCTTTAGGAGCTGTTTTTATATCAGGTATTATTTTCTTTATTTTATCTGTAACAAAGATTCGTCAGCTGATTATTGACGCGGTGCCTCCAAGCCTTAAAATTGCGATTGTTGTAGGTATTGGCTGTTTTATTTCCTTTATCGGTCTTCAGGGCTCAGGAATCATTGTTGCAGATCCTGCTACAAAGGTTACTCTTGGAGATTTGACCTCTATAAATGTAATTTTGACATTGTTTGGTATTTTATTTACTGCGGCATTGATTTCAATAAATGTTAAAGCAGCAATCCTGATTGGAATTGTTGTTGTAACAATCATAAGCATGATTATTGGCAATTCTGCAGTTCCATCTTCTATGGCGGATGTGTTCAGCTTTGAAATTCCAAATTTTGCAGGAACATTTATGCAGATGGATCTGATAGGAGCTCTACACTACGGTATCATTTCAATTATCTTTACTTTCACAATCGTTGAACTTTTTGACACAATAGGAACTCTGATTGCTGTTACCAAGATGGCAAATATGGTCGATGAAAACGGTAAGATTGAGAATATTGATAAGGCTCTGATTTCTGATTCAGTGGGAACCATTGCCTCTGCCGCCATTGGAACCTGTACTGTCGCTACCTATGTCGAGTCTGCAACTGGTATTAATGCAGGTGGAAGAACCGGCTTAACAGCCGTGTTTGTTGGTCTGTTATTCCTTTTAGGGTTCTTTATTACTCCTCTAGGAGATCTGATCCCTGCCTGTGCAACTGCTCCTGCACTGATTATTGTTGGAGGTTTAATGGTATCGAATATCAGTTCTATTGATTTTAAGGATTTCTCTGAGGGATTCCCTGCATTCTTAACAATCATTATGATGCCTTTAACCTACTCAATTGCTAACGGTTTTGCATTCGGTTTTTTAAGCTACTGCTTTATAAAGGTGTTCTCTGGTAAATTTAAAGAGATTTCTCCAACTATGTGGGGAATAACCATATTTTTAGCAGTAAGCTTCTTCCTAAGATAATTTTTAATAAGGTTAGGCTTGAGTTTTCAGGCTTAACCTGTTTTCTTAAATTTTTCTTGTCTTATCTTTGAATTTTATTTCTTTTCTCTTTTTATAATTCGATTTTTTGCATAATTTTGCGTACAACGGTGTATTGTGCTAAAATTGTTCGTTGCGAATTTGGTAAAGAACGGCTAATAAAAGCTTGTCTTTCTCAGGTTCATTATCTTTATGTGTAAGCTTTTTTGAGTTTATTCTTTTTCATAACAAGTTCTGTTTTAGAAAGATTTCATAAAGATTAGTCCTGTAGTATTGGATTTTAAGGTTCAAAAGCAATCCTCGTGTTTTATTCTCTGAGGTCCTTTTTGCCATTTAATGCAGGTTTATTTTCGATTGGTTTGTCCGTTTGGTTCCTATATGCTGTTCGGCTGAACTTTTATTATGTTGAAAATTAACCGAATGTCTTCTTTTATACGGAAGTTAATGATGAAGTTATTTGCTTCATAACCTTCTGTTGTCGGAGTTGCTCTTTTCACTACTATGGTTTTTTTCTGCTATTGCAGAAACGAATTTTCAATGGTGAATGAAAATCTAATTCTATGGATGAAATCTCCTTAAGTTTATTTAAGGATAGAGCGCCGTTTTATTCGGTTAAATAAATTAACAATCTGTATCTGCAAATTTTTATGTTTGTTCTACAGAATATAAGTAATAAAACTTAACGATGAATACATCTAATAACTCTATAAGAGAGATGACTCTCAGAGGTATTATTCTTGGTACCTTAATCACTTTGGTTTTCACTGCATCTAATGTTTATTTAGGTCTTAAAGTGGGAATGACCTTTGCATCCTCAATTCCTGCAGCTGTTATTTCAATGGCTGTCCTGAGAATGTTTAAGGATTCTTCTATTCTTGAAAATAATATCGTTCAGACTCAGGCTTCTGCTGCAGGCTGTATTTCTTCTATTATTTTCGTAATGCCTGCAATGGTAATGATCGGATACTGGAATGATTTTCCTTTCTGGCAGACATTCCTGATTTGTGCTGCAGGTGGAACTCTTGGCGTTATCTTTACTGTCCCATTAAGATATGCCATGGTTGTTAAATCAAATCTGCCTTATCCTGAAGGTGTGGCTGCGGCTGTTATTTTAAAGACAGCTGACAAGAAATCTTCTGATGGAGAGTCTCAGGCACAGAGCGGTGTTAAGCTTTTGGCCTTAGGTGCTGGTTTATCTTCAGTGTTTACTTTCTGCACCAGTGGCCTACGAATTCTTGTTGATGGCTTTACTATGACAGGAAAGCTTGGTGCTGCTGTATTCTCATTAGGAACTGGCTATTCTTTCGCTTTACTAGGAGCTGGTCTTCTGATTGGTATTGGTGGTGGTTTCTCTCTCCTTATTGGTACGGTTCTGTGCTG
>Ga0326511_10001780_pt1 | contig 17754 bp, 19 predicted proteins | sample 0_2496_0518_D_FD_203701 | JGI IMG/M metagenome (GOLD analysis project Ga0326511, IMG submission 203701) | Bovine rumen microbial communities from UC Davis, California, United States - 0_2496_0518 | ecosystem: Host-associated > Mammals > Digestive system > Stomach > Rumen | place: USA...
CGGCCTTCAGGAACTGATGATCCACGTTTGTGGTGATCACAAAGTAATCTTTGTCCTGCACCATATTAAGGAGCTTCTGATAGACAGGTACGGGAGGATAAACATAGCGGTTCACATAAATGTGTCTGGACCACCATGCCCAACGGGTCTCCTCATCCGGGAACGGATAGAATCCCCCGGAATACATATCCTGAATGCCGAACTTTGCGGCAAAATCTCCGAAATATCTGTCAAACCTCTCCCCGCTGTATGTCAGTCCGGCAGACGTTGACAGCCCGGCCCCGCCGCCGATCACAATGGCGTCGGCAGTACGGATTTCTTCCGTTAATCTGTTAAGCTGTTCTTCCCTCGTGCCCTTTCCGGCAGAAACATTACCTTTAAAGTTCTGAACCGTTTTTATCCCTTTTTGTATGCTTTCAAGATATCCGTTCGATAATTCAGCGAAGTTCTGCTTCATAATACGCCCTGTCCTCCTCCTTAAAAACATTAAAAATCACTCTGTCCATCGTCCCGGGATGAACAGAAAGCCATTCTTTGACCGTCCGTACGGCAATTTCGGCCGCGCGGGCATTCGGGAAATGAAATACGCCTGTGGAAATACAGCAAAAGGCCACACTCTTAAGATTATTTAGCGCACACATTTCCAGAACATTCCAATAGCAGTCTGCAAGCTCCTTTTCCAGTTCCGGCGTAAGCTGAGCATCCACTATCGGTCCCACAATGTGAATCACCTTCCCGGCCGGAAGGTTATAAGCTTCCGTAAGCATCGGCATAGCTGTCGGCTGCTCATAATCACTGCCATAGCGAATACGGAGCTGTTGCATACGGCGGGCGCATTCGGCACGGAGCTGTACACCTGCATATGTGTGGATGCAGTTTGCGACACCCTTTAGAATCACACATTTCTCCGTCTCGGGAAAATGCCGTCATTGTGGTTTCTTCTGATTCTGTTTCAAGAGTGCCGCTGCGTCCGAAAAAATAATCTTCCTCGCCGGAATAGTCTTCGGTAGCGCAGCCCTTGATATAAATGTGGCAGACCTCGTTCTTGCCGTCGCGGGTCACATAGACACGCTCCACAATGCTGCTGATCAGGGATACGATCTCCGTGGGCTCCGCGTCCTTTACCAGTTCCCGGAAGGACAGCAGCGTCTCTTTGATCTTTTCGTAATCCCTGATATGTGCCTGCTGATCCTCCAGCTCCATCTCCAGCTTCGAGAGAGTCTTTCGTTTTGCAAAGATCTCCTCGGTCATCTCATTGACATCCGCTTCCAGATAGGGTCTTGTAGTTTCGGAAGCCGTCCGCAAGGCTTTCACCTGGGCTTTGATATCCCGGTCCAGGCGGTCGATCTCTTTCTGAAGAAAAGTGATCTCCTGCTGTGTCTTATCGCCTTTTACGTTCTGATCGATCTGCCGCTGGATATTGGTGAGATAATAGTTCTGCTCCTCATCTGACAGGGACGATAGCTTCTCTACGATAAACTCATCAAACTCCACGCCGTGAACCGCCTGGTAATCGCAGGCGCCTTTCCGGACCGCATTTGGACAGGCATATTTGAACCGTGGTTTCCCATGGGTATACCGTCCGCTTTCAGACACCACGTTCAGGCGCTGATGACACAGCGGACAGTAGATGAGGCCAGCCAGCAGCGCGTTGGTCGCCCGGTGCGGCCTGTTGTAGCGGTCAGCGATATCCAGCTTCAGAGTCTGTGCCGTAACCCAGTCCTTGCCTTCAATAAAGCCTTCATGACGGCCGATGGCAATGATCCATTCACTGATATCCTTCTCGCGGACCGTCTTGGAAAACTCCGGGTGAAGAAACGTTGAGTCGTCGCTCTCTTCCCGCATCTCACGAGTACGGTTATACACCGATATTCCGTGAAGGCCGTCGAAATCTGCCTCCTCGCCGTAAACATCGCCGTCATGCTCGATGAAATAACGATATGCGTCCTGATCGGCACTGCAGTAAACAGGATTCGTCACAATGTCCCGTACCGACTGCGTATTAAAGGGCAGGCCGGTCTTTGTCCGATATTCCTCCTCGTTCAATCGTCTGGCTGCTGCATTGTATCCCCTGGTGGAAAGGAACGCCTGAAATACATGCTGCACCAGAGTTTTTTCTTCCGGAATCGTGACGAGATAGGCATATCCATTCTTTTTACTGCCGCTGCCATGTTTCGACCGGTCTACCGAAAATCCTGTCGGCGGAATACCTCCCATCCAGCGACCATCTTTAGCAAGCTCGATCAGGTTGTCGGTGATACGCTCCTTGATGACGTCACGTTCAAACTCTGCGATGATGCCGAGCATCTGGATCATCATCTTGGAGTTGCTATCCTGGGTGTTCAGATTATTGGAACTGATCAGCAGGGCCACATTATGCTTGTTCAGATAGTCGATCATAGTGGTCAGATCCGACATCTTACGGCTGATACGATCCAGCTTATAGCAGACAATAGCACGGATCTTGTTCTGCTCCACATCGCGGATCATTCGCTGAAAATCGGTCCTATCGGCATAGAAACCGCTCTTGCCTTCGTCCTCGTATACCTTAAATTCATAATCAGCCGGGAGCTTCAGATGCAGCCTGGCATATTCCCTGCAGTACTCCTCCTGGTTGGCAATGGAGTCGCCTTTGTGGGTGATCTTTGATTTTCTGGCATAGATCACGACAGCACGATCATCCGGTTGTGTATGATCTGGTTTCTTCAAAATATCGCCTCCTCGGTTTTCTCAAACACACAACCATTATAACAATAGAAAGCAAAAAATGCCAGAGGGAAGAAGCATGCGTTTTGAGGTATAGAAAACCTTATATAAAAAAACAAATACTCCAACACTCTGGCGGGTTAAATCTTTGGGTGAATTTATTCATCCCGTGGGTTGATTTATTGCTTAAAATGTGTTATCATGATCATACCCGAAAGGAAAAAAGGAGGTAAGTCCCATGTTAACGAGTATAGGAAGATTCCTGAAGAAGTTACGGATTGATCGCGGGGAGATATTGAAAGATATGGCCGAAAAACTGGATGTTACGGTTTCTTTCCTGTCCGCGGTCGAAAATGGAAAGAAGCATATGCCTTCGGCATGGAACGGAAAGATTTGCAGACTGTACGATCTAAACGAAGAACAGAGGCGTGAATTCACCACTGCAATAGCGGAAACAGAGGATGCAATAGAGATGAATCTAGTCAGCGCAAATCTTGGAAGACGTGAATTGGCTGTTTCATTCGCACGTCGTTTTAACAACATTGACGATGCACAGGTCGAAGCAATCCGAAAGATCCTTCAGCGAGGTGACAAGAAATGAACTGTTATAAGGCAGATCCTGTATCAAGGGAGAACATTCGGCGGTTTATCAGAGGCCTAAAAAGAAAGGTGGGATTAGAATATGAACTTTATTTTCCGATTCTGCCTTTCGTTGAAAACGTTCTCCCGTTACTAATACCGGACTTTCAGTTTGAAGTCGTGCCTGAAAATGAGATGGGTGGAAAGCACGGAGAAACATATCCAAGCAAGAACATAATGCGAATCCGCGAAGACGTTTATCTTCGCGCTGCTGCCGGAGAAGGACGGGACAGGCTGACAATAGCGCATGAGGTTGGGCATTTATTCATGCATGAGGATGACTCCATAGCGTTGTGTCGGCTGGCCCCTTATGAGCAATTAAAGCCCTTTGAAGATCCCGAATGGCAGGCTGATGCATTTGGCGGTGAGCTTCTGGCTTCTTCTTATCTCATAAAAGGGATGACCGAATTTGAGGTACAAGAAAAATGCGGTGTATCATCATCAGCCGCACATGTTCAGCTGAATACTCTTCGTCGCAAATAATAAGGGAGGTGAGGCCATTGTCTGCATTAACAAAAGCACTGCCTTGATTGTTGGCGCAACCACTGCAGTGCTCTGTTCCGAATATCTCTATTCGTGTTAGCTAATATATTATACAGGAATTCGGGACGTATTTCAAGAGACTGGGTTGATTTTGGCGAATTACCCTTCCTCTATAAAGCATAGTTTAACATGGCTTCCGGATATCTCTATTCGTGTTAGCAACTCATAGGGATTTCGGAAGCTCAACCTCAGGGTAAAATACTCAAGACTCATTACCCTGTTGTATGAGCATAGATGCCAGAATCGGGCATCAGAAAGAATATTCTATGATAAAAGGACTAACAGAATACGACAAGTATAAAGTAGTTCGCCCTATTTTGGGCGATTGTAAGTATGATGCATTTAGTCATAAGAAAAACCCCCATTGATACCCTTGATTGGGAAAAAATCAAGGTGATTGGTCTTCAAAACGCTTCCGCCAAAACATCGAGCAAGGATACACTTGTGTTGATGTTTAACTATGACAAGCGGCTATTGGCGCTTTGGAATGACCCCTTAAAAAAAATCGCGTTGTTTCAAGGATTTGCCGCAGTAGGAACACCGGACTTCAGTATCTATCCTACAATGAATGTTAACGAAATAAGGCATAACATCTATATGTCAAGGTGGCTCGGTGTTACGTGGCAAAACTACAATTGTCTTACTATACCAACTGTTGGATGGGCGCTGCCGGATACATATGATCTATGCTTCAGTGGGATAGAATACGGTTCCATAGTTATAATATCTACCTTGGGCTGCCAGGACCGTACCGAAGATTTCCTGAACGGCTTCAATGAAATGAAAGTTCGGCTTGATCCACCACTCATCATTGTCTTCGGTGATATGATCGATGGGATGACCGGTACATTTATCAACTTCCGATACACTGATTGCTTCTGCCGGAAAAATCAATATGAGCAGCTGCATTTGGATGGAATTTCTAAAATCTTTACAATAAAGGAGGTTGCATAAATGGGTTCCAGAGGCGCTTTCGTAGATGTTAGCAGCGGGGATTTCTCCTTCAAGGAGGGTGGTCAACACTATAAGTCGATCGGCATATTAAGCAGCAATCCTAATGTAAAGGTTATCGTTCAAGACTCATCAAACGTTAAAGCCCCGGAATTCTCACATACTCCCGGAAGGATCTACGCAGTTGTCAAAGATGGGGCACTTAAACATGTAGCTTATTATGACGAAAACCATAATCAGGCTGTAAGCATAGATCTTGCTCATGCTCACAAAGGTGTTCAACCACATCGACATGTTTACATGAGTCATAACAAGAATGATCCTGGTATTCCGCCAACTTCGGATGAAAAGGAACTGATCAGAAAGATAAAAAAGGAGTTTCATCTAAAATGAGAAAGAATGAATATACTTCACTGGACGATTTCCGTTCACAGTACATAGGTGTCTGGGCGCCATCTGAAGGTCATTGGTTAGGACTTGATTTTTCATACAAAGGAAACGAATACCGGTTTCAAACCGGATCCATGTATGCAGAAGAAGACACGATCTTGCCAAATGGACAGACAGCTGTTTATGGTTTATATCGTAAGAACAAAAACGAGAAAGACTCTCGAGAATACTGTCTTTTGTCAGAATTTGCAACCATAGATGACGTCCTTATAAGTACTTGCATTGAGGGAAGACCCTTTTCAGAAATAATTATGGACGATGATACTGAATTACTGGGACAAGATTAGATTGCCAGGGCATCACACATATATCTGTCTGATGCCCTTTATTCAATCTATTTAGCCAGCCTTCAGATACTCACGAAGATCGATCTGTCGGAGAACAGCGATATCCTGTTTCTGAATATATTTTGTCGCAAGCTTCGCCCGTTTGTCCTGGAATTCCCGCAGGATCTGTTTGCGGTTATTTCCAAAGTGAATCACACACTCCATTTCCTTGTAACGGTTGTCTTTCAGCATGCGGTCACCTCCCCTGCTCCCGGAGATGGCGCTGCACTTTGCTTCTTCCGGCATAGTGTTCCAGGATCTCCGGCGGTATCCGTTCCAACAGGGCGACCGCCTGTTCATAGTCGCGCTGAAGCTGAAGATCCGCCATTCTCTTCAGAACGCTTTCCTGTTTGCTTTCCTTAAGTGCAGCTGTCAGGTCCTCATTTTTCCGGACAAGGGCTTCATTCTTTGCAGTCAGATCCTGAAAGGCACCCTTGTACTTCTTCATCTGGGTGCTCATCTTCTCTACATTCGGGATATACTTGTCCAGATACCTGCAAATCTCTTCCGCCTTTGCTTTGGCATTGAACATGCTGACCTGGGAGAGCATCTTATCCAGCTTCTCACGCTGTTTGTTCAACCTTGTCATCTCTTTGAACACCCGAGGCGGGATGTGATCGCGGCCGGTCTCGCTTGCGGTCATCCCGCGTTCCAGATCCGGAAACTTACGAACCATCTGTTCCCAGAAAGCGTCCTGCCACTTGGTCAGCTTCTTCTTGTTCCCGATGATCTCTTTGGCACAGAGCCTGCCGTCCTCCGTCAGCGGGACAAAAGAAAGGTGCATATGAGGCGTTTTCTCGTCCATATGCACCACGGCTGAAACAATCGTATCCGGATTCTGTTTTTGTTTGATAAAGTCCAACGCCGTCTGGAAGAAGGTCCGGATCTCTCCCTGCTTTTTGTCCTTAAAGAACTCCGGGCTGGCCGTCACCAGCATCTCCACAAGTCTTACGCTGTCTGACCGTGTCCGGCATCCGGCTGCAGCGATCTGCTTCTCTGCCTCAGCCCGGTACTTTCCCTGCGGCTCGATCAGATGAAAATTCAGGTGACTCCGGCTGGTGTCCACATCCGGATTGCTTGCGTATCTCTCTTTTGTTCTCTCATTGTGAGCCTCGATCCCGCTGATCTCAGGTCCCTTATATTTCGCAAATCTCATAATCGCATATTGTGCTCCCATATTGTCCTCCCTGCGGTTTCCCACATAATAAAAGTCTTCTTTTTTTGCGTTCGTACGTACATGCGTACATTTGATGAATGGTTAAACATCGTACGCTTGTACGCACGTACACATTTTTTGCGCTGTTTTATAAAAACGGATTATTGTGATCGATGATCTCTACGCCGCGATATCCCCGGCAGCGTTTGCCTTTTCCCCGATAAATGTTATTATCAGGTGTCAGGTGATAAGTCCCTGAATATTGAGAAAGATAGTTGGCAAAACTCTTCATGGACAGCGCGTTCTCCGCATTGTCTTCGCACCATTCCTTGTACGCCGCGTACAGATCGCTGGTAGCCGCCTTACTGTCCTCATGGAAAGTGAGATATCCTTCGGAAGTCAGGAACTCCGGAATGTTGTTGGCATCCTTTACAATGGCGGCAATATTCTCCTTTGATCGTTCGCTGATAGTGAAGCGATAGTCATTTGCAATAAGCCGCTGCAGGCCTTCCAGACACCACAGGAGAATGCCCTCTTTTTCAGCAGCCAGCTTGTCCATCAGGTAGGGGTCATCGACACGATCCACCGGTTTATCCTTCGTCGTGATCACGATCTGTCGGCGAAAGAATCCGTCAGATCGGTCGTGGAGTGCGGTGAGAGCACCATTCCCGAAACAAAGAAACCGGACATAAAGGAGTGTCTGATAGCTTTGCTCATGCTTTCTTTCTACATCCATCTGACATTCGGAAGTGACGATCGATTTGATATAGTTCGTTTTGGTCAGTGCGCTCATATCCATATCGTCATCCACCATAAGAAGCCGGTCTTCCAGATCCGCCCGGGCAAAGTCATTTTTTTCGACCTTCTGGATACTGGTGGTATTCATATTGATTCCAAGAAGAGATCTCATGACAAGGCCAATGCGGGACTTGCCTTCACCGCCTTTACCGATCAGCATCAGCATCTTCTGTGCTTTGGTAGTCGGGATCAGGCAGTACCCCATATATTCCTGCAGTGTCAGAATATCTTCCGGTATCAGAAGTTCCGAAAGGAATCTCAGCCAGACACCCGGCATGTCTACATCCGGATTGTAATCGACCGTCAGCCGGTTGCGGCAATATTCTTTATCCCTTCTGAAACGGCCATCCAGATACCAGGTGCCGTTTGCCACATGGATCCGGTCATAGTGCAGCGGGATGTCCTCCGAATAAGCCATGAGCTTGATCGTTTTCAGCAGGTCATCCACTTTCCTGGCCACGCCGCTTTCCTTCCATTCACTGATATCATCAAAGATGATCTGCTTTAGGCTGCCTTCATCAGGTACGAGACCGTCCACTGTAAAGAACCTTCCGTGAATGCATTTCATGGGATGTGCCGACAGAAAACTGCAGGAATAAATCAATTCATTAATCTGCCTGTCCTTCGTGACCCATGCCGGCGCATCAGCCGGCAATACGTTCGTTCTCGCCATACTCTGTTATCCCCCTTTCCTTTGCGCAGTCACGGCGAACCTTTTCCTCCAGTCCGCCGATCATTCCGTCATTCATTAGAGCCTTCACTGTCGTTGCCCTCAGCTCCAGATCACCGACTGTCAGGATGTCCGCCAGATATTCGATGTAGTCGAGCATCTGGCAGGCTTCCACAAACCGGTCATCATAGTCTTCATCCATGCTTTTGGGCGCATACCTTACCTTCCAGTCCTCCAGAAGATGCAGATAATCACAAAGCACCCGCTGACAGTAGCGTTCGTCATCCCGGAACGCCCTGATCATCGGGTGCTTTGGTTTTGCAAGTGCTGCTGCGGACGGAGGCTTATCAGGATCGATCCCAAAGTCCGCAGCCAGCTTCTTCGCCGCTTCATAGGGGCTTAGCTCGAAGAGTCTCGCTGTCAGATCGATCACATCCCCGGTGGCCCCACAGCCGAAGCAGTAGAAGTAATCTTCATTCAGCTTCAGGCTGGGATGCCGGTCATCATGGAACGGACATCTCACCATGCCGTGGTGATTTGGCCGCAGCCCATACATCTTAGCTGCGTCAGGTACGCTCACACTTGCCTTTACAGTTTCAAATAGATTCATAGTCTGGTTCCTCCTTGGGATTTTATTTGGATACTTGATCCTGATGTCTTATACGGAGGAAAACCGGCGGACTTGAAAAATTGGGCGTTATTGGGATTGGCAGGATAGGGGAAGGAAGAAAATTGCAAAAACGCAATCCATTGTCCGCTTTTTGGGACAGATGACTGGATATACTAGATCTAAGCTTGGACGTGTTTGTCAGTCGGGAATGGTTTTGAATTTATAGTTTAAAGGGATATATTTTGATAAATCGCAAATGTTAACCCCTTTAACTTGATTTTATCGCAGTCAAAAAGTATAATGGCATTGATGGATTGACACATGGAAAGGAGAACTTTCATGAGACTATATAAAAGAGAGAATTACCTGAAGAAAATACGTGGTTTTTACCATGATACCGATATAATCAAGGTGATCACCGGTGTTCGTCGATGTGGCAAGTCCTGCCTTATGGAAACGATAGCAGGGGAGCTCACAGAAGCTGGAATCGCCTCCGAAAACATCATTTACCTGAATCTGGACAAACGAGGATACCGCAATATTAAAACAACAGATCAGCTGGATGCACTCATTGAGGAAAAATCTATTGCAGCAGGGCCAAAGTATCTGTTCATTGACGAGGTTCAAAATGTCAAAGATTTTGAAGAAGTGATCAATGGTTTTAGAGAAGAAGATGAATACAGTATTTTTATCACCGGTTCTAATTCTTATCTTCTCAGTGGAGAGCTCGCCACAAAACTGACCGGCCGCTATCTTGAATTCGAACTGTATACGTTGAGCTTTGAAGAATACCTTGGGATGAAGGAGTTTCTTGGAAAAACAATACAGAGTGACCTGACCGCCGAATTTGATAACTATATATCTGAAGGAGGTTTCCCGAAGGCATTACAATATGAAGGAGCTGATAAACGTGCCTATATCCAGGGTGTTATCAATGAGATTTTTAAGAAAGACATAAAGAAGAGAGTAAAGATCCGCAAAGTATCTGTCTTCGAAACTGTACAGAGATATATTATCAACAACTACGGCGCTTCCATGAGTCTGACAAACATTCTGGAAGAGATGCATAAAAATGGATGTCCAATCAAAAGAGAAACCTTACATCGATATATAAGAATCCTGGAAGAGGCCAAGATTATCTATCCATGTTATCGTTTTGATCTGAAATCCAAAAAATCCATATCCGGCGAGCAGAAGTATTATCTTGCAGATTTGGGATTCTATTTCGCCTTTAACACGGATAAACGTATCAACTACGGTCCTGCTTTAGAGAACATCGTTTACACCTACGCCAGATCAAAAGGTTATGATGTCAGTGTCGGCCGGATCGGAAAACTGGAATGTGACTTCATACTGGGTCAAAATAATATGGATTATGCCTATGTGCAAGTAGCTATGACGATAATGAACAGCCTCGATACGGAAGAACGCGAGTATCGTCCGCTTGAAAGCATCCGCGATAATTATCCCAAATATCTGCTGACAAGGAACGATCTCATTCAACACAGGAGCGGCATAAAGCATTACAACATCGCTCCGTTTATGAAAGACAATCGGTTATTCTGAAATAAACAGCACCACATAAGGAGGGGAATGCTCTATGACCAGGACCTGGCTCCCCAGTGATACACGACAGCGTATCCAGGATTTGATAAAAGACAGCAGCATTACGCAGGCCGAGCTTGCCGGGATCATCGGCCTTTCTGAAAGTGCGCTCAGCCGGTACCTGAAGGGGCAGACAGAAATGCTTGGCGACGGGTACATCATCAAAATCGCAAAGTATTTCAATGTCTCCACGGACTTTATTCTCGGAGAAACAAATATTCCGGATCGGAAAAATTACGACATTGAAGAGCTGGGACTGTCGGCCGAATCAGCGAAACTACTTTATACCGGCAAGATCGATGCCCGCATCCTGAACCTGCTTCTCGAAAACCCGCGCTTCCCACAGCTGGCTGCTTTGCTCGCCCGTTACCAGAACGAAATTGTAAAATCCGGAATTGCCGCCATGAACCAGCAGCTCTCTTTCCTGAGTTCTTTGCTTTTGGATCAGGCGGATAATAATCCCGATAGTGCTGAGTCCGCCAGACAGGCCGCGCAAGATATCAGTGCCATACGCACTCCGATAATAAATGCAGATACGACCGCCATCCAAAATGTATTTATGCTAATCGTCAGAGATATCAAAGAGCAGGGAGAAACTATCGTTACAGACAGTAAAGCAGCCTCTGCAGAAGTAATGCAGAAACTGCGAAAAGAACTATCCAAAGGGCAGGACTCTCCCGATCTCAGAAACCTGACTGCGGAAGATCTGACTGCTGCCGTCATGAAGACGATTGCTGCAACAGGTATTTCTGAGGATACTCTGCAAAGCCTTGGTTCGGCATATACAAAAGTTTTAGAAGAAATGAAGGATCTGACCCATGACGAATGAGCAATTATGTTCGCTCGCTCAGGAAGGAGATCATGATGCCGAAACAACCTTGATCGAAAATGTATTGCCGTCCATTCAGCTTACTGCTGCACAAATCAAAGAGCGTTATCCGGGTCTTATGCTTGAGAGGGATGATCTGATTCAGGAAGCGCTCATCGGATCCATGCGGGCAATAGAAACATTTGATCTGAAATCCGGCAATCTTTTTCAAACCTATGCTTCGGCAGTTGCGGAAAATGCAATGCTCGACTACGTCCGGAAATGCATTTCCGCTCTTCCTGCTTCCGGAAAGATTACAAGTCTGGATGCTCCGGCACCCGGCACCGAACCGGAAGATAATGTAACTTACGCAGAGATCATTCCCGATGACTTTTCAAAAAATCCTGAGCAGCTGTTCATCAAAAAAGAGACAATCACAGAAGTCAGAGATGCTCTGAAAATGATCACCGAACGCGAACGGACATATCTTCATTACCGCTACGGTTTTGTGGATGATCTACCGCATGATCAGGCAGAAACCGCGGCCCATTTTCATCTCAGTCTGAGCCGCGCAAGGAGTACGGAAAGAATCGCTCTCGAAAATGTCCGGCTGGAGCTTCCATGGTGGTATTGAGTCGATCCGTTTTTTGATATACCTCTATTCCGCAGCCCGTGACGGTACAGATTCTGTGACGATTGTCACATCGCCTGTACCTTTTCTTTGCTCAAGGGTTTCCCTCTGCGGGAGAAACCTTTCGCAAAGAAAAATACGGAAACAGATCGCATATCAAAGGGGTGCGCTCCATTTCCGTATTCGGTCTGCTTCATAAAGGTATAACACACTAGACTTTCCAAGGAAAGTCGTGTGCCAAAAGGGACGCCGTCCCCTTTGGAATCCCCTGCCACGACACCTCCGGTTTCTTTGGATTCTTCCGGCCAAAGAAGACACTGTCTCCTCTGGACTTCACTGCCAATTAGGGGCGGATAATCCCCTACCGCAATGTCTGAGGATTACACCACATAAACGTGAAAATTCTTTGATTGTCATATCCGGCACCTCCTTTCTGACCACGTTGTATCATGGCAGTTCACTGTAAGGTCAAGAGGTTTCAAAAGATTTTTCATGCTTCCAACCACGCATCTGCTTCCTGTCTCGAATAAAAAACCACGATTTTCTTTGTATCCGCATACAGCTCTATCAGTTGATAGATCCTCGGAAGCTGATCCTTTGAAAAATCCAGGATAAACTGCCTGAATTCCGGATCGAATTCTTCCTCGATCCACGGCATATCTTCACGCTTCTGACCTATCCGGGCTTCTGCGCCTTGCAGGCACTCATCCACCGGAAGATCAAAGAAGAAAACTTCCGTGCAATTTTCAAATCGCAGTGGTAGTGTCCTCTGATAATTCCCGTCGATGATCCACTCGTCTGTATTTAGAATCTCGGAGAGCTTTTCATCAAAGTCATCCCGACTGACTGTGGTCCGGTCCGAATTATGGAAGATCATATCCAGATAGTAGAGAGGGAGACCGGTTTTATCCCGGAGCTTTCTTGAAAAGGTACTTTTCCCGGCTCCAGGGCTGCCGATAACCAGAATCCTTCGCGGCAGATCCGCCAGGTTTTTCTTTAGCATCACAATCTCGTCGGTTCTGTATTCTTCAGTGAACCCGGCTTTCAGGAACATCGCTCTGGCAGGATTGTCGATGGCGATATCGTCCCGTAGGACATCTACTCCGTTCTTTGCTGCAGCTTGACACAGGAGCTGCAGACCGGAAGTTCCATATCCTTTTCCCCGATATTCCGAAGCCACGATCACATCCGCAAGCCAGATGAAGCGTTCCTCATCATAGTGATATGCAATCTCTCCGACAAATGTGTTTGTTTCCGAATTCTTCAAATACCGGTAGAAGCGCTTATTCTCATGGTGGATCAGCCAGCTCTCATACCATCTTTCCCATTCAGTCTCCGGGAAGGGTATTGTCCCGCCCCAGGCTGTGTTATAGGACATAGTAGCTTCGTCCGCCATAAACTGCTGCCGGAACCACAGATCCTGCAGCGCTGGCATGTATATAGTAATCATAAATCCTCCAAATAGGCCTTCGGTAATCAGCATCTCCAGAACCCTTACTTTACGTTCCGGCGTAATCACGATAGATTATAGATTCTTTGCGTTTTTCTTTTTTGCTGGTGTTACTGAGACGTTATAAGTCCTTCTGCTGTCATTTCATAGATTTTATTGCAGACTTCGGAAATATATTTTCGGTCATGGGAAACACTGATGATGGTTCCCGGAAACTGTCTCAGTATTCCTCGTACTTCCGGTCCTGACAAAGGAGAAAAATTCCTTGTGGGTTCATCCAGAATCAGAACATTTGCCTCCGTCAGGCTCATTTTCAAAAGAAACAGTTTTGCCTTCTGACCGCCGGACAGCTCCCTGACCGGATGAAACATCTCATCAGAAGTATATTTCATGGATCCCAGAAAAGTTCGGACCATGGTTATTTCATCCTTGGCCCCGGAAGAAGCCAGGTACTCGACCGGAGTCAGATCAAAGGGCAGCTCTTCTTCATAATTCTGCGGCATATAACAGGCAGACAGATCTGTTCTGCTGCAGAGTTCTTCTGCAATCTTCCGAATCAAAGTCGTTTTTCCGACACCATTCGGTCCTATGATGCAGATCCTTTCCGGCCCTTTAATCTGCAGGTTTATGTTTTTTGCAAGGATGCTCCCGTTTGGTGACTGAAGATACGGGAGTGACAGATCCAGAACTGTCTTTCCGGCAGGCATGGATTTCTGGTTCTCAAAGCGGATGGTAATAGCCGACTCTTTTTCCGGAATCTCTGTCATTTCATCATGCTCCCGCTCATAGCGCCGTTCCATGGCTTTAACCGACTTCATCTTTTTCTTAAGAAGGCGCCCTCCAGCGGGATCCTGTCTGGAAATGGTCCGCAAATCATGTTCTACAGACTGCTCGATTCGCCGGAATCGTTCCATTGCCTTTTTTTCTTCACGGCGTTCACTATATGCCATCTGTTCCTGCTTTGAAAAACTCTTTTCCCGTTCCTCCATAAACGTTCTGAAGGGCATATTGGCAACTGTTACTCTCGGAACCGATTTACGCCGAAGCTGTTCTACCAGAATGACGCGGTTCGCTGTCCTCTCGATAAGGGTTTCATCATGAGAAATATATAGAACGCCGCCGGGAAACTTATTGATCAGTTTTTCAAGCCACTCCAGTGTCTCGATATCGATATCATTTGATGGTTCGTCCAAAAGCAGAATATCCGGGGCTGCCAGAAGAATTCCTGCCATCTGGAGCTTCACCCGCTCTCCACCGGAGAGACTGCTCATTGCCTGGGAAGAATAAAACATCTCCTCCCGAAATCCCAACTCAGAAGATATCCGGTAGTAATCAGCTGGATTTGCGTTTTGAAAAGCCTGCAGCTCAGAAAAATACTGATACACCGTTTTGTTTTTATCTTCGTCGGACAGCTCCTGGGGCAGGTACCCGAGAAGCTCCCCCTGTGTCGTCCTTGTCCCTTCCGCATCGGCATAATAATCAATCAGACTCGGATCATAAATCCATTTCAGTAAAGTCGATTTCCCGTTTCCTTCTTCACCGACCAACACAGCCTTGTCTCCCGGTTTCAGGACGAACCCAAAATCCCTGATAATCATTCTCAGATCTTTTCTGTGGGTTATAGTAAGTGCATTGATTTGTAACAAAAAAACACCTCTCTCTGACGCACATAGACTGATAAGAGTCTGCCAGAGCGAGGCGATTTCTTAGTTCGCATAGAATTGGTTGAAAGAACCAAGTGGCCTGCGGTAAGAACACAGTGCCATCAGATCCTTTCCTGAGATCCGCTCAAAAAAACAGACAATCTTCATTCAGTCTACGCAAACTGTTTATGGGCATAATACACCCCTGATACTTCCGTTTACATATCCCGAAATTGATTATCTGTTAATCATTGCTTCACCGTCACATGAGCATCATGTGCCTTTCATGGAAATCACAGGCATCATAGCATATTATGCCCTCTTTTTCAATCCTGTTTTTCAAGACTGCGTTCTATCGCGGTCCGCATGTTCTCCAGAAAAGCTACGTCAGGGATCAGCGCGATTCCATGTTGATCAGTAAAGCAATTCTCTGTAAATGCCCAGATCCAGATCCTTATATACGTTAAAGATAATCTTCATCTGGCTTCCGGTCTCATCAAACCAGTTCCGAACTGTCTTCACCGCGATCTCCGCTGCTCTCTGGTTCGGGAACATAAAAACACCAGTTGAGATACAGCAGAAAGCAATACTTTCGAGATTGTTTTCTGCCGCCAGATTCAGGCACGAAGTGTAGCAGGAAGCCAGTAGGTGTTCATGCTCCTTCGTGAGCCGTCCCTGCACGATAGGCCCGACAGTGTGAAGGATATATTTTGCAGGCAGATTATATCCTGGCGTAATCATAGCATGGCCAGTGGGTTCTTGATAGTTTCTGCCATGGACAGCAGCCTGGCGGCACATGTAGTCGTTACAACGAAGCCTAAGGCGTATTCCAGATTTGCTTCCGATAATGTTATCCGCGCAGTTGTGAAGGGGCTGAAAACAGCCTAACATCGCCGCATTTGCGGGATTCGTAATGGCGTCAACCTTAAGCGTTGTGATATCTCCCTGCCATAAATACAGCCTGTCATCTATGGCACAAGGCTTTAGGTCCACAATATCCGTTATTCCGCCTCTAATGGTTTCTTCGGTCAAATACTCGTCCTGAATTGCCAATATCTCCTCGCTGATCGGATCAGGCATACGAACATTCATCAGTGCTCTCAATAGATTTTTTTGCCCCTGCTCATCATCAGGGATCTGGTAGCAGTGGTATTCCGCTCTTTCATTAAGCAGTTGCTTTATCAGCCAGATTCTTTGTTCTTCATGTGTCATGTAAATCAATCCCTTTCCCGGCAGCCAGTTCTTTTAGAGATAAATAGTTCTTCCTTGACGGCTTTGCCCTTTGCGCTTCCCAAGAACGAACCGTAGACCCACTCACACCCAACATGTCTGCAAAATCGACCTGACGAGCATCATAGGCCTTTCTGATTCTCCTGACGACAGTGCCAAATGTATCATTGCAAAATGCTTCATAATCATCTTCAAATAGCTCCGGGTCTTCATTGAGAAACCCTATGGTGATCTTCCTAGCCAGCGCCAGCTTCTCTATTGTTTTATAGTATTTGATGCCTGGGATACAAGCATCTTTTTCCCACTTGGAAACAGCTTCTCCGGTACAGCCAATTAACTTGCCAAAACCATCTAAGGTGAGGCCATAAGCCATGCGGATGCTTTGAATCTTTCTTCCGCAGTCTGATCCAATGAATTCTGCATATTCACTGGATACCTTTTCGGGATTTGCATTCAAATCAGCCATATCGATTCCCACGGCGGCTGCAGCTTTCTTCAACGCAAAGTAAAAGAAGCGGGAAGGCCGTGACCAAGCAATTTCCCAGTGTTCGAGCGTCTGTGCATCACAGCCAATAACTTCTGAAAAGTTTACCAGGGGGAGACCATATGCCAGACGGATCTTCTTAATCTTTACATCCCAGTCCCTTTCAATAAAAGCAGTGTATTCGTCAACATACAAATCCGGATTTTCAATAAGCTTGTCTATATCGATTCCGATGTCTTCAGCAAGCTTCCTGAACTTCAGATACATATCCCTGCGGGGATGAATGTTATTGAATTCAGCTTCCCAAACTGATTCGCTTGCCCGGTCACAGCCAAGCATATCAGAGAATTCCTGCTGAGAGATGCCATACATATCACGGATTTTCCTAATCCTCTTTCCGTATCCCGGCGTGCAAAAGCGGGTGTAGTCATCGATGAATATCTCGGGATCCAGTCCGAAGACTTCGGCAAACATTACTGCATGTTCATAATAGAAATCGACAAATCCCCACTCGAAGTCTGCAATACCGCCCTTGGCAAATCCAACTCGCTTTCCCAGTTCTTCCTGGGACATGTTATGCAGTAACCGATAGTATCGGAGCTTCTCCCCCGGGCTGGCATCATCCGCCACCTTCGGAAGAGATGTATTCAGCTGAATTAACAGCTTGCCATGGTGGAGTTCGATAGATGTGTGATCCTGATATGTGTCGCTTTGTCGATACATGTGTGCATCGGCACAAAGCAGCCAAGCATCTGCGAATTAGCTGCGTTAACGATCGCATCTACCGCCAGCCGTGTAATGTCACCCTGCCATATCGATATACCCTCTTTGATTACCGGGATATCGGTAAGCTGAACAATCCCCTTTTCATCCGCGCGGCCTTTCAGATATTCGTCCTGAACTTCCAGCACCCTTTCCGGCATCTGCTTCGGCATACGGATGTTCATCAGTGAGCGAAGGATACGACGTTTTCCCTCCGTGTCAACAGGTGTCTGCAGATTTTTATATTGAACAGAATCTGTTTTGAATTCTTCTACCAGATAATCCAGACGCT
>Ga0326511_10001781_pt1 | contig 17754 bp, 32 predicted proteins | sample 0_2496_0518_D_FD_203701 | JGI IMG/M metagenome (GOLD analysis project Ga0326511, IMG submission 203701) | Bovine rumen microbial communities from UC Davis, California, United States - 0_2496_0518 | ecosystem: Host-associated > Mammals > Digestive system > Stomach > Rumen | place: USA...
ACTCGACTTGATAGTCGTGGAATTTCTGGATTATGTCCTTCTTGCTCTCGGGCTGTGCGGATGGCAGTTGCACCAACATCCTATGCGCCTGATAGAGGTTTTTCGCTTTCCTGACGGTCTCGATTGCCGCCTGTCTGCTGATTAAATCATCCATCGGTTCTCCTTTCCAAACTTATCCGCAAATGCCTTGATGCATCCGTCTTTCGGCAGAACAACAACGGTTTTCAAGACTGTAGGTTTTTCAACGATTTCCGATATCCACTGCTGCCAGTTGGTGTCGAGTTGTCTGATGAAGTCGTAACTGTTTCCACGCATATCATATCGGTTCAGATATATTTCTTTGTCCGTAATCGGCGGAATAATCACCGTGTACGACACTTCCATTTGTTCAAACATGGCAAGCAGTTCTCTGTGCGTAGATACCATGACAGTGTATCCGTTATCGCTCATGTGCTTTGCGACCTTGGCATATCTCTCCCAGTCTTTTTCAAACGGCGTGCTTTCAAGGTCAACCCAGCGGCTAAACTTTGCCATCATGCTTTTCCCAGTTCCGGGGAAGCCGCAAATAATCATTCTTCCCGCCTTTCTGCCCATGCACAATACTTGTTATCATCAATCCACACTTCAACTGCTCTTGTGCAGTTGTGGTTATTTTTCCACTTGCAATCCTTACACCGTATGATTTCTGGCTGTGCATCAAGTTCACCACTACCGCACGCTAATACTTCTGGCTGTGCGGATGGCAACTTCTTAATCCGTTTCCACGCTTTGCTTATCCCTTTGAATTCGGCTTTTGTTGATGCTCTTCCTTGCAACTCTGCCATTTCATCAATCGCCGCCTGTCTGCTGATTAAATCCGTTCCTGTCCGTCCCTGTCCGTTATCTGTTCTTCGTTACTACTCCGCTAATTTGCCCATTAACGCATTCTCCGTTTAATGTCCCGACAAACGATCCTTCCACTTCCTGAGATATGCGTTGAATGCCAACCAGTTTTGAAAACCTTTTTTTTATGCTTGCGGCTGTCCTTCCCATTGCTGTTGAGATTTCCAATATCGATCTGTTCTGGCATACCATCTCGATAAGCAGTTCATCTTCCTCGTCAGTCCACCTCTCATACCGCTTTTCTTCCGAATCGTTCTCCATTCGATTGATAGTCTTGTTCAATACGACATTAAGTTTATCTATGGTCTCGCAATACTCGATCAATGCCGGGACATATTTCCTATAGGTGCTTAATTCCTTTGGTAGATTCGGTCGCTCGTTTACGACTTTTAGCAGTTCATTTACTACCGTCTGGTAATATGACTTCGGTTGCTTAAAATCATTCGATGTCATTGTGCTGATTCCGTTTCTTTCAAAAATGTCAGTCATCTTAATTTCCTCCGTTCGGTCTCGGCAGGAGCATCCAAGACATATCATCTGCTCCCCATTTGCCAACCATGTATCTGAGTGAACTCCCATCGACAGTCAGCACCTTGCCATCCGTGCATATCAGCACCCTGTCTGTCGCTTCCGGGAGACGATCATCGCACGATACCCATGTGGTTGCGTTAATTGCGCTTACTGCGATCCTGACCGCTTCCTCGACCTTCTCCCGGTTTGTATCCGTGCCTAGCCAAGCTGCGTTTTGCAGGATATTAATTGCTTCCCTGTTTGTCATCTGCCATACCCTCCATTTTTGCCCCACAATGCGGACAGTACAGACAATCCGCTTCCGCTGGAGTTCCTTCCAGAAAGCAAAACTCCGAAAAACAAGCGGAGCAGATGTACCGCTCATCCGTGTCCCAGTCCTTGACCGGGATCCAGTAACCATGTTTCACCGGGACGGCATCCACCGTTGGAGCATCCGCCAACATATGCCGCATCTTTGTCCGCTCGTCCATTTGTGCGAGATACCGGGTATATGCCGGGTTTAGATTGTTCGGATATGGCAGTGTTGACTCGGTATCAAGCACCCGTTTCCGGGCAAGGTCTTCGCCCTCTGCGACTTCCTTCATGAGTAAGTCCGCATCAATCATCCGCAACTGCATCCACCTCCATTTTTGCCCCACATCGTGGGCAGTATTTATACAACACGTTCGCCGCAAATGCTTCCGAAGGATACCCGCAAGCGGAACATATCCAAAAGCACCCAACGCCGGGGTCTTCCTTCCAATACCCATGCACCACCGGGACGGCATCAACGGACGATACCGCTTGTAACTTTGAGGTGATAATCTCTGTTCTTCGGGGATTCTACTCATAATCCGGGGTGAATGAAAACACCTTGCTCATGTATACCTTGTCCATGTGTCCGCTGAACATCGGTTGATACCATTCAACACGATCTCCGTGTGCCTCGTGCCATGCTGATAATTTCATCAATGGCAAATTCGGGAAATTATGTCCATCGACATCGATTAGACCGATTCGTTTTTTCATGATTTAGCATCTGCTTGAGGAGGTCTTTGTAAAGTTTTTCGTAAGTCTCTTTCTCCGTCTGGAGTTTCACGATCTCCCGGTAGGACTTCAGGGTCTCCTCATCGGTGACCGGGTTCTGGTCGGGTTCTACTTCGGTCTCCGGGGAAACGTATCCGATACCTTCCAGAACGACCTGAAGCACATCGGAATACTCGTTAGCGTCTAAGCACCTCACAATGCTCACTCCTGCGTTTTCAATAACCTTGTAGCTGAGATGCTGCATCCGCTCGACACAGAGGTACTTCGTCTCACCGCCGACCTTGACCGGGAGGTCTCCGTAATTATCGAAAAGGATGAATCCACCGATTGCTGATGCCTTTACAACGCAAACAAGCATACAAGCATCAAGTCCTGCCTGTGTTTTGTACCTGATGATGTCCCCTCTTTCAAAATCCATGTCTACTTCCTTTCCCCGGATTGCAAGTCCGGCAGTCATGTCATAATATCCTTCGGCGTTTTTACGCCATCCGTACTCAGGCATAATCCTTTGCCTCCACCAAAACCGCATCGTCAATGTCGAATTCTGCGACCCGATTCACGACCTCGACCATATTCTGATACGCTGGAGGGTCTTTGAAAAAGTCATTAAGAGTATCGTAGAATCGGTTCAGATCATCCTTCTTGAAATCGAAATGCTTCCAGAGGATGTAAAGTGATGCGGTGTAAAAGTATTTGTAGTCCTTAAAAGCGTCTATCTGTATTTGTGCTTGGATGGCATCGTCCAGAACCTTCTGGTCTGCTTCAACTTGGTCGTGGAGTGCTGTCTCCAAGGCTTTTTTGACCTCGTTTTCAAACTCCTTTCGGGTCATTGTTAGGAATAGTGACATTTCGTTTCCTCTTTTTGCGGACTTGTTTTTCCACGACTTGCAACTGACCACAATAAGGGCAATACTGGTGCTTCTTCTTTTCGACCATATGTCCGCACCGACCACAATGGTTATTGATGCGTTTCATTGGGATCATGCAGAGTTCGATTGCTGAAATGGCAGCTTTATACGATGCTACCTTCCTAGCCGATTTCTCCCTCTGGAATCCGTATTTCCAACCTTTTGCCCTTATTGTGACCGCTATTGACCTCCTGAAATATATAGCTGCACTCTCTTCAGGAGTCGGAGGTATCAATCTCCGCAAAACTCATCCTCCTCCAATACTTTCCGCATTGCACCGATCATCGGGAGTATGCAAGGTAATGCGATGCCGTTGCCCCAAAGCATAAACTCCTGCGATATGGAGTGAGGTACATCATCGCACCAGTCGGGAGGAAACCCCTCCAACCTTGCACACTCTCTCGGAGTAAGTCTCCGGGCAGCGTATCCTGTGCCTTTATGCGACCTGACCAAGCAGATGGATGTATAATCTGTTATCCTGTCCTGATGCCCCCCACAATCGTGGATGTTATCGTTCCGTCTCCGTTCCCTCTAGCATCGTATGTAAGGGGTGGGAATTGTGAATCTACGAATCTTTCCTCCATTCCCTCTGCATCTCCAGATATTTCTCCCCGGATAATCCTGCTTGCTCGATCAATGCGTTCTCCAAGGGTTCTGGAAGTGTCTTCCCACGTTTGTGCGACCTCCTTAAAATCCCAGTCGATGCCCTCTCGCTCAAAAAGTACCCGGTCGGCACAATGTCCTCCAAGATCAGCGACAAGGAATATCCGCTTCCGTCTTTGCGGTAGTTCTCCTTGTGCATCAATAACTCTCCATGCGATCTGGAAGTCATCTCCATCCAAGATCCCGGCGTTGTGCCATCCTCCCGGAGGGATAGGTATATCGGAGTGCTTCTCTTGGACGATTTCGACAATGCTTTCAAGGACTGCTTTGAAATCAAATCCTTGTGGGAGACCCTGTCCTGACGAGAGCAACGCTCCGGGGACATTCTCCCAACACCAAAATCGGGGTCTAAGTCGAACAGACTCATTTGACCATCCACTCTGTAATCTTCGTTCAGCATCCGCTCCCCTCATTTCTTTGCAGATTCGCACGGCATGATAGAACAAGGAACTTTCAGAACCCTCCAGACCTTCCCGTTTTCCTGCGACCGAAAGATTTGTGCAAGGGCTACTGTTGGTCATGATGTCAACGACCGGGATCTCAGCACCTTTTATCTTGCTGACATCGCCAAGCTGCATCGCATCCGGGAATCGTTTTGCTTCAAGAGCGACCGGGAAAGGTTCTATCTCTGCTTCCCAGAAGGTCTTTATTCCGAACAACTGCGCTGCGAGTTCCCATGTTCCAGACCCGGAGAAGAGGTTGCCATGCGTTATCTCTCTCATAAATCCACCTTTTTCAGGTAGATATGGTCTCCTCTCTTGATGACGGACACCTTGTCATCGACTTTCAACCTGACAGCTGCCTTGATAAGTGATGTCCGGGCATTTTCGATGGTGCATTTGTCATCCTCATCCAGAGTCACTTCGCACATATCCATCTCCGACTCCAAAAAAGTCAGGATGATCTTTCCGAACTTTGAGTTTTCCGGGATACCTTTTATTTCCTTTAAAATCATTTGCTGCCTCCCAATAGTTCAATGATTCTGGGTGCGGAATCTTCCGGGCGAACAAACTCAAACCGAACTCCGTATTCCCTTGTCATCGACTTCATGACCTTTAAAAGTTGCACATTACTTGCCGGGGGGTTCGGGGACTTGATGCCAAGTCGTTCTGCTTTCTTTTTGGCGATCCAGTACCTGAAATATTGCGGATTGTGCCATCGGATGATGTCCTCTGGTTGTTTGATGCCGTCCTTGTTTTCGACCAGAATTATCAGTTGGATTCCACACTCCCTTGCCAGAACGCATTCCCGGTGGAAGCGGTCATGGTCTGTAATCAAATTTGAGTACAGTTCGGAGCAATCTTTTTTGCTGTCAACGCTGATATGCCCATCATTCGGAAGCATATAGTCGCCGCACAGGAGTTTGCTCCTTATTACCCTTATGCCGTGATCGGCGAACCACTTTGCCTTTAACTTGTGATGCTGTTTTTGTTGTCTGGTGTCCTCTTGGATTATCAAGTCTGGTTACCTCGTCTAACTTTGCCAATAGGTACTCAGCATCGATCTCGCCCATCAAGTACCGACCCCACTCGGAACGAAAAAACCTCGTGGTCTGTGCGACCAGAGCATTCGGGAGAGGACTGTCATCCTGCGTACATTTGTACCCTCCATTCAGATATACCTTCCCCCTTTTGCCGTCCCGGTAATCGACACAGGCTTGCATGACGATGCCCATTGCCAACCGCTTGTACGCATCACTTATGTCGTGTCCGTAACTATCAACAATCGACCTACTGCTGACTTCCCTCATTCCCATTTTTGTCTGACCACTCCTTCAGAAATCTCTCCTGATCGTCATCGTCTTTGTCCTGCACCCGGCAGAGGGCAAGGAGGAGCAGTAAGGCAAAGGTCAGCATGATGACCACGACCACCTCGATAAAAATCCTCGTCATTTTCTCCTCCTTACTATCTCTAACCGCTTGCCGTTTGACTTTTTAACCAGACCGACCGCCCGGAGTTTATAGATGTGCTTTTGAACCGAATTGGTACTCGACATCCCGGTTATCTTGCACAGTTCCCTGACAGTCGGTGTTCTCTGTTCCTTCTCCAGAAAAGCGACTATGGCATCATAGACATCTGCCGTTGTCATCGGTTACCCTCTTTACGAGAAGGGAAGACCCTCACCATTTGCGTTATCCGGGATCTGCATAAAGTCCCCGGCAGATGGGGTATCCGAAGCAGTTTTCCCGTCCTTGGGAAAAGCCTCGTAACTGTCCGCAAGGATGTAGAACATGGTCTTCTTGTTGCCGTCCCGGTCGGTGTAGTTGTCAGCGCAAACGTGACCAACGATATTCACAATGCTGCCCTTCTTGCACTCGGAAACGCACTTGGATGCGTTTGCTTCCGTCTTGCCGATCACCCGGACTGTGATAAAGTCCGTGACCCACTCGTTCGTCTTGGTGTCCTTTGCACCTCTGGAAAAAGCGACCGTAAAGGTTGCGACCTTCCCGGATGTGCCTACAGTCTGGGCATCTCTTGCCACCCTTCCGCTTCCGACAAAATTGATCTTCATTGTGTCCTCCTTATTTGCGTGTCACGGAGTATTCCTGCACAAGGACATTTCCTCCGTTTTCCTTTTCAAGCTGTCTTGTTGCCGTCAGGAGAGCATTGCTCTCATTGATACCGCTGACGATGTAAGTCCGCTTTGTATCGTCAAATAACGTGAAGCGGACTGTGTAGTATTTACTGGGGATCATCCTTGCCTCCAAAATCAACTCGCTGGGAATCATCATTACCTCCCAAATCAAAAACCCTTCCTGCCAACGCCAGACCGACCGCTGCCTGTGGTACTGCTTCCTCTATCGCCCGGAGCGCATTTGCCCAGTTCAGGTTTTCCTCGCTCATGTGGCACATGATGACATTCTTGGTGCTGTCATCCGCACTAGCCTTTAAAAAGTTTCTGCAAGTGCTGACATCCATGTGTCCCCGGACGATATGCACGTAGGCATCGGTAATCTCGTCAATATCGTCCTCGTGGTTACACTCGACCAGAAACGTATTGACCGATGTAAAACGGTACTTTACATATGCCGTGTCCGTCACGTAGACGAACGCACCGGGAAGTTCTGGATGCTTGATGTAAAACCCCATGCAAGGGACATCATGCTGAAGTGGAAAGGTCTTGATGTGCCATCTCCCGAAATCGGTCGATGCGATATTGACCATGGCTTCAGGATCGTCTATGACCGGGATTCCCCAAGTTTTGAACTTCTCAGCGGACATCGAATGGTCTCTGTGTCCGTGACTTATCAGGAGTCCGTCTACGCATCTCAGGTCAAAATTTAGTGCCTTGAGGATGCGCTCAAACCTAAGTCCTGCTTCAAGGATGAGGTGCTGACCTCTGGAATCCGTCAGGATGTAACAGTTTCCTGACGAACCGCTGCCCACGACATTAAGATTCATCGTCTCCTCCGAACGGCATCGAGTTTGCTTCTTCGGCGATCTCGTTCTGCATATCCTGCTTCGGGTCGGTCTCGATTGCGACATCCTCCGTAAAGAGTTCCCTCTGTGCAGGATTCTCAAAATCGAGTTCGATGTGCTTGCACAGGCGATGCAGGACTGTCTTTCGGTACATCTCGGAAGTAAAGTCCTTCCATGCCATAGAGTTCTGGGCTTTACTGTGCTTCCGGGTCATCTCCAGATCAGCAAGAGACATCGTGTCGACCATCATCCCTCCATCCGCATAGGTGACATATGCGAAAGCACCGATTATTTTGCTATCGTTGAAAGGTTTCGGAGAAAAGCGAAATGAGGTCTTTCCACCGTCCACGGTCTCCTGAAAGTCATCACCTTCCCGGACGATCTTGGCATCAATGTCCAGAATCGGTCGGATGCTGTACTTCTTGGCTAACTTCTTTGCTCCCCGGTAATCCGTCTGGTAGTTCAGGGAGTTTCCATAGGGGACGAGATATGCTTCCTTGTTGTAGAAGTCCAGTCCCAGAACCGCACCTTTCATGAGTCCTGCGAGAATCTGCTCCTTGCCGTACTTCTGAAGTTCAGGGTGGTCGTTCAGCAGAGCAAGCGTGTTCTGGATGAAGCGTGCCTTATTAAAGTCCTTCGGCAGCGCATCAGATGCGGATTCAAGTTTCAGAGACAACGCCCCGGAAAAAGTCGTGACCTCATTCGCCATCACTTCACCTCCAGTTCGCCATCTTTGCGGTAAAGGGTAATGATCTGAGACCCTCCCTCGGTCGGAATACGCCACGGATCGACAGTATTTGCTTCATCGATCCAGATCGGGAGCGACATCCCGGACATCTCCTGAAATCCTGCACAGAGGTCTGCTTCGACCAGTCTGCGGTCTCCTCCGTTCAGGGAGAAATAATCCGTTCCACCGCACATCATCCGACAGGTTTCAAAGACGCCTCCGTCAATGGTCTTGTCGAAAAGCGTAAAGCGGAAATGTGAGAAGAACTTATTGACCCTCTTTTCCAGTTCCTCGTTCTTGGCAAGGGAAAAATCGTTCAGGAGGTCAATCTGTCGTGCGATTGCTGTTGCGGTCTGCGCCATGTCGCTGAGATCCTTTTTAAGGGTCTCCATAGACCGCTCATGCAGGACGGATGCGGACTCTGCCGAACCAATCTCATAAGAGAGGTCTGCAAGCCTGTCCGTCATCCCCCGGAGCATCCGGGACTGGTCGGTCTCCTCACGTTTCGGAGCGGAGTCCACAAGGAAGTCATACGCTTTCGTCAGGTCGTAGTCCTTCTCCGTTCCAGACTGAATCTTGGCATCAAGGTCGGCGATTTCCTGCTTCATGGTCTCGATCTTCTTGGAATATGTCTTGATTTCCTTCTGGTGCTTTGCCCCGGAGCGGTTTGCGTCATCCATCCGGGTCTGCCGATCGGCAAGGAATTTCTCGTGAATCTTCCCGGCTTTATCCGCATCGAAAGGTCTTCCGCAAGTCGGGCAGACGGCAGTTTTCGGATCGAACTCTTCTGCCTTTGCAGTCTTGAACCTCTCTCCGTCCTTCTTGAACTCCTCGTTCGCCTGTTTTAGGAGGAAGGATAACTGGTTGACCTCGGATTCCTTCTGGTATTTCTGCTCCCGGAGATCGTTCAACGCCATGCGGTTAGCTGCCCTCTCTGCTTCCGCATCGGAACGCTTTTTGTTGTATGTCTTGACCAAAAGGTCATATTTTTCATCAGCTTCAATGACCGCTGCCCGAATCCTATCTCTCTCCGCTGAGATGGCATCTCTCTCAGCCTTAAGGGAGGTCACATCGACATCGACTTTTTTGCCCTGTTCGTAGCTGATCTTGACATTCTGGTCGTTGATCGCCTTGGTCTGCGTTGCGAGGTCTTTCTTCAGTTTTTTGATTGCATCCTCGACCTTGTGTCCGCAGATGATGTCAGCGACCTCTGAAAACCGCTCAGACGCTTTGCAGAACTCATCCGCAGAGAACCCGACCAGATTCTCCAGAACCTTCCTAGCGTCCGTTGTGGACTTTTTAAGGATGTTCACAAAAGGTACTGCCGAACTGCACATCAGGACTGTGTCCGGGTCTCCGATGTTTTTGCGGATGAAGTCGGTATACTCTCCGCTCTTTGCCGGGAATCCGTCTACGACATAAGAGGTATCAGTCCCGGAGTATTTCTCCTCCGCTTCACCTCTCTTCTTGACCCACTTCTGCTTGGTAACTTTGCAGATGGTGGTGTTCTTGCCGTTGATGTCAAGGACTACCTCCCGGAGTGCATCGACCTTCGGGATCTCGTTGCCGTCCTCATCATGAGGGATAATGCTCTTCGGCTCAGACCCGGTAGAGGTCTTGCCACACAGGATGTCAAGGTAAGCGTCCTGAATAGAGGTTTTGCCCTTTCCGTTCGCCCCGGTGATCTCCGTCTTCTCTCCGAATGAGAACTTCTCATCGGAGAAGCACTTGTAGTTCTGCAACCGCATTTCCTTCAAAATCACTTTTGTCATATTTGTCTCTCCCACTTGTATACAGATACCTCTATTGCCGTCCGCATCTGGTATGTACCGTCCTCAAATACCTTTCGGTATCTCCGGGACTGTATCCTCCCGGTACAGATCATCTTGTCTCCCGGCTCAGAATGTCTCATGATCCTTGCTGCCCCTCCCCATGAAATGCAGGGGAGATAATCGTTCACGCTTTCGTACATCCTCTTGACACGGAGCGTGAAATTTGTGATGCGATGTCTGTTCGGCGTTGTGCGGAACTCCGGGTCTCCGTAGATGCTCCCCTCGACCACGACCACATTCTCATCCGGGGCGGTATCTGTGACCCTTTCAATGGTTTTCCCAAAAGCCTGAAGGAAATTTTTTCCCCGGATGTAACTCCGCAGTTCCCCGGTGACCCTTACCCTGTCTCCTTTGTGGTAATGCGTCCTGCCGATAACATCGGATGCTATCGTGACCGGGATGATGTCCCACGTACCACTCCTGCGCTCGACCCTTATCCGGGTCTTGTAAAAATCAATGCCGTAGGAATGGTGGTCAAAGGTCAGGTCGTTCATTAGATCACCCGAAATCCGAAATTCGTTTTTCTTCATACACGAACCCCAAAATCGCACCGATGGTCTTTTTCTTGGCGTAGTTGCTGTCATCCGTTGCAAACAGTCTCTCGACAGCATTAATCCTAGAGACGAGTTCCTCCAAAGTAAGATCCTGATTTTTCTCGATCATCTCTCCACCCTCATAAATACATCCTTGTACTGGATTCCGTTCCTCAGACACTCCTGATGGTCATCCATGAAGATGTCCAGTTTTCCGTTCCCAACACCCCTGTCCTCGACCACATACTCGTGACCATCAATCACGAGTACAGATCCAAATGGAAATTCTTTTCCAGATGCAACCGTCCTTCCCTGTGTGGCATGAGTGCCAGATGCCGTGATGCCGTCAGACTTGCCACAGCAGCGTTTGCACGGACAGTAAAAACTCAGGCGATACGTTCCCATCGGGATCAGGTCGTACTCAGGTTCTTCTGCAACCTCTTCCGGGATCGGTTCGACAATCTTGATGTCCCCGGTCGATGCGACCCTGAGTCGCTCCGGGTGGTTCTCAAAGAGCGAGATGCTCCTGAGAGTCTCAGCCCTCTGCTCTGCTGCCACCTGAGATGCCCAAGCTACAGACGAGAGCATTATGGTAGTTCCGCAAGCCAGACCAAAAAGCAGTCCGCTTGCCGTTCTCAAAATCTTCTTTTTCATGGTTTTCTCCTCATTCAGGTACTGGCAGTCAGGACAGCACCTCTGATATGTCGAGATCGAGTGCCTTGCAGATTTTTCGTGCGCTATCAATTCGACCCCTTCCCTCCTCGACATTTTTGATTGTTCGACCACTCAACCCGGTCATCACCTTTAGGTCTTTGTATTTGAGACCCATCTCCAAAAGTTTGGTTTTGATGATTCCCAGATCCCCATGTGTGCGGTCTGATGCTCTCATAAGAGCGAAATGGACAGCTTGCCGGGATATACCGAACCGCTTACCGACCTGCTGGAAACTCATTCCTTCAAGGAGAAGGTCGAGATACTCCTGTTCCCGGCTCGTCATGAGTTTTCTCTTCTCTTCCGGGATGCGTTTTAACCATTCCTTGGTTTTTTCCTTTCGGATGCGTTCCTGCTTTCGTATGGACTCCTCATGCTGTTTCTTGAGGGCTTTACAATGTCCGCACATCTTTGCAAGCCTACGCATCTTCTTTCCGCACACCGGGCAGACTGAGTAGACCTCCTTGTAAATTCCCTGCCCTACCCATTCCAAGTTCTCCGCACGGCAGTCCGTCTGGTCTCCGTTTTTGTGCCTGACTACCGGGTGATCGAGTCCCTCTGGTTTCGGAACGAATGCATCTGCAACGAGACGATGCACGTAAAAGTGCTTTTGCACACCATTCATCATCTTGCTGATGAAAGCGTATTCGATTCCCGACCCGGTATCGTGAATGTATCGTGTCGCTTCAACCCACTTCCCATTGACCAGTTTCTCGACCTTGCCGTCCCGGTAGACCCGGATTCCAAGATCTTCAAAAAAGTGTACTTCTTCCATTTCATTTTCCATCGATTTTGGATTGCGATGGCAACAAAAAAAGAATCAGTTGCCAGTTGACGGTTTCTCCGGGACATATATCATGTCCATCGGTATCCCTGACTTCTCACTCAGGAGTCGCAGCTGCGACATCGTGGGTTCTGATCGTCCTTTTTCGATTGCTACTACGGTAGTAGCAGTGATTCCCCACATTTTCGCCAGATCGTCCTGCGTCATCCCGGCATTAACTCTCGCAGCCTGAATCGTGATTCTGACATCCTTTAAATCAATCATCCCATGCCCTCCTTTCTCATCTATGTGAACTAATTTCGTTCCTGAATCCAATCTTATCGCAACAATAATCCATTGTCAATGGATTTTATTCAATGCGGATGGATTTTTTCTTAAGGTGATTGAAACTTTTTGGAAAATAATGTATCATCTGAATCAGGAAAGGGAGGTGACGAAAATGACAGATGCGGAACAAAAGAAAATATTTGCATCCCGGTTGTTGCACTACATAAACATATCCGGGAAAACGCAGAAAGATGTTGCAAAAGATTTGGGATACAATGTAACGACCCTGAACACGTGGTGTACGGCAAAATCATTTCCGTCCGCTGCGAAAATCCAGACCCTTGCGGATTATTTCCATATCAGGAAGTCCGACCTTGTGGATGAGAATCCGTCCGAAAACATACACTATAAAATCAGCTTCAAGGACTTGGGTAAGCTGCTTGCGTCATCCGATGAAAGCACACAGCAAATACTCATCAGGCAACTTGCAGACCATGTCGCAGAATCGGTCACGATGAAGATCATGTCCGATGCGGAATCGAAAAAAGGCCATGACGAACAGAGGCTTTTGCAGTATTTCGGTTTGCTTAACGGAATCGGAAGGAAGGAAGCACTCGACCGACTTGAGGAAATGACGAACCTGAAAAAATACACGGAGGGAACATGACGATCACCATTGACACCGACATCGCAACAAAGTACGGACTTGAGGAAGCAGTCATCATCAATCAGGTCAGGTACTGGACATCTGGCAGTCGCACGGATGAGTACAAATTCCATGATGGGCGATACTGGGTCTACAAGACCTACGATGAATGGCATCGTGAGTTGCCGTTTATCCCAGTTAGGACGCTCAAGCGTCTCCTGACATCGATGGTCGACCGCAACCTCATCCTGACCGGGAATTACTCCACCGGGTCTCACCACAAGACTAAATGGTATGCCGTCAATGAAGAAGTATTGTGCCAAAATGGCACTATACTATGGTGCCAAAATGGCACTATAGTTTCGCCCCTTATATATAATAATAATATAGAGAATTTAACATATACTACATATACCATAAATGGATCATCGAAGATGATCCCTTTATTTAATAAATATCTAACTGTGTATAGAGACTTCATGAAGAAATATCTCGACCATGAGGGAACAAAACATCCCAAGATACATGATGATGCACTATGTCTGTGTCTGGGAAAGGTCGATACGTTCGCCCATGAGCATCCTGACTTTATGGATGACTACCATGACTACATTGATGGATACTTCTCCACATCGTTCCCGGAAGGATGCGACTATCACTTCCAGCATTTCTGTACGGAGGGAGTTCTCCTAAGACTGAGAGCATCTATATCTGGTGGAGGTCATGATGTTTGGCAGGAGTTCAACGAGTACATCAGACAAGCCTGATGAAATATCAGAGGTAAAAAAATAAACCTCTGTTGTCGTAGATGATTCCTAGGAAAAGCATTAACTGTGGAAGGAATATTGGCATCTGCGATGCTATGTCGAACTATCCGTGAGTTTTGTGATAGTGCGCTAAAAGGCGTTTTAAGCGATTTTAATTCTCTGGATGGGAACTTCTCCACCCAAAGCAGAAAAATGCGTCTCAGGGACGAACAGGAAGCGAAAAGGGCATTGTCGCATTTCGTGCAATAAAAAAACCCCCGGATTTCTCCGAGGGCTTACTTTATGTCCGTAGATATTTATGCCACAAAGGCAATACTGTTGATCTTTGCTGTCAGGGTATCTGTCGTAATATCCGAGTTGGTCGCATCAAAGTTAAAACCAAGGTATCCCCACCCGGTCAGGCTTGACACATCAAATGTCAATGTCGTTGTAACCGATGTGGATGACATGGTCGTACTCTTTGTTATGACCGCAACGGATTGCGTGTGATAGTCCGTACTGGATACGGTCGTATCTGTCGTGGATATTTGCCTGAGATAAGCGTATGCCGTATTAAGTCTCGTAGCATTACTGACGGTAAATGTTACGCCAAGCGTGATACTGCTATATAGCGAAAAATTGATCGTCTTGGCAGAGACAAATCCCAGAGTCGTGTACTCTACCGCAGAGTGCCTATTTGTTACGGATATTGACCCGGATATTGTACCGCTGAGTTTAGTCTTGCTAGATGACGCAGAGGTCGAGTTGAACCCATAAAAACTGCGGATACCAGTCATAGTTCCTGTTGTCGCATAAAACTTGACCCCGGTATAGAGACCGCTTGCAAGCGCACCCGAAAAAGAACTCCCGGTGTACCCGGTATGATCGGCAGCTTGGTTTATAAAACTACCGCTCACGCCGAAAATAGATACGCCTTTGACAATGTTAGCTGCCTTGAGCGTAGACGATGCCGGGACAGTAACATTACCTGACAAATACTTACCGCTTGTGGATACAGTCTGGTTGGATGCGGTCGGTGTATATGTCCCTCCTGCAAAGGTGGGGATGCTCTGCGTAATCTTTCCTTTGCCGTTGTGATACCCGGTGCTAAAATTGATCGTGCCGTTGATGCCGAGAGTCCCGGTCTGCGCTCCGACATAGGTTAAGTTCTGCGTGACAGTACCAGACCCATTATGGTATCCTGCCGGGATTGTATATCTTCCGTTTCTGGAGAGTGTCTGCGACACAGCACCATTGTTGGCCATAGTCCCGGTCAGGAGGTCATCAGAAGATGCCCCACCAAATGTTTTGCCGTCAAGGACATCTGCGACAGTCGCAGTTGCACTCTCACAGTCGATCCCGACTCCTCCACCTCTCTTAATTATCGCATTACCCATTACCAGTCCTCCTGAGATGCAGAGTAGTCAGTACAAGTCCCTGTCACGGAAAATATCTTGACACCACTTTTGATGTTAGCTGCAACCAGATTGCTGTCACCTTTGATGGTGATATTCCCAGTCATATAACGCCCGGAAGATACGCTCTTCGCACTCGTGCCACCAGTCAGGGTAGTTGCACCCTGAGTAGTAATGCTCTGCGTGATGCTTCCTCCATCGTACCACCCCTCCGGGATAGTATAACTGCCATTGATCGCAAGCGTAACGGACGGAGACCCCTTCTCCGTGATGCTCTGGGATACATATCCGCTTCCGTTATGGTATCCCTTTTTGATCGTTACAGACAGGGTAGACCCGGTCGGCGCGCCGATACTGGAAACTTGTTTGCCGATGTTGGGCATCGTACCAGATGTCAGGGCATCAGCACCATCCATTCCAAAGGTTTTCCCGGTCAGGACATTGGCTGCCGTTGCGGTTGCACCTTCACAATCCACTCCTCCCCCACCACCTCTGAGGATGATAGCATTTCCCATGCTTACACCCCCTTAATCAGGATGCTGAAAGCAGTTGTCGGCACGGTATGGCAGTATACCCGGATCTTGTTTGCATAGGTGACAATATTGTTGATGTAAGAGTACATCTTTTGGTAGGTCTTTGCAGTTGCCTTTGCCGTGGTATTCGGGATGTAAAGTGAGACAATCGGCGTATCCGTTGCGGTTATCCCGGAGACCGTGAAGTCCTTGTAGTATGCGTTCCCGGACGCAGTCCAAGACCCGGTCGTTATGGATACCCCGGTAGAGGACGGCAGGACACCGATAATGCTGTTGATCGCCCCGGTGATTGCGTTGACATCGGACGCACCAAAAGCAGTCCCTTCCTGTGTGTACGTGGTCGAATCCTCAAGCGAAATCGTGCTGTCCGAGTTGGTTGTCATTGTGTATTTTCGGTTGCCAGAAAAAACGGCATCAACATAACTTGTGCTTAACTCATTCATACCTGTATCGTACCTCCGTTAAGTGTAAATGACAGATGCAGTCTCCCGTTGATCTGACCGAGCAAATTGTTGTAGATAGTAAGCTGCGCTGATTCGATACGATTCAACTCCGTGTACATGATAAACGGAGCATTTTCGTAAAAGGTCATCCTTGAGCCAATGTCAATCGGAGCAATCCAGTCATGAATTGCCTGAAGATTGGTCTCAAAAAGGTTGATTTCGTCAGCGTAAATGTAATCGGAATAACTGGTCTTAGCGGTCATCGTGCTGATCGTGAGTTCCGAGTAGACCTCGTTTACAAGTGTGACCAGATACTCCAGATTTCCTTTTATGCGTGTGTAGTCCGAGTAATTGAAGTAGTCGGTAGACACCCAGTCTGTCTTCGGTGTAGTCCATGCCATGATGCGTCACACCCCCTCAAACAGCAATGTCAGCACCGGGCATCGGCGTATCTGAATACTTGCCGTCCCATTGCCCATCGGATGCGACATAGCACCATCCCATCGGGAGACAGGACACGTAAGCGTCCTTTGCCATAGCACCTGACTTAGTGAGGTAATACCAGACGCTTCCCTCCTGAACCCATTGCCCGGAACACATCGCACCATCATCTGCCATGTAATACCAGTTAGTTCCGTCATCAAACCAACCGACAATCATGCGTCCGTCCCCGGCGAAAACATACCATCTGCCGTTGATGAGCATCCACTCGTTCTTGGCAAACGTGCCGTCTTTTTTGCGGTAAGTCCAAGATCCGTCATCCTGCTCAATCCATCCCGGAGGATACGATGCGGACGCAAGGCAAGCCTGATAGACGCACCAAGAAACGAACTGAGCGCACCATTGAGCCGGGTTCAGTCCGTACCATTCTCCGTATTTGGTGTAGTTGTTCCTGCCGGGATTTGCGGTCTTGTCATAGAGATAGGCATTGGACTTTTTCTCCTCATAACCTATCTCTCCTTGGGCTATTGCAATCAGGTTTTCAGATGCACAGGTATCTGCTCCGTAGACCGGGATTCCGAATCCGTTGAACCAGTTCTCACCCCCGACCTTTACGTGGGAATACTCTTTTAATCTGACTTCCCCACCATTTCGGTCGGTCTTTTCTGAGGAAGTATTCCCTTCAATAGTCCAGATGTCCCATGTGCCGTCACTCGCATTGTGGAGTGCTTTCGTGACTATCCCAGTATGCCCGATCCTTCCGAGTGACTTTGAATAGAAGAACGCAATGTACCCTCTGGACGGAGTCTGCGTCCACCTTCCGAGACGCTTAAAGTTGGCTGCCCCGGAAGGAGTGTACTGGTAGTAATCTCCGCAGAGAGTTATCTGTCCTGCCTGATAATCATTCATCTGACTCACCCTTGTGGTAGGTGTCAGAGAGGGACTTGACCCACGCACCGATCAAGACATTAAAGGCAGCTATTATTGCTACTGCCTTTTCAAAACCGGGGAACTCAAGGATCGTGCAACACGATGATAAGAAGGTCAGGGTCGGCACGATTATCAATGCTGCAAGTTTGATTTTATCGTAGGTTTCGTTGCTCACGCTATGCTCCTTCCCGGTCATTCGACCGCAATATCAAAGTCAAACGTGCTGTCATCGGAGACTTCAAAAGCAAAGTCTCCATCGATAGTAACAGTAATGGAAACGCCCATCACAGCACCTCCTCATCGAGGGTCTTCTTGA
>Ga0326511_10001782_pt1 | contig 17747 bp, 19 predicted proteins | sample 0_2496_0518_D_FD_203701 | JGI IMG/M metagenome (GOLD analysis project Ga0326511, IMG submission 203701) | Bovine rumen microbial communities from UC Davis, California, United States - 0_2496_0518 | ecosystem: Host-associated > Mammals > Digestive system > Stomach > Rumen | place: USA...
TGAAAAAGACAAAACATCTCAACACATGACCGAAGAAGATATTAAAGCAAAAGAAACCAAAAAAGACAAAGAGAAAGGCACAATTACAACTGAAGGAGTAAATCTTGTTAACGGTAAAGTTGTTGTGACCAAAGATCTTGATGCTGCCATTTTGAAGAATTTCGGCAAATGCCCGTCACTAAAACTGTTCACCAGTAATGATGACTAATAACCTTCTTGGGGAATGTTAATAATTTTATTTTACTTTAAATTCAAAACACCATGGAGGTGTTTATGATAAACGATAAAGTAAAGGAAATTTTAAATGAACAGATTAACAAGGAATTTTATTCCGCTTATTTGTATTTGTCAATGGCTGCTTATCTTTCTAACGTGGGTCTTTACGGCTTTTCTAAATGGATGGAGATACAAGCACATGAAGAAATTGACCATGGAATGATTCTATTTGATTATATTTTAAAGAGAAAAGCCAAAGTTGAATTAAAGGCATTAAGTGCTCCTGAAATTACATTTGCCGGAGCCGAAGACATATTCAATAAGGCATATGAGCATGAACGTTCAATTACCCACGCTATCGATAGGATTGCCGGCTTAACCGAAAATGAATGCGACCTTGCTACGAGAAATTTTATAGATTGGTATTTAAAAGAACAAATTGAAGAAGAAGACAATATTCTGAGAATAACTTCAAAAATTAAAGCTTTCGGATCAGATAAAGCTTCGCTATATCTGCTTGATAAAGAATTAGGACAAAGGGAATACCATCAATCAACATGCGATTAATTTGATTTATACTATTTGAAATCCTGAGAAATTGTTATAAAATAAATTTATAATAAGAGGATAAATAGATGAAAAAAGAATTAATATTTTTAGGACCGCCAGCATGCGGAAAAGGTACACAAACATCAAAACTCGCAAAATATTTCGGGTTCCCGCATATTGATACCGGTTCACTGTTAAGAGCAGAAATTTCAGCGCAAACAGAAAACGGCAAAATAGCAAAATCTTATATTGATAAAGGACATCTTGTACCTGTAGAACTTGTCGGCTCGATTATTAAAAACCGGCTATCCCAGGATGATTGTAAAAACGGCTATATCCTTGACGGTTACCCGAGAAGCACAGAACAGGCAGACCTTTTAACAAAAATCAATAATGAAATTGATAACGGTATCAGCGCCGATTTCAGAGCAATATACTTTGATACGGATACGGATGTTTTAATTTCCAGAATTGTAAATCGCCGTTCCTGCAAAAAATGCGGAGAAATATACAATTTAAAATATAAGCCGCCTAAAAAAGAAAATACATGCGATATTTGCGGGGGAGAACTTGCACAAAGAAAAGACGATAATGAAGAAACCGCAAAAGCAAGATTTGAAACATATTTCAATGAAACAGCACCACTTATTGAATATTACAAAAACAGAAATGCTTTAAAAACAATTGATGCTCATGGCTCAATTGATGAAGTTTGGGAAAGATTATTAAAAGTAGTTGAGGACTAATAAATGGCTAATATGCTGGAAAAAATTGATATTCACATAACAGATCACTGTAACCTGAATTGCAAAGGATGCACGCATTTTTCGCCTTTATCAGAAGAGTTTTACCTGAATCCTGTAAATTTTAGAGCAGATTTAGCGAGATTTGCAGCTCTTACAGGTGCTCAGCTTGGGCAAATGTTCCTGCTTGGAGGAGAACCGTTACTACACCCGAATCTTACGGACTTTTTCCCTATAGCAAGAGAATTATTTCCAAATACACAGATTATTGTTATCACGAACGGTATCTTACTTGCAGACCAGCCGGACAGTTTTTGGGAAGCATGCAAAAAAAGTGACATAAGAATCTGGGTTTCTTTATACCGATTAAAGATTGATTATGAAAGAATTGACGCGAGAGCAAAACAATTTGGAGTATTTTGCGGATACACAGGAACAAAAACCAATGAAGAAGACAAAAAAGACTGGGGAAACTGGAAACTTGATCCTGAAGGTAAGCAATACTGGATTGACTCTTTTTCACATTGCAAGATAAGAAATTGCGTAACACTAAAAAAAGGGAAATTGTACACTTGCCCAACAATTGCTCATATTGAGCATTTCAATAAATATTTCGGACAAAACCTTGAAGTTTGCGAATATGATTATCTCGATTTATATAAAGCAAGAAATCATGATGCAGTGCTGAAAGCAATGGTTAAGCCGGTTCCATTTTGCAGATATTGCAAAACAAGAGAATTTCAGCCATGCACCTGGGAACCGACTAAAAAAGATATTCATGAATGGATATAGCTTAAGCTGCCTTATCTAATTTCTTTGCTTTTGCAGCTTCTTTTTTCTCACTATATACAAGATATGAATATATTCCCGTCCCAATAGTGAATACCGCCAAAGCCAACGCTAAAGCAACCCTTGCAGGACGTGATTTTGTATTGCTGACGGCAGATTCTAAATTATCTTTCAATTCGCCCCAACTACCGACAAGACGCTTCATTTCTCCCTTAAATCGAGCACCCCATCCTTTGTCAGATTCAAATATTTCATCAAGGTAACGCCCATTTGCGCTCTTGCCATGGTTATATTCAGCATTATTGTGCCAATCAACTTTCTCATCCAAATTCCTTCGGCACATTTCGACATATCCCTGCCTGTCATTTGTGTAAAGATCAATCATACGTTTATAATTATCACTAACCTGAGGAATTTGATGTTTAATTCTTGCTTGTTCAAGCACCTCTGGAGAATCATTATAAGTCAAACCGTAAGTTTCCGGCTTACCCATAACAACATCTTTTGTTGTAAAGCCATTTACTCCGTCCTTGGTATAATCCATAAATCCGCCTGTTGCAGTAACACTCGACGGAGAACCCGCAGCTTTTGCCTCAATAGGGGTTATCCCAAACATTTCATACATAGATGTATAACTGCCAAAATGAGTACATGCATTTAATCTGTTTGGGGTAAATCCGTCTATATATGAGAAATTATGTTTATAAATTCCGCCATCAAGCTCGCATATTTCTTTCCAATCACTTTCTATAGCTTTATAGTGAGGATGATTTTCATTCCATTTCCCTGCTCCAAACAAAAATTTGACTTTTAATTTCATTTCCTGAGGAATATCTTTTCGTTTGAAAAAGTGAAGAGCAGAGCCGGTTGAAATAGGGAAACCTTTCTGAGTATCAGGACGTCCTAACCCAAAGATTATGATTTCGCCATCTTTTAACGGTGATAAATAGCCCATAACTTTCTGTCCTGACTGTATTTGAGCTTTATTAAAGAATAATTTATTTAGCTCATCCTGACCTTTTTCGCCAGCTTTCCACATCAAATTTGTTAGCCATTTTGCGTTCTTTTCTTTAGCTTCCAAAACTTGTTCAATATTGGTTCCATCATATTTAAAAGGGGTAAATTTCTTGGTATTTTTTAGTTGAGATAATCCATTATCCCCACGGCCAAACTGTGCATCTCGTTCATCAAACCTTAAATTGGCAATTGTAACTCCATTTGCAACTGGTTTTGTCGGAACACTTGCATAATCTCCCGTCAAACCTTTTGCCGCATCAGGAGTTTCAGGACTTTGCATTTCATGATCAAAATTCCATGATACCGAACCTAAAGAAAAATTCTTAGGATTTCTCCTTACACCCACAATAGGAATTTTCGTAATATTATATCCGCCAAAATAATCTCTAAACGGTGCTAAATAAGGTTCAATAACAGATTTTGCAATATGCTTTTCTCTTTCAGATAAACAAGCTGCATCCAACCCGCCATTACTCACAGCTTTTTTAACAACAGAAAATTGCGGATGATTTCTTAATTGCGCCATATCGTCTGCATCCCCAACAACAGAAATCATCTTAAACGGGTCATAAGTTCTGCCCTGATAATCAAAACTCGGGTTATGCTCAACTTTATGAGCCATCATTCCGTTTACTTCTTTATCACCTTTTGCAGACATATTTGCAAGGTGGAGCATAAACGTTGAAGCAGGTCTGTCATGAGCAATAAAACTTGCTGGTTTATAATATCCAAATTCCTCAGTATCCATTTCTGTTGCCAAAGTTTTTGCAAGAGCACGCATACCGTTTGAATTTACAATTTCAGCATCAAAAGATGAATTTCCCCAACAATCATAAGAATACGGCTTTGATGTTTTTGCCCATTCACTTGTATAGATAAAATAATTGTGCCCTTTGTTTGCAAATTTTACATAAGATGGATTATGCTCAGATAATCTGAATATTTGATAAGGGACTTGTTCAATTTCACCAAAACGTGCAGAAGAAGGAAATTCCACCATTCCCTTGGCTTCTGTCGGCTCGATAATATTATACTTTGAAAGTGCTCGCGGGCCTTCACCATTTGGCTTACTTTGCACAACATAATCAATTTCATCAGGGTTTATTTGTAAATTACGGGCAATATCTTCTTTTGTTTGACCGACTTCGCCGGAAACAAAAGCATTCGCAGGCATTGTATCAGGTAAATCTTCGGTTTTAACTCCTTTGTGAATCAAAAATTTATGACCACCTTTTGGATTGGAATAATTCCAGATAGGGAAAAATTTACGGTCATCAACGGCTTTACCGCAAACTTTTTCATATTTATTCAAACTTTCGCCTAACTCAAAACCAACAACACCCTCTCCGCCTTGCGCCATCTCAGGCAGCCCTGTCCCGGTACACTCAGGAGTAAATTCCGCTATCTGATGAATATTTCTGTGTCCAAAACTAATCGGATAAACATTATTCCGTATATTAGGTTGTTCAACCTGAACAGAAAAACTCTGTGGTTTATTTTTTACCGACAAGTCGTATCCTCTTATAGAATAAATTTGCATAAATTCACCCCACTATTAAATTTTACCCGTTAGTATTACAAAAAACTTAAAATAAAAATTTGCTATAAAATGCAGAAAATATTAAGAAATATAAAGTTAAAAAAGGGCAAATTATTCGCCCTTTTTTACATAATCATCCATAGTTGACTCTTCAACTATTTCAATCGGTTTGTCCTCTAAGTGCTTCTCCCTTTTGGTTGCACGTCTTTTGGTTGCTTTTTCAAAAGCAATTTTACCTTCATTCAGAGTTAATCTTATCGTATCACCCGGAGCATATTTACCTGAAAGAATTTCTTCAGCTAAGCTATCTTCAACCTTACGCTGAATCAATCTCCTGAGCGGTCTTGCCCCATAGGCTTCCGAGTATCCGTTATCAGCCAAATGATCCTTAACCTCATCTGTAACTTCTATATTAAGTTCTTTTTCAGAAAGACGTTTTACCAAATCCTTCATCATCAAATCAACAATTTGTCTTATTTCCGGTTTAGACAGATGAGAGAACACAATTGTTTCATCGATACGGTTGAGAAATTCAGGCCTGAATGCCTTTTTCATTTCTTCTGAAACAGTATCTTTTAAGTGTTCGTATTTATCTTTAGAATCGTCTTCAGATGTTGAGAAACCAAGTTTTGCCTTGTTTGCAATCATACTTGCCCCGACATTTGACGTCATGATAATAACGGTATTTTTAAAGCTTACATGGCGGCCTTTTGAATCTGTCAAACGTCCGTCATCAAGTATCTGCAACATTATATTAAACACATCAGGGTGTGCTTTTTCAATTTCGTCAAACAATATAACAGAATAAGGTTTCTTTCTTACCAATTCCGCCATATTCCCGCCATCATCGTATCCGACATACCCGGGAGGAGAACCGATAAGTTTTGAAGTTGAATGTTTTTCCATAAATTCAGACATATCAACCCTTATCATATTATCTTCTGAACCAAACATAGCTTCTGCAAGCGCCTTAGCAAGTTCAGTTTTACCAACCCCTGTCGGTCCGCAGAAAATAAAACTTCCGATTGGTCTGTTAGGAGCCTTTAGTCCGACTCTTGCACGTCTGATTGCTTTGGAAATTGCAACTATTGCATCATGCTGCCCAATTACTCTTTCATGCAAAGTATCTTCAAGACGCATCAAACGCTCACTTTCGCCTTCAGTTAATTTGGTAACAGGAACACCTGTCATCATTGCAATAACTTGTGCAACATCCTCAGCCTGAACAGTGGCTTTATTTACTTCATTTTCGGACTTCCACTTGTCCATAACTTCTCTGATTCTGTCTTTTAAATCTGCCTCATCTTCACGAAGCTGTGATGCCTCCTCAAATTCCTGATTTCTTATAGCTTCTTCTTTTTGCTTAATCAGATCTTTTAATTGCTTTTCAAGCTCCTTTGCTTCAGGACACATTTTTGATGCTTTTAATCTGACTTTTGAACTTGCTTCGTCAATGACATCAATCGCTTTATCCGGTAAAAATCTGTCATTTACATATTTGCTTGACAATTTAACTGCAGCAATAATTGCATCATCAGATATATTTAACTGATGGTGTTCTTCATATTTTGGTTTTAATCCTCTTATAATTTCGATAGATTCTTCAATCGTCGGCTCATCAATTTGAACAGGTTGGAATCTGCGTTCAAGAGCAGAATCTTTTTCAATGTATTTCCTGTATTCATCAGATGTTGTAGCACCGATAACCTGAATTTCACCTCTTGAAAGCGCCGGCTTCAGGATATTCGCAGCATCAATTGCACCTTCTGCCGCACCTGCACCAATTAATGTATGCATTTCATCAATTACAAGAATTACATTACCTGCCTGACGGATTTCATCCATAATTTTTTTAAGACGTTCTTCAAATTCGCCGCGATATTTTGTACCTGCAACAAGCAAGCCCATATCAAGCTGTATTATCTTTTTGCCGTCTAAAATATCCGGAACATCAGAATTTACAATTCTTATTGCAAGGCCTTCTGCTACTGCAGTTTTACCAACACCCGGTTCACCAAGTAATACCGGATTGTTTTTTGTTCTTCTTGCTAGAATCTGAATAACACGTTCAATTTCTTTTTCTCTTCCAACAACAGGATCTAATCTTAATTCCTGTGCCGCAAGCGTTAAATCACGTCCAAATTCATCCAAACTTGGGGTTTTTGCCTTGCTTGATGAACTTGAAGAAGAACTCGAGGAGCCAGAAGATGAAGAACCAGCTGTAGTTGTCGGTTTAGATTCTCCAAGCATCTTTATAACGTTACTTCTTACTTTATTTAAATCAACACCAAGATTTTCAAGAACTCTTGCAGCAACACCTTCACCTTCTCTAATAAGACCAAGAAGTAAATGCTCCGTGCCGATATAATTATGACCTAATTGTCTTGCCTCATCCCATGAAAGCTCAAGTACTCTTTTTGCCCTCGGAGTAAAAGGGATTTCAACAGCAACAAACCCTGAGCCCCTGCCAATAATTTTTTCGACTTCGGTTCTCGCATCCTTGAGATTCACACCCATTGATTTAAGAGTCTTAGCAGCAACTCCTGTACCCTCACCGATTAAGCCAAGCAAAACTTGTTCAGTTCCGACAAAGTTATGACCTAATCTGCGAGCTTCTTCCTGTGCAAGCATTATAACTTTAATTGCTTTTTCCGTAAAACGTTCGAACATTTTGCACTCCTATCTCTTCTTATGCAAAAATTATACACGAAAAACATAAAAGATTCAATAAAAATTACATAAATTAGATACTCTGAATGATGAAAAAAATTATAAACCCAAATCTTTTAAAAATTCTTCATTATTAGATAAATCGAAAAGTATATCATATTCATCTAATCCTGCATCTTTTACCAAATCCTCATGAGAACAATCACAAGGATCAGATAAAGCTAAATCCGTAAACCTTTTAATATCAGTTTTTTTCTGATAAAGATTCAGGGCATGTTCTGATAAACTTTTTAAGATAGACTTTTGAGCTGCATTTTTAAGATGCTCAAACGGAGAAGTAGCAAAATAGTCTGATTTTGCAATATTTTTTAAATTAATCTGACTTGCCAATCGTTTGAACATGTACATCATCCCTAATTTACAAACATTATAACTATTTTTTTTGATAATGCAAATTAGTTAAGCAGATTAAATATTCTGATTAGTTATAAAATTTAAATAACAACATCCAATTTTTTGCCGCTTTTTTGGTCCTTTAGGGCCTGGGCACGCATTTTTATACTATTAGCACTCTGTGCAACTTTATAATCCTGACCTGACGGATCTGATGGCGCAAGAGCAGCCCTAATTACAATATTTGCATGATCAATAGTTTTTTGAGGATTGTTTCTATCCAAAACAGGCATTGCGATAGGCACATGTCCGGCTACTGGAATACCGTTTGAATCACGTTCGATAGATATTGAACCGGCAAACTGACCTCCCGCCGTCTTATGAGCCATTTCATGATTATAAATATGATTATAATTTTTATTAATCAATTCCTGCTTAGTAAGACCATTATATAAAAACATACACAACACCTCTGCTACTTATGTAACATAAACATGTGCATTTGTCAAGCCATGCAATAAAAAAGAGGCACATTTTGTACCTCTTTTTAAAGGATATTTTATTTTAGAATTAACCTAATTGGCTCATTACTTCTTCCGCGAAGTTGTCCTGACGTTTTTCAAGACCTTCACCAAGTTCATATCTTGTGAATGCCAAGACTTTCATTTTACCTTCGATAAGTTGAGCAACAGTTTGGTTAGGATCTTTAACAAATGCCTGGTCTAAAAGGCATCTTTCAGCCATCAATTTGTTAATACGACCTTCAACAATTTTGCCTCTGATTGCTTCAGGTTTTTTAAGTAAATCTTCTTTGCCCATTTCGATTCTTGTTTCTTCATCAATAACAGATTGAGGAATCTGATCTCTTGAAACGAATTGAGGAGCGCAGGAAGCAATATGTAAGCATAAATCGTTTGCTAATTCATCATTTTTAGCATCTGTGTGCAATAAAACACCGATTTTACCATTATGAATATATGTAGCAACATTACCTTCATATCTTACAAATCTTCTTACTGTAATTTTTTCACCGATAGAAGCGATTTTTTCTTTCAATGCGTCAGCAATAACTTTGCCGCATTGTTTGCAGGTCAAGCCCAATAATGCATCAACATCAGCCGGCTTTTGTTCCTGAACATTTTGAGCCAAGCCGGTTGCTAACTGCTTAAACTCATCATTTTTAGCAACGAAATCTGTTTCACAGTTAACTTCAATCATCGCTCCGCCATTAGCATCAACAAAAGATTCTACACGGCCTTCTGCAGCAATTCTGCCCATTTTTTTATCGGCAGAAGCTATACCTTTTTGACGTAAAATTTCTGATGCTTTTTCCATATCACCATCGGCTTCAACAAGAGCTTTTTTGGCATCCATCATACCTGCGCCTGTTTTATCACGAAGTTCTTTTACCATTTGAGCTGTAATTGTCATTTTATTCTCTCCTATTTTTTATAGTAACACTTGTAAAAAGATAACAAGTAACTAAGATATAAAGGCACTAAGATTTACTCTTAGTAACGTAGTGCCTTAGTGCCTTAGTATCATTTAATTATTCTTCAACTTTAGCTTCTTCTGCAGTTACACCTGCATCTTCAGCTGAAATTTTTTGGATTTTTTTAGCTTCGGCAGCTTTGTTTTCTCTTAATTGCTTACCTTCCAAAACAGCATCAGCAAGTTTTGAAGTAATCAATTGAATTGAACGAATTGCATCGTCATTCCCAGGAATAATTTTATCAATTCCGTCAGGATTAGCATTTGTATCAGCCAAACAAATAACAGGAATACCTAATTTATTTGCTTCTTTAATAGCAATATCTTCTTTTTCCTGGTCAATAACAAAAATAAGCTCAGGCAATCCGCGCATTTCTTTGATACCGCCGAGAGTTTTAGATAATTTAGCAACCTGTCTGTTGATTTGAGCAACTTCTTTTTTAGGAAGTTTATCAGCATAACCGTTTGCAATAAATTCTTCTAATTCTTTTAATTTGTTAACTCTGCCTCTGATTGTTTCAAAATTAGTAAGCATACCACCCAACCAGCGTCTGTTGATATAGTATGCACCTGATCTTTTTGCTTCTGTTTCAACAACTTCTGCAGCTTGTTTTTTTGTACCTACAAAAAGAATATTTCTTCCTTTTGCTGCACAATCTCTGACTAATTCATATGCTTCGTCTAATAAAACAGTAGTTTTTCTTAAATCAATAACATAGATTCCGTTTCTTGCACCGTAAATATACGGTTTCATTTTGGGGTTCCATCTTTGTGTTTGGTGTCCGAAGTGTACACCTGATTCCAAAAGTTCAATCATTGAAGCGGTTGGCATCTTTTTTCTCCTTTTTGTTTAAATGTATTGTACTACGGGAAACACTGCTCCATCGGGAATTTTCTCCGACTAGGGCAAAACCTATCAAGCCAGTGTAACCAATAACAATATACAATAAACATAATATTATGCAAATATTTGGTTAAATAATGTTAATTACATAAAATAAGTTGCAAAAAAATTTTTTTTGAGTTTTAATACTCATACTCACATCCTCAAATGAGTAATTGCGGAGTCATTAACCGCACAAAATTTGAAAGGAAAAACAAATGGCAAATATTAAATCTGCTAAAAAAAGAGTGTTAGTCGCTGAAAAAAACAGACTTAAAAACGTAGCATGGAAATCTTCTATCAAAACTGCCGTAAAAAAAGTTCTTGAACTTGCAAACGGCGAAGATAAAGATGCTTTAAACACAGCTTTATCAAAAGTTTACCAGCTATGTGACAAGGCAGTTGTAAAAGGTATTTTACATAAAAATACAGCTGCAAGAAAAAAATCAAGATTAGCACTTGCTATCAAAAAACTTGCTAAGTAATAATTTATACCTAACAAGTAAAATATGTGAGAAACGGAAAAGATTAATTTCTTTTCCGTTTTATTTTTACACAACAAAATTTTAACAAAATTTTAATCTAAAATTTGACCGTAAACACACTGATAACAAATGTTTTAAAATTTAAAAATAAAAAATTTTCGTCAAAAAAATAGTATTTTTTGAATAAATTTATTTATTTTTAATAAAGATACTAAAATTTTCAGAAAAAATACACTAAAATGATGATATTTTTTAAAATTTATATTATAAAATTATAAAAAGTTTAGAAATATTAAGCCCTAAAACGTCTGATATTAAAAGCTTCTAAATAAATTAAAAAATTAATGATTGATTATTTTTTTAAAAGTTGTAAGATAAAATTATAAAAAAAGGAGGCAAAAACATGTTTACATCTAGCAAAAAAGAATCAAAAGAAATGCAACAACAAATTATCGAATCTGCAGGCAAAATTTACAATTATTTATCAAGCAGAGGTGAAGTTACAATCAATAAATTAAGAAAAGATATGGATTTAGATGACAACTTCACATACATGGGACTTGGTTGGTTATCAAGAGAAGATAAAATTACTTATACTCAAAAACCAAAATCTGTTACAGTTCAATTAAGCTAATTTTATCAAACGTTAATAAAAATAAACACCTTGTAAATTACAGGGTGTTTATTTTTTATGTTTAAAATATTCAATAATCCCGACGTGAGCAAGCACAGATAAAATTGACAGACCGGCAAAAAATTTATGAGATTTAATTTTATGTCTTGATGCCTGGATTACAGACACAGCACCAAACCCTAACGCACCATAGCCAGTGTATTTTACAAGATTATATTTGTTATAAGTATTCGTTTTTACATTATTTACAGGTTGAATCGCCATGAAAATCCCTTTATATACTTTAAACATAATAGCAAAAAAAATTTTTTTATGTTTATATAAAAATTCACAGGAGCATATATGTTTAAAATATCATTTAAACCTGACAACTATAAAAACATTGATAAATATCTGTCACGTTCGGCTCAACCGACAAAAAGTAATTTGCGCTGGCTTAAAAGACATGGAGTAACAGATATTATAAATCTTCGAACAATGAGTGTTCCTGCTATAAACTTTGAAGAGGGACAATACGTCAAAGAACTCGGAATGAATTACCACAACATCCCTTCAATATCAAAGTACCCTAAACAAGAAAATATCGGAAAATTTTTAGATATTATTGACGGCGTAAAAAATAGCGGGGGAAAAGTTCACGTCCACTGCAAAGAAGGCGCGGACAGAACAGGAATGTACTCTTACATATATGAACGGCTTAATAATATCGGCACAATTCGAGATAATTTACAAGAACTTATAGACCATCATTGGCATAAAGACAGATATCCGTACCTTAACGAATGGGCTGAAACCTTTGTCGGATTGCTTAAGAATAAATAACTATCTTACTTTATTTTCATTCCCTGCGATAAGCCGTTTTATATTTTCTCTGTGCAAATATATAACATAAACAGCTGCAATGATTGCATAGATAATATATGCAATCGGAGAATTTAAAAACCACATTAATAACGGGGCAAGCGCCAGAGCAACAATTGAACCCAATGAAACGTATCTTGAAAACCACGTTACTACCGCCCAAATTAGTGCAATCAGAAGTCCTGCCTGCCAGTTGAGCGCAAGCAGTGTGCCAACACCTGATGCAACGGATTTCCCGCCGGTAAAGCCCAAGAATATTGATTTGCTGTGGCCCAAAATTGCGAAAATGGCCGCTAATACAGGTAATAAACCAATTTCTTTAAATGAAGATGCAAATAAATAAGACAAGATTACCGGTAAAGCACCTTTAAACGCATCTAATAAAAGAACAATAAAAAACCACTTTTTACCCATAACACGTTTAACATTAGTAGCACCGGTTGAGCCGGAACCGATTGTTCTGATATCCTGCCCCGTGAACAATTTTACAACTATATAGCCGGTTGGAATTGAGCCGATAACATAAGCCCCCAAAATCACCGCAATGATTTCTATTATCATATTTATATCCATTTTTACTCCTTAATTTATTCTGTAATTTTACCCCAAAATCATTTTAAATGCCAGATTTTCACATATTGTTGCATCATTCATGGGCGGAGTGAGTGTTGCCTGGCGTTTCGCAACCTCTACATACTCTATATCCCTTAGCAACCTGTGAAATAAAACCTTGTTATCAAAATTCGATTTCATAATTGAAAACATATAATTTTGCATTTGTTCAAAAACTTCGACAATACCGTTTTCATCAACTAACTGCAGCAAATCATTCTCAAACTCAAGTACATTATTTCTCTCAATATTCCAGTAATCATTCATGAAATTCTCAACCAAATCAGAATCCTGAATATTATTATTTACAGACGGAACAAAAAATGACTGCGCACGAGATACAACTGTTGATATCACATCACTTTTATCGTTGGTCAAAAATACAAACGTCGTATTTTGTGGTGGCTCTTCAAAAGTTTTTAACAAAGCATTAGATGTAACTTCCGGGAAATTTATTTTGTTAAGCGGAAGCAAATTCCCGTCTTCATCCCTGTCACAAAAAATATAAACTCTGTGATAATCACTTGTAATAGAGAGTTCAGAAATAATTCCTCTCGCCTGCGCGACATTGATATTTTTCTTGCCGCCTGAGCCGGTTTCATCATCCGAAGTTGCCTCTGAAACTTCTTTATAATCAAGCCGTGTATAAATTTTTACGGCAGGATGAGTTTGCTCTCTTACCCACCTGCAATTTAAGCAGTCACAATTTTCTTCGCCGGATTCTTTGCAATTTAATAATCGTGCAATTTCAAGTGCCAATGCACACTGACTGCTAATATCCGCACCCCAAAATAAAATACAATGACCAATATTTTTATCATCATCAAGTATACCTGCTTTAAAATAATTAACAAGTTCAGGGAGGTTTTGATTTATTGAATTATCGTAATATGGCATATTCTATCTCTCTTTCAGGCGCAATATCAGATTGTCCGGATTTAATTTTGAATTCTGCATCTGTCAAATTTTCTTTTAATTTAACCAAATTTTTTAAAGGAATCTGCTTTAGTTTTTGAAGTTCTAATTTTACCCTGTAAGGATGCATTCCAATCATTTTTGCAATTTCATCCTGAGAATATTTGGAACTGTTTGCTTTTAAAAATATTTTATCTTTCAGATTTGAATGCAATGTTGCAAGTATAGAGAGCGGATAACGTGTTGCAATAAGCTTGCCATATTGTTCAAGTGCCTTTGCTTTGGCTCCTGACACAACAAAATCCAAAAATGCGAATAAATCTTCATTAGAAACACAAATTTCCTTTACCATCTCTTTTGTTGCAGGTTTATCTTTTGAAAAGACTTTCAGCTTTTCAAGTTCAGAATCCAGCATTCTTAAATTTGAACCAACCTGCAATAACAATAATGAAACGGCATCCGGATTAATTTTTAAATCATGTAATTTTGCCTGATTTTTAATCCATGTTTCAAGTTCCGCAGTTTTATAAGCAGGGATTTGATTAAATTCCTGAGAGGTATACTTTGATAATATTTTGAAAATTTTCTTTCTTTTATCAACAGTATTTTTCTTTTTGGGGTCATAAGGAGTATAAGCTCTAAAAACAATATCTAAATTTTCATTGACAGTTTCCAGCGATTTTTCAATCTGCTTTATCTGTGAATCATCAAACGATCCCTCAGCTTCAGAATCCTTTTTTGATGTTTTAAAATATTTTTCACAATTAATAACGATAAGCATTTTACCAAACATCATTGGCTGAGTAGAAATCGCAACCATTAAATCAGGGAATTTCGGATTATCAAATTCTCTATAACTCATCTCCAAAAAGTTTTTATCAAGCTTTGATTTCAATTTTCTGATTTCAGCAGAGATATTAAATTCTTCATCACCATAATAAAAATAAATCATAGATTAATTTTAGCATAATGAATTATGTGAATTATATTGTGTAAATTTTTATTAAATAAATAGCAAAATATAATTTCAGAAGAATTATAAACAAAAAAAAGGAGATATATATGGACGGAATTAAATTAGGTTTCAAAATGGTTGATTATGCAAAATCTATTGGCAGAGGGATTGGCAGTGTCAGATTAAAAGACGGGTCAAGCGTAAAAATACTTGGGGACCCTAACGACAGAGCTATTGATTTTTTCAGAATTAAACATGGAAGACTTTTAGAAGGCGTATTCTACAGAGGTGAAGATTGCGTACCAAGAGCTGCAAATACAATGGCATATATTGAAGAAAAATTAGCACTTGACCCTGCAGATGCAGAAAAAGCTTGGAATACATGCTTTGATGTCGTAGTTTAAAAATATTTTATACAAAAAAAGGCCGTTTCAAATGAAACGGTCTTTTTTTTTAATTCTAAATTAGTCCTGAGCGTGACCTGCAGTGCCTAAAACGTCACGCATTTTGTGCATAACCATTTCTTTAACGGCAGTTCTGCCAGGGCCCATATATTCTCTCGGGTCAAATTTTTCAGGATGTTCAATAAAGAATTCTCTGATTGTTGAAGTCATTGCAAGTCTTAAATCTGTATCGATATTAATTTTTGCAACACCGTGTTTTGAAGCATAATTAAGCATTTCTTCAGGAACACCTTGAGCATCAGGCAAATTGCCACCAAATTTATTACATTTTTCAACAAATTCTTTAGGAACTGAAGATGAACCGTGAAGAACGATTGGATAATCTCCAAAACCAGCTTCTTTTAATGCATCTTTGATTTCTTTAAGGCGTTCAAAGTCTAATTTTGCTTCACCTTTGAATTTGTATGCACCGTGAGAAGTACCGATAGCGATTGCCAAAGAATCACAACCTGTTTGTTTTACAAATTCAACAGCTTCTTTTACATTTGTATATTTAGCATCTTTAGAATCTACATTTACATCGTCTTCAACACCTGCTAATTTGCCTAATTCTGCCTCAACAGAAACCCCTCTTTCGTGAGCGTAATCAACAACTTGTTTTGTAACTCTTACATTTTCTTCAAACGGGAATCTTGATCCATCGATCATAACAGATGAAAATCCGCCGTCTATGCAAGCTTTACAAATTTCGAAATCAGCACCATGATCCAAATGTAAAGCAATAGGTACAGTAGTTGTAGCCAATGCAGCTTCAACTAACTTGATAAGATAAGTTTGATTTGCATATTTTCTTGCGCCTGCTGATACCTGTAAAATGATAGGTGATTGAGTTTCTTCAGCAGCTTCTGCAATACCTTGCAAAATTTCCATGTTGTTAACATTGTAAGCACCAATAGCATATCCGCCAGCTAGTGCTTTTTTGAACATTTCGTTCGTTCCGACTAATTTTCTTTCAGCCATTTTTGACTTCTCCTTCTTTTACTTTATTCCCCTCACCCTCAGGCGAGGGGGCAGGGGTGAGGTCAACCCTCACATATACTCTTATTTACACATGCAATTTATAACAAACAAAACTTTTATTCAAGTTTTAAGAAAAAGTAGCAAATTATTTTTTGGTGGCACTTATATATAAAAAAGGAGTTTAATATGCAATCTGTAAACTTATATGGGCAAAACAGCTATAACGGAATTAATTTCAAAGGATTAGCATCTTTTGACAATGTTCTAATGACTGACAGGGGAAAAATTTCGAAAAAAACGGCCAAACTTATGGCTGCAATTAATGATTGCATTGACTTAGAATGGGGAAAAATCAAAAAGCAGAAAATAAGAGATAATATTCCCACATACACATGCAAAGACGGGAAAAGTAGTGTATTTATAAAACCTGTATATTCTCAAAGATACCCCGCACTGCTGGTAGAACACGATAACGGAAAGATTAAACAAAATATACTCTTAGACAGAAGTAACCCTAATAATTTCAGATACGAAAAAACAATAGTAACTGACCACGGCTCGGCTACATTAAAATCTTATGATTCAAGAGTAAGTAATGACAATGAAATCAACAATTTGGTAGATAATTTATTGCAAAGAAGCTTTGAAGAAATAACTACAACAAAATTATTAAGGCAATATTTTGATGATGATGAATTCACTCGCAAAGGGGGCAGTATCATCTTAAAATAAATTTATTTATCCGAAAATATCATCACGGCACGCTCAAGTATACCAAGGCAATAGGAAATTGTAATGCCGTAATTTGTAACAGAAACACCCATTTTTGAACATATCAAAATTCGGGATAATATTTCTTTGCGATTTGTCATGCAAGCACCACAATGTATTACAAGTTTGTAATCAGATATATCAGGGAAATCATGACCTGAAAAATTTTCGATAATCAGATTTTTTCCGGTTTTTTTTCTTAAAAGATTCGGAATTTTTACCCTGCCAATATCATCTTCAATTGCATGATGAGTACAGCTTTCCAGAATTAAGACTTTATCGCCGTCCTGCAATTTATCTATTGCGTTGGCTCCTTCAACAAAAGCTTTTAAATCACCTTTTAATCTTGCAAACAAAATTGAAAAAGAAGTTAACATAATATCTTCAGGTACAATTTCATTAACCTTTTTAAATGCCTGAGAGTCCGTTATGACAAGAGAAGGAGGAGTTTTCAGATTATCAAGTGCCATTTTTAATTCGCTGTCTCTTACAGCTAAAGTAATACAGCCACTATCAAGTAAATCCCTCAGAGTTTGCACCTGAGGCAAAATAATTCTTCCTTTTGGGGCCTCTTTATCAATAGGAATAACCAAAATGACAGTACTGCCTTTGGGCACGATATCTCCGACAATTTTTGGAGTATTAACAAAATCATCAGGTAAAAGGTTTAATAATTCTGACTTAAATTTATAAACAATGTCATTATCTGACTTTACAGAAGTTTCTAAAATATTTTCACAATGTTTTTTTATATTATCTAAATCATATTCGGAAATTTTTTGCTCATCAGATTTATTGA
>Ga0326511_10001783_pt1 | contig 17747 bp, 32 predicted proteins | sample 0_2496_0518_D_FD_203701 | JGI IMG/M metagenome (GOLD analysis project Ga0326511, IMG submission 203701) | Bovine rumen microbial communities from UC Davis, California, United States - 0_2496_0518 | ecosystem: Host-associated > Mammals > Digestive system > Stomach > Rumen | place: USA...
AAATTTGGAGTTTGTGACCTGCGCCGCGGTCATGCGATATACACAACCTCATTTTGACCATATTTCGACGTCTCACATAAAAAATTCTTCAAATTTCCGCTCTTTTCTCTTTCCTTTTCTACTTTTGGAATCACATTAACCGTATTTAATTTGCTTTTCTACCTAAATCAATGCAATTCGCCTTATTCTCGCTTTATAAAACTTATAAAAAACGGCAAATTCTGCTAAAAAATAAGAAAAAACCTGGAATTTCTTCCAGGTTTTGCTTTAAAATAGATTATTTTCTTCCAAAAACGATTCTATCGCATCTGAAAATGATTTTTCAGATTTCTTTGGCGTTTTCTGCGCTGGACTGTTAAACTCAGTGCCTAATATTTCCTTGAATTTGACCGCGGCTGCGGCAAGTTCTTCCAAGTTGACTATAACTTCATCTATGTCAGTGCTGGCGACGAAATCTGCAACTTCGGCACGGTCTTTAAACATTCCTGGGCAGTAATTAAAAAAGTAGTACGCCATATCTGTAACCAAACCGAGCGCATCGGCGCGTTTGCGCGCGTTTTTGCGTTCTTCTTCTTCCTTTTGGCGCTTAAGGATTTCCTGCTCTTCCTTGTACTTTTCCTGCGCAGCGTTAAGGCTGTCCGCAGCCTGCTGCGCCAGTGTAGCGATGTCGGTGCCACCACGAAGAAGGTCAAGGATTTCATTTACTTCAAACATATGTTTGTCTCCTTATAATATATATATTATTATTTTACATTATTATTATACTAAAATTTTTTTTGAAAATCAATTTTGATATAAACATGTCCGCGGGGTATATATATTAGGTTTTTCTTTTTATTATAACAAAAATTTTAAATTAAATCAAATTGCCGCGATTTTTATTTTGCATGATGAGACACTCAGCCGCGGCATATAGTATTTAAAATTTTAGAAATCTAAGTATGAAATGCTTAAACAAAGACTTCGTCAGAATGAGAAAGAAAGGCGCATATGGTAGGTAAAGCGATTGCGCGACCGCGGCCCGGGGTATTTCGGGAAATGACCGCGGTCGTGAAAACCAGCTGGATTTAGCAAAATTTTCGCATATGGAGGTTCGGGGGCGGGAAAACGGCGCGGCCCGGCCGTGCACGCGCCGGTCAAACACCGCTTTAAAGTGTTAAAGTGCTAAAGTACTGGATGCCCATGCAAAAAACTGTATAGAAATGCAATAAAAAAACGCCCTTAAAGGGCGTTTAAAATTCCTCATTTTCTTCTGCATCTTCCTCAGCGAATCCGCAGATGGGACAGTAAGCGTCACACAGTTCATTCTCGTCCCAATCGCACTCATAAACAGGCTCACCGCATTCAGGACAGAGATAAAATCTTTCTTCCCAATCGACGAAAGAACCATAGACCTTTTCAACATACTTTGCATTTGATTCCCACATTTATGTTTTCTCCTTTCATGGGTTGTAGTAAAGTGAGTTTCTCAGATTCTCCATCACTTGCTGGATTTCTTCCTGCCGTTCCTCTTCTACAAAGTAACAGCCGTTCCCTGCATCCTCTTCCCAAAAGATGAAAGCATCACTGCATTCGAGGGTAGGGTCTTTTCCTTTGTCTACCAATTTGCAAGAGCCGTCTTCACCTCTATACGAGGGACAATCCCAACCATTCACAGGACAATAGAACTTTTTCATTTGAAAATCTCCTTTCCTTTGATAACTCTATTATAATAGATGTTATCATAATTGTCAAGGGGTTTTTTAAAAATTGCCCGGGGCGACTTTCGCACATTAAAGTGCGAAAGTCTCTTCAAGTTCTATCTGGCGAGCAATTTTCTGAACATTTCGCCAACAAGCCGAATAGGGGTTCATTTTCATGCTTTCATCGCCAATTTTCAGACAGTTCAGCAGAATTGCAACCTCAATCAGAACATCTTCAAGTCCTGTGTGACTTTCAGCAAAATCTGCGTCACCTGTCAGAAAACGATACGCACATTCCGCAGATGTCTGAATGTTTCCCGCTTCAGATACAAATCCGTGAGTTGTCGCATAATTCACATAATCTGAAGTATTCAGAAAACTTGTGCAAGCCATGTGCCAAATGCAGACAAATTCGACCTTGTAAGGGAAAAACCACCGCAGGAATGAAGAAGTCAGAAAACGAGTGTCATTGTTTGTCGCTCTGCGGTCAAAGCCCATGTTGTATGCACAAACTTGCTTGATGTCGTAAGCCTTGAGGCAAGCCCACAGAGCCTTCCGAATTTTCAGAAAACTTGTCAACTTGCGCTGACCGCTCTTGATTTCCTTCCAATAGGAAGGGATTTTCTCTGCAAAGTAAGCCTGTTCCATCATGGACTTGTCACAGAAGATTTCTGCACACACATAGCTTGCAGTCTCTACGACCTCGCCACTTTCAGTGTCAACGACCGCCCACCCAAAGTCGTAAGGTAACGGCTGTTCTACACTGTTTGCAGTTTCCGTGTCAAGTACCATAACAAATTTGTCCATTTTTAAATCCTCTCTTTCTTTGTGTTCCTCACTTGATGAATAAAGTATAACATCAGAAAGCAGAAAAGTCAACATGGCAAAATGCACAAAATTCATGTGCCGTTTTTGTGCATTTCGACGGGCGCCCCGGGCGCACTTCACTGCAGTAAAGCAGTGAAGCTTGCCAAGAGAACAAGGAGGAATGAATAAAGGCAATTGATTGGGTGGTGGGGGATTCGAACCCCTCACAGCGGACGTAGCGCACCATTTCACCCCTGAAAGATTGCGGTTTTAAGGGATAACCGCAAACCCTTGAAATCAGACGACCTCGAAGAAGGTCTTGCGCTTCTCGCCGACCGCCTTGGTCATCTTGCCATCCTTGACAAGAGCGTTCAGCATGGCAGAAGCTTTCTGATTGGAGATGGAGAACGCAGAAGCGACCTCCCCTGCGGTCATCGGTTCGACCACAGCCTCGAGAATCTGCTCTTTCAGAGCCTCATTCTCTCTCTGCGTCTTGGTGGGCTTGCGCTCACCGCCGTTGCGCTTCTCAATGGAAGCCTTGAGGGCACCGAGCTTTTCCTTGACAGCCTCATCGGAAACAGCGTTGATAGCGACATCGAGTGCAACTGCATAGGTCATTTTGGTCATGGTATCTACCTCTCTTTCTTTTGGAGCATTTCGCTCATCTCTTTGATGATTTAAGTATAGCACTTTTGGTTTCAGTTGTCAAGGACTTTTAAAACTTTTTTTTTGGACTTTTTTGAACCCCCTTGACTCGGTTCCTCTGTCCCTCACCTTGTAAACTAAGTATAACGCAGAACTAGAAATTTGTCAACCCCAAAATGAAAATTTCTTGTTTGAACAAGTCGCCGCCCGGGCGCCCGTTAGGGGAGGCTTACTCCCCCTTGGGCTTGCGGTGCTTGGTGAGTGTCACGCTGTACTCATCATCACCCACCTTGAAAGTGATTTCCTTTTCAGGTTTGAGGACAACTACATCTGTGACGGTTCGCAGTTCTTCACCGAAACAACAGCGGTCAAGGTTCTGTGCAATCGTTTCGATGATTTCACGCTTGACATCATCAGGCTTGCGCTCACGCTTGGTGAAGGTATACGCACGCTTGCGCTTGTCGCCTGTGGTCTTGGTGGCTTCCTTCTTAGCCTTCTTCTGTTCCTTAGTGAGGTCGTTGTCAACCTCGCTCATGGTCATCTTGTCGACCTGCTCATCTTCACGAATGAGGTCAATAGCCTCTTCACGTGAAAGGTGAAGCGTGGTCATCATCTTCTGAATCTGCTTTTCTGTCATGGTATCAACTCCTTTCCTTTACTGTAAGTAAAGTATAGCATCTTGGACTCAAAATGTCAACCCCTTAGAATAAATTTCTTGTTTGAACAAGTCGCCGCCCGGGCGCGAGTTAGACAAGGCGAACCTTGTCTAACCGCAAGCAAGAAAGGAGAACACAACAACACACAGTCAATGGAATCTACCATGGGGGACTTGAACCCCCAACCTTCAGATTAAGAGTCTGTTGCGCTACCAATTGCGCCAATGGTAGGAGTGGCGGTTTTGGGGATAACCGCCAACCCTTGAAGGTCACGCCACCTCAAAGAAGGTGCGTCTCTTCTCGCCTGTGAACTTCTTCAGCAGGCTGTCAGCCACAAGCTGATTGAGCAGAGCAGAAGCCTTCTGATTGGAGATGCCGAACTTTTCAGCGACATCCGAAGCGGTCTGCGCTTCGCCGAAGGTCTCCATGATGGAAGCCTTGAGGGCTTCATTCTCCTTCTGCGTCTTGGTGGGCTTTCTCTCCCCACCCTTCTTGTTGCGGTTGGCGAGGGACACAAGCAGGTCGTTCAGCCTGTCCTTGACCTCATCGGTCAGGTTGCCGTTGATTGCGGAGTTGATAGCGTCAGCATAGGTCATTTTCTTCATGGTATCTACCACCTTTCTTTTGTTGGGAGCCTTGCTCCATCTCTTTGATGATTTAAGTATAGCACTTTTGGTTTCTTTTGTCAAGGGGTTTTTTGAAAATCTTTTAAGTTTTTTTGAGGCTCTTTCCTCTTGAGGTTTTCTGTATCCCCTTGACAATTATTATTATAGCAGGTTTCGGCAGAAATACAAGACATAATAATGTACAAAATTGAATCTAATTTTTGTAGGTTAGTTGTGCAAAATGACGGGCCGCCCGGGAGGAAGGTTAGCTTACGCTAACCCCTTCAATACTCCGAGGATGTTATCCACATCGAAGGCTTTTCCTGTCCACTCGTTGCGGTTTCTTTCCTCATCATCAAACAGAATATCACTTTCACTTTTGGCGAACGTCTGTTTGGGTGTGCCGTATTTGACGATGTTGATTTCGTCAAACTCAACACTTGCAAGATGTTTGTTGAGCCACTGAAGTTTGGCTTCTGTTACGGCTTCGTCATAGTCGGCGGTACTGTTCTTAGCAAGCCAACTAATAACACCGACCTTGAACCCCTTGCGCTGAAGGTTGTTCAGAACCCTTGCAAGTGCGCTCAAGCGGACAAGCGGTTTAGCGACTTCGTAGGGAAGCGCATCTTTTGCAATCAGATAATCAAGCCAATTCTGTACTCCGTAGAGGTCGGCAATCGTTCCATCCATGTCAAACCAAATCGTCATTTTCTTGTTCCCCCTTCTTCTTTGTAATTGTATTATAGCAGGTCTAAACAAGAATGTCAAGCATCATTTTTACTTTTCTGCGGTTTTTTCTACGAAACTTTTTTTCAAGTTCGTTGTGCTTTTTCTTGTGGGGGACATACTGCCGACAATTCAAATCCCATGCGGTCATGTCTTTAGAGGTTTCTTTCTTCCAAATATTCTTCTGCATTTCCTCCACCTCTCTTTCTATAATTATAATAACATACCTTTTTAAAAAAATCAAATTAAGATTTTATTAATTGTATTACAAAATTGTTAAGCCGCGCCCGGGCACAAAATCGGATGACTTAGCAGTCATCCGAATAGCATCCCATGTAAGGGTCAAAGCCCATCTCGTAGTCGCAATCATCATAGTCCTCGTCCTCATCATCCTCGGGGACGCTGAACATCTTATCCCAACAAGTGGGGCAGATGCCTGAGACAAGACGCTCTCTGTCGTCGGCATCAAGCTCAGGAAGCGCTGTCTGAATTACTACGCCATTCTGCCAAGCCGCATAGCCTGCCGCAGAAACGCTCAGGACAGCGGTATCGCCGCACATCGGACACGTGGTAGCAACTGCAATTTTTCCATTAATCGTTCTGAACATTTTTTTCTCCTTTCAGGTGTCTCTCTCTTTGATGATTTAAGTATACCAGATGTTGCAGAATTTGTCAATACTTTTTTTGAAAAATTTTCGCCCGGGCGCGCTTCACCGCTCTAAAGCGGTGAAGCATTTCCTCGGCTACGTGGAGCACTTACACATCAATTAAGGTGAGTCAGTTTTCACCACCGAGGGAGTAAAGCAAGAGGTGCGCTTTTCAAGTTCGTTTTTAGTTCCCACACTCACCAAGCGGAGCCCTTCTGTTTATAAGCGTGCGTTTTTCTTGTGTTCACGCTCTCCCTAATTGGTAGTAAGTCAAGCTTACTTTGTGGTGTCCTCTTGCTGAGGGGATTACATCCCCTCAGCCACTCTGAAGTAGGTCACACGCTTTTCAGCGACCTTTTCAAGGCGACCATCCGCCACAAGCTGATTGAGCAGAGCGGAAGCCTTCTGCGAGGTGATGGAGAAGTAACCACCGACCTCAGTGGCACGCTTTGCACCTTCCTCAGAGATGTAAGCCCACATGTCCTCTTTCAGACCTGCGTTCTCACGCTGAGTCTTGGTGGGCTTGCGGGAACCGCTGTTCCGCTTTGCGAGGGAAGCCTTCAGAGCTTCGAGTTTCTCTCTCACTTCATCAGTGACGTTGCCGTTGATTGCAGAGTCGATTGCGATTGCGTAAGTCATCTTGGTCATAGTACCTACCACCTTTCTTTATGTGAGCCGTTTGGCTTTCTTTGTTCTTTGTAAGTTTATTATAACAGAAGCTTTGAAGTTTGTCAAGAGGTTTTTTTATTTTTTTTGAAGGATTTTTGAGGCTGTATCATTTGTCGCGCACCTACGACCTTCTCCTCTTGACATTGTTAGTATAACATCTCTTCCCTAAAATGTCAACCCATTTTTAAAAGTTATTTATTTAACAATCCGCCCGGGCGTTCGCTTCACCACAGTGAAGTGGTGAAGCACCCTTTGGTTAAAGTTTCGCTTACCTTGGCGAGAGGACTTCAGCCCTGTATCTTGCGCCCCTTTATACGATTTAGTCGACTTTACGTATTCGGTTAATACCTCAGTTTGCAAGGCTTGCCCCAAAGGGGTGAGGGCATCAGCCCTCAACCGCCTTGAAATAGGTCACACGCTTCTCGCTGAACTTCTCAGCGAGTCCTGCATCGACCAACTGCTTCAGCAGAGCAGAGCACTTCTGTCCGCTGATGCCGAGAGCCTCAGCGATGTCCTTGCACTGCTTGCCCTCATCAGTCAGCTGAGCGAGGATGTCACCCTTGATGCCCTCATTCTCACGCTGAGTCTTGGTCGGCTTGCGTGAGCCCTTGTTGCGCTTGGACAGCTGAACCTTGAGAGCCTCAAGTCTTTCACGAACCTCATCAGTGACAACACCGTTCAGAGCGGAATCAATAGCAACTGCATAAGTCATCTTTGTCATAGTATACACCTAACCTTTCTTTAATGTGCCTTTCGGCTTTCTTTGTTCTTTGTAATTGTATTATAGCATCTATTCAGTTGTTTGTCAAGACTTTTTTTTGAGATTTTTTACTGCCTTGTAGTATGCACTTGTAGGTAAAACCTCTAAACCGTATCCGATTCAATTCGGGGATGCTCTAATCATAATGAAATACCTCGATCAGGTTTAGATTTATTTTTAAAATTAATTTAATGTTCTATCTCATCGGCGGTGCGTTCGGCATTTTGTTTATCTCCTTTTCTTTACTGTGATTTAAGTATAGCACTGATTGTTTTATTTGTCAAGGGGTTTTTAAAAAATTTTTTTTTTAAAATCGAGGTTTTCCTGCTACGCTTTACGCGCTCTAGTTATTCTCTCTCGAAGACTCCACCTCTGGGCGCCTCCCCTTGACAATTATTATTATAGCAAATTATTTGAGAATTACAAGACGTAATAATGCACAAAAATCAAATTGAAATTCGCTAGTCCTTTGTGCAAAACGACGGGCCGCCCGGGGCGCTACTTAGGCAACTAAGCCTAAGTAGTCATTGACAACTTTGTTGAAAGTTTTTGTCGGAATGTCTACCCCAAAGAATCTATCATTTTTATGAAATGCTTCGGGGTGTCTCCTGATGAAAAATGCTCTCGTGATTGACTCAGCACCTTCGGCAGGAATTGCACCACAATCAATCACAGAACAAATCTTGCCTTCTCCAACCTCGATTCCATGCTCCCGATAGTATTTAATCTCTTCTTTCAGTCTCTGCTCAGGCAGCCGAGTCGTTGTCCCAACCTTTGAGCAAATCAGTGTGCCGTTCTTGTCATAGAATTTGTACAGGTAACACAGCTGTTTACCACCCCTCAGCACTTTCTTTACCTTGAGGGTGATGTGATAGAAAGTCTTTTTTGCTCTTTCGAGCATTTCTTCGAACTTTCTCACATAGTTTTTGACGGTGCTAACTGCGTATCCTGTCCACTTTGCAATTTCATCAGCAGTGAATCCATGAAAATTTAAATACACTGTCTGAAGTCTCTTCATGTCTGCCTCATCGAATGTCTGAAATACATCAATCTTTTTCATTTTGTTGCCTTCCCTTTCTTTGTGTTATTTCCTTTGATGATTTAATTATACCACACTTTAAACATTTGTCAATACTTTTTTTAAAAATCGCCCGGGCGCGCTTCACCGCAGTAAAGCGGTGAAGCTTGCTCAGAAAGGAGAAAACAAGAAGAAAACACACACATAGGGGTTGCAGGATTCGAACCTGCCCTTGCTTTGCTTACGAGCGAACTCCGCAAAATCTGTGCCACCGAGTACACCAAACCCCTAGAATTGCGGTTTTAAAGGATGACCGCAAACCTTTGAAGAGGTTACGCAACCTTGAAGAAGGTGCGTCTCTTCTCTCCAACGAACTTGGCAACTGCCTTGTCCGCAACGAGGGCGTTCAGCAGAGCCGAAGCCTTCTGATTGGAGATGCCGAACTGCTCAGCGACAGCGGAAGCCGTGAAAGCTTCACCGCTTGCGAGGAACTCGACCATCTGTTCCTTGAGGGACTCATTCTCCCTCTGTGTCTTGGTCGGCTTCCTCTCGCCACTGTTGCGCTTCTCGATGGAAGCCTTCAGAGCCTCGAGCTTCTCACGAACCTCAGAATCAGAAACGGAATTGATAGCAACCTCAAGAGCAACAGCGTAAGTCATCTTTGTCATAGTATACACCTAACCTTTCTTTGTGTTGGGCATCTGCCCTATCTCTTTGATGATTTAAGTATAGCACCTTTAGTAACTTTTGTCAAGGACTTTTTTTATTTTTTTTCTTGGGATTTTTCAGAGCCCCTTGACTTGCTCTCTTGTTTCCCTCACCTTGTAATTGAATTATAGCAGAGGGCAGACCAAAAGTCAATACTAAAATTAAAAATAATTGAAATTTCTTGTTTGAACAAGTCGGCGCCCGGGCAAAGTTAGAGGGGACTTACTCAGTCCCCACTCTCTCAATCAGTTTGCCGATGTAGTTGCGCAGATGCACATACTCAGTGTGCTGCTCGTCAACAGTGTGTTGTGTCATGTAGTCATACAGATAGAAAAGGTCAAACAGTTCCTGCATTTTATTTTCTCTTTTCTTTAATTCCAACCTCTCCAAGACTCGTAAACCATGCAAGCCCATTTTGCTAATTCGTAAGAATGAATCGGCCAATTCATTTTGCTTGCACATTCCAGAAGCCAAGGAACAATTTGGTCAGCCTTATCGAAAAATGTACTCTCTTTGAAATCTGAAAAATAGAATACAGAATCAGGATGCTTTGTTGATGCGCCCCACAGTTCAAGCACTGTTTCATGGTCGCTTAATCTTGAATAGAGTTTGTACATTTTGTTCACCTCTCTTTCATGATTAGAGTATACCACAGCAAGGAACTGATGTCAACCCCATTTTAAAAGTTATTTTTTTAACAATGCGCCCGGGCAGCAGGAGGGTTAGTCTGCGCTAACCCCTCTCAACTGCCGATTAATCTGTCTGACAATTTGTTTGGTCTGCGTGAGACCAATAGCATCAATCGACGCCATGGTAAGATCTTCGAACTGCTGAAGATGTAAGTTATAAGCAATTTCCTTTTCACGTTCGGCACGCATCTTCTGCACTAGTTCAAGGCAGGCTTCAATTTCTTCCTTTGTTAATGTGTAACCTTTAATAACTTCCATAATTTTCTCTCCTTTCTTTTGATGATTAAAGTATAGCACATCAAGAAGGCTTTGTCAATACCATTTTAAAAAAAAGTGCCGAGGATTAAGTCCTCGGCGCACTCAAGACAATTTTGTATTTTGTTTCATTCAACATCAGAACAATTTCTCTTTCGATGTTCGTTACTTCAGCAGTTGCGCCCAAGTTTTCAACTGCCTGTTTCAGAGTTTCAATCAAAAGTCTCTTTGTTTCATTTGCAGGTCTTTTCCTTTTGGATGTATCAAACTTGTACACGGTGGGCTTGCGGTCAGCCTGTCTTGCTTTCTTGCTAGCCTGTTTCTGTTCAGAAGTGAGTTCAAAAAGTTTCTCGCCCCTGTCAATTTTGGCATCATCTTCAATGAGTTGAATTGCTTCTTCTCTTGAGATACCTAAGAGAGACATCTGTTTCTCAATTAATTTTTCATTCATAGGCGCTTTTCCTTTCTTCTTTTGTATCTTTAGTGTAGCATACTCATTTCAAAATGTCAAGTGATAATTTTTTAACGAATGGCGACCGGGGTTAACCAAAAACCGCAAACACTAATGATAATTAAGACAAACGGACCCGTGATAAAAATCGATTCAATAATTCGTTTGATTCTTAGATGATGAATCAAGTTATCTTCATACACAAGAATTCCTGCAATTGCCCATACAATTACAACAATAAAATAAATCGTCTGTAGCATTTAGCCTCCTTCTAAGGAACGGTTATTAATTCCAATCTAAAATTGTTTAAACAAGTGCCCGGGCGCTTAAAGTACGCCACAAATGACAGCAAAAGGCGCTAACATTACCATAACGCCAAGGAACACAACAAAAAACCAATTAAATTTATCTTTGGGTGCTGTGAGGGCAAAAAACCCACACATTAGCCAACAGAAAATCTCAAATGAAAAAAGTATCTTTAATGCCATAGTATGCAACCCCTTCAATAATCATTTCAAATTTATACGTTTATATTCTGCTCTAAGGGCATCTTCAAAAGTGAAATAGAAATCATCACAACGCCTTTTGTTTTCTTTGTAGTAATTGACAGCCCACTGAGTAGCGACCTTTTCAACGCTAAGGTCGAAATATTCTGAAAAGACAACATCATAGGCAGGGTCATCTTTAGAAATCGCTTCAAGTCTTTCGATTAAAACATTTTTAGCCCTGCGGTCTTTCTTGAACTGCTTAAAAGTTATGTCTTTAATGATTTCAGCATGACCCACTTCATGCAGCAGGCTTATTATGAAGATGTTCGGCACATCAAAATTGAAAGTTTTCTTAATGTACTCTTTAAAAAGCCTGTCACTGCGCTCTGTCACCAAGATAGAGAAATACACTCTCTCTTCTTGTATGTCGTAAGAGAAATCTGTATCGTAATCTGAATCAAGCCCAAAAGGGGCAAGAAAGAGTCATCTACCATTTCAACGAGTTTATCAAAATCAATGTTTTCCATTTTTTATTCCTCTCAAGATTTCCTTTTTGTAATTATAGAATAGCATAACGAGAGAGAAAAATCAAGTGTTAATTTTTTGACAATGCGCCCGGGTGAACCGAGACTTGTTTAAACAAATCTCGGTCTATTGTCATCATCATCCAACAGAATGAATACGCCAATCAACGCAATGAATAAACAAAAACCGAATGCTGTCATCTGATAAAACCACCTCTTTCCTTGATAGATGCAAGCACCTTGCGCGCGTGGTCTCTTGCCTTCTCGCGCCTTTCAGGCGTGTCCTCGGGGTCGTAGTCCGTGTACTTGGTTACATAGGAAAAGTGATAGCCTGTGCCCTTCGAATCCTCGTTAAGGTGCTTCACCACGTTATTGACCTCGGCATAGCTCACATACTCGCCCGACGGCACTTCTTTGTTATTCAGTGTGACAACATAGCTAACTTTCGTCATTTCTTTTTCTCCTTTACTTTTGGATTTTTCCCTTTGGGGCTGTCAAGGACGACTAAGCAACCACCAGAGTCTGTGTGTCGTAGCAATCACCTGTCCTGTGTCCTTTCCGCATTCCCCTCTCTTTTGATGATTTAAGTATAACACCGTTTAAGTTATTTGTCAACCCTTTTTTATTATTTTTCTTTAATTTTATAAATCCAATCATCGAAGCGGTTGTTGATTGAGTGGTTATCATCCATGACAAGAACATACGTTTCATTAACATCGAAGTTCTCGCCCTGCTCAGATTCCCACATCCATGCATCGCCTTCAGAATCTACAAAGGTATAAACTCCTTCAGCGTAGCCGATGCAGGTTGCTTCCTTCGTGTACTTAGACTCCCAACCGCCAAGCAGACCAACAACCGCAAGAAAACCAGATATAACAATCGTTCCCATGATAACATCCTTTCTTTTCATAGCTGTTTCCTTTCCTCTTGGATTTCTTTATATAATTATTATAATTTATTTTTTTTATTTTGTCAATAGGGTTTTTAATTTTTTTTCGATATGGCGCCCGGGAAAGAGAAGCCAACCTTATTTCTCAAGATTGGCGATGCTCTTTTCATTGCAGAAGGTCGCCTTCTGGAACTTTATCTGATAGGCGATACCATCGACAGTGATGTCGCCATCTTCGGTGAAAGGAACGTTGTCCTTTTCCCAGACCTGACCGAAATATTCGGTAACCATCTTCTCGAAGATTTCGCCCTTGTTGTACTTGGAAGTAGCAACGGTCTCATTGAAATATGCTTCGGAGCAGATGAGCTGAGCGCCAGCCATAAGAGCCAGTTTCTGCTGAGTGTTCGGGCAGAAGCGGAGCGCATATCCTGCACCACGGGAAGCCTTGTCAAGGCAGGTGACGAACGGCATAACGGAAGCGTCCGTGATTGCCATATATACGTTTTTCTTGTAGGTGAAGCCCCAGATGTAGCTATGGGTAAAAGCAACAGCGTTGTAGCGGTCAATCAGATTGATGTGGAGTGCGGTGTTATTAGTCATTTTGTGTTCCCCTTTCATGTTGTGTGTTCTTTAACTGTCTTAAGTATAGCGCAAGTCAAACCGGATTGCAAGCCTTTTTTCTCGAAATAATGCACAAAATAATAAGTTTTTTTTGTGCATTTTGTACATCTTGCGCCCGGTCATTGTGCAGATTGACCGAAACCGGCACTTACATTAGCCGCTCTTTGTGCATTTTTTTATTTTCCCTTTTGGAATAAAAGAAGCAAATAAATTTTAATTTTTTGTTACAAATTATTAAGTTATTTTTTTGACAATCTTCACCGCTTTAATGCATTAAACTTTAACACTTTAACGCGTTGTACTTCTACACTTTAACGCGCTAAAGTTAGCGCTGCCTAACTAGAGTTAGTCCAGACTAACCCGAGTTTCAGGAGACTAACCCCAGTTAGTTAGACTGAACTAATCAGAGTTAGTTTTTCCTAGCCCTAGTTAGGCGCGAAAAACCGGCCGCCACGACCCACACCGGCCGGCCGAAGCACGAAACTAACTTTCGTAAGGCAAGTCTAACTGGAGTTAGTAGCATGAAACCAAAAGTAGATGGAACTAACTTCGATTAGTCGTATAGAACGAAAGTTAGATTAAACTAACTCCAGTTAGTCAGATAAAACGCGAGTTAGACTAAACTAACCTGGGTTTCGGGAGGCGAACCTTAGTTAGTCCAGGAAAACTTCGGTTCGTTTCAACTAACTCATGTTCTAAAAAAGAAACCGAGGTTAGTCTTCCTCGGTTTCAAATTTCCAGTTGATGGCGATTTCGAAATATTTTTTCATGTTGTTGATATCGAACCATGCCCACTTGGCGAAGTAGAGAGTCGGCTCACTCTCAAAGCCGTATTTGCTGATAAGTTCATTCAGCATTTCTTCTCTTTTGGTTTCCATTGCGATTTCTCTTCTGCTCATCATCATTGTTTTGTTCTCCTTTGCTGTGGTGTTCTCTTGTCTGTTTCTAAGTATAAATTATCACATAGCCGGCTGTCTGTCAATAGAGTTATCCACAAAGTTTTCCACAAGTTATCCACAAATAAAAGAGGTTGAGCTTTTCAGCTCAGCCTCTCTTCTAACCACTTCAGCATCTTTCCGCTTGTTGCTTTGCATCTTACATTCTTTCTTTCATTGAAGAAGCAGAACTGATACAGGAAAGATTTAAACTCGATTGCGTCCATCCAATACAGTGTAGCTGTGTCCTCAATTACTACTGTGTAAATCCATGTATTGCTGTGGACGGTTTCGAAGTATCTTTCGATTGTCTCTTCGAATGTGTCCGCAAGTACCATGTTTACCAGTGTAAACCTGCTAGACTTGACGCTTGCGTCAATCTCTTCAATGTCGCTTGCGACATCGTAACTTGTGTTAGCGTCTTTCTCAGCCTTGAAACCTAACACAGACTTGGTGATGATTTCTGCGGCTTCTCCGCCGTTGCACCAATGCTGTCCGCCATCGAAGCTGTAGTTTGAACCTTTGTGCGCTGTGTCGAAGATGTAGTCGATTTTGATGTTTTCAATCTGCTTTCTCATGTCCTGCTCTCCTTTGCTGTGGTGCTCTCTTGTTTGTTTCTAAGTAGAGTATACTAAAAGACCGGGCTACTGTCAATAGAGTTATCCACAGATTTCGGGATAGTTTTCCACAAGTTATCCACAGGTTTTTACTTTAATTATTTAATGCTTTAACGCGCTAAAGTGCGACAACGCCCGCTCTCGGCAAACTCGGATGCAAAAAAAAATAAGCCTTTCGGCTTATTTTTGATTGACCCTCGGGTCATCTGCGGAACAGCAGAAGGTGATTTCCATTTGCTGTTCCATGCTCAGGTCACAGAAGGCGTCCCAACTGAGAACCTCAGTGTTGTGGTTGCCAGTGATGTGGTCGGTGTATTCAACGTAGATGTTTTTCATAGTGTGTACTCCTTTCGTACTGGGCTTTCTTGTTTGTTTCTGAGTACATTATACTAAATAAAATGTTACAATTCAAGTATCCAAAATGTTAAGTTTTGTTAACATTTGCTTGATGGATGTTTAGACATCCATCGAAGCGTAGCCCCAAACAACGGTGAAACCGTCAAACTGAAAATAGTGATAGTAGTCGCCAGAAACCTCAGAAGCCTCAGCTTCAAGGCGCTCATACACTGCACCCACAGCGTCTTCATCATAATCGGCTTCGATTTCAGACCAATCATCATCAAAGCCCTCAAAATCCTGAACAGTGACACGGACAGTGCCATCCATACGGACGTAAACATCAACATCAGTTCCAAGGGTTGCCAGAAGTTCAAGTACCATTTCACGAGTCATCATTGTTTTATCTCCTTTTTTAAGTGGTTTGTTGTATCTCCCTGTGTCTATAATGTATCACATCTTAGACCAGATTGCAATAGTTTTTAAGCAAATCCGGCAACAAAATAATGCACAAGATTTATCTGGATTTCGGGATGCCAATTGTGCAGATTGCCGAGGCTTTTACCCGGACAAAAATTATCACTTGTTTAAACAAGTCGCGACAAGGGTTTTGAACAAGTTAGTACGCTTGTTCACGATGATGATTGTGCCTGTGTATCATAGCATGTGTGTGTAATAAGATAAGAGCCTTTATTGTTAAAGGCTCTTGAGTGTGTTGATGATGTTGTGGACGTTGTGCGCTTCACCTGTCCAATTGTTTCTGTTCTGTTCTTCATCATCGAAGAGAATGTCGTTCTTTGTGTGGATGAAGGTCTGCTTTGCTGTGCCATACGCTACGATGTTGATTGCATCAAACCTGACGCTTGCGAGATGCTTTGCGAGCCATGCTCTTTTTGTCTCTGCTACTCTCTCATCATACTCTGCTGTGCTGTTCTTTGCGAGCCAGCTGATGACCTCTACTCTGTTACCTTGTCTCTGCAGTCTGTTGAGGACTCTTGCGAGTGCCTGCAGATTGACGAGTGCTTTTGCTTCTCTGTAAGGTCTGACGTCTTTGTTGATAAGGTCTGCGAGCCATCCATCTACACCGTAGAGGTCTGCGATTGTACCATCCATGTCGAAGAAGATTGTTCTTGTCATCTCTTTTGTTCTCCTTTCTTTTTCTAACTATAAATTATCACATAACTGGGTATTCGTCAATAGAGTTATCCACAAAGTTTTCCACAAGTTATCCACAGGTTTCGGGATAGTTATCTACAACCTGAGCGCCGGTCTTACTTTAACAATTTAACGCTTTAACGCGCTAAAGTGCCAGCTACGCCGTTAGCCAGCGCTAACCGGAGTTAGCACCTACTTACTTTGTTTGTTAATTAACAAACAATCTAGCAGCAGGAGCCCATAAAAGAAAAGAGTCTTTCGACTCTTTTCTTTTTTTCTTTTATTCTTTTCCTGTGTGGTGAGGATTAGATTTCCTCAGCCACATAGTATTCATCTACTTGTTCACCGTACTCAGCAACCTCATCAGCGATGTACTGTGCCATGTACTGTTCTGCCTCTGCCTCGGTGGTGAATCCACCCTGTACCATAACCTCATCCTGTCCACATGCATCGTCTGCTACCATGTACATTGCGTAAGTCATCATCTCTTTGTTCTCCTTTTCTTTTTGTGTTCTTGCTTGTTCCTTACATCTATAAGATACTACATAACCGGGTTACTGTCAATACCTAGTTATCCACAAGTTATCCACAACCTAGTAGTACTATCATGTGTATTGTGTTAGGACATGTACATGGTGCATGGTGTGCTATCCCTTGTGCCTTTGCTTCTATAGTGTTGTGTGTTGTTATCATCTTTTTGTTGTTTGTTTCTCTCTGTCTCTCGCGCGTGCGTGCGTGCTCGCGCCTCTGCCTGCCCCTGCGCATGTAGGGCCTTGCCTCTTAGGCATCTCCCTAGGCTTGTTAATTTTTTAACAATGTGCTCGGCTGTACTCTTAGAAAAAACACTCTTTGTTTAGAATCGATTGTTTGTTAATTAACAAACAATCTCGCTACCATGGCTACTACTAATAGACCAATAGCACACTAACGCTTGTTAATTTTTTGACAATGTGCACGGTTGCACTAAACACTCTTTGCGCACAAGCGTTCTTTTAGAGTTTGTTAATTTTTTAACAAGGGGCACGGACGCACTCGCTAATTACAGGATTCTTGCTAAGCCTCATTAGTCTGGCAGAGTTGCGAGCCGTTTTGTTGAACATCCTGTTTTGTGCGAAATCAGGGCCACAGCGACCAATGCCGGGCGGCTGAATGGGCGGTGTGACGAATGCTGCTGCTGTAGCTTCACCAAAAAGGCGGCAATACTTTTTGTAGACGTTTGCTGAGATTGCCGGCCGAAAAAAATCTCCTCAGTAGAGCTGAGGAGAGGTCTCGCGCACTGCCTGATTTACTGTTGGAATCGCGTATGGAGTTAGATGTGCATTGCTTTATGTTTAGTAGGGGGTGTATTATGGGAAAAATTTTTTTTACTTGTTTAAACAACTTTTGTCCTGGCCACAACTCTTACAAAGTCCTTCTCCCGTATCCCGGCACACAAAAAAGAGAAGAGCGTCAGCTCTTCTCACAATTTAAAAAGTATATCTTCTTCTTTTACTTGATATTTATATCTCAAAATACGATAATAAGGTGTTCCCTCCGGCCAGTAGCAACTATCATAATGAACATGTGCTGACTTTATAGTTCCAATCATTTCTACTTCTTCTTCATTCTCTACTTCAATTTTTCCATTTCCATCACAAGCTGGACAATAGCTATAAGTTCCATCTAGACCTTTTATCCGGCCCTCGCCACCGCAGAACCGACAGTCCTCATGTTTTATTTCGTACTTTACTCCTTTAAACCTTACTACGTCTCCCACATCATATTTAAATTCAATTATTTTCCCCATCTTTCTCTTCCTTACTATTAATTACCAATAAAACAATTCCTGGTTCACTATTATCATAAACTGTCAACATTATGTCAT
>Ga0326511_10001784_pt1 | contig 17741 bp, 10 predicted proteins | sample 0_2496_0518_D_FD_203701 | JGI IMG/M metagenome (GOLD analysis project Ga0326511, IMG submission 203701) | Bovine rumen microbial communities from UC Davis, California, United States - 0_2496_0518 | ecosystem: Host-associated > Mammals > Digestive system > Stomach > Rumen | place: USA...
TTGCTATCAAAATCAGGTTCCAGAATCTCCTCAAACTCTGGTACAGGGTAGAAAATACGGGTAACAGGATTCCACACAAAGCACTTATAGGTAGAACTGCCATTTTGGGTAACGCCCATATACACCTTTAGGTCAGGGATTCCATCAAAATTGATGTCGTCCTCAGACATCCATTGCAACTCATTTCTCATTTCGAGAGTCACTGCACTCGTCAGGTCTTCAATAAAGCTGAGCGCATGATATCTATCGTTCACCCTGAAGTTCACCCTGATGGTATTAAACCATCGGGGGTTATCGTCATCAGTGTTAAAAACGAAGCACTCAAGCTCCCAGGCATCACGCTTTGGTGCTGTGAGTACAGCTGGGGACCCAGGCCACCAAGTGGGCATTTCATGCATTTCCTCGAAACGAGATAGTTGCAGCACACGTCCTGTATTAGGGTTCTTCCACGAGCCTTTCTGCATCCGGAAGCCATCCTTTACATCGACATAAGTCAGATAGAGCTGTCATCGTTGCCATGCTGTCAACAGCCAGTATAGGCGTACGGGCACAGAGCCCAGCAGAAGCCCATCTCATGGCCGACATAGTCAGTAACTATATCTGGCGTGGTCAAGACATGGGGCACGTGTCCCTGCAACCAGAGTTGTCGGTGGCATGGAAAGGACTGAGCCTGGCGGCATGGGGCAGCGTGGCTCTGACGAACCACCAAGACGACGTTCGTGAGATTGATCTGACGCTGACGTATATGACCGGCGGTTGGTCCTTTGGCATTGTCGATTACTGGGACGACGGGAACGACAGTCGCTACTTCTACTACAAGAAGGATGGCACGGGTCACTCGTTCGAAGCGTTCATCAGTTATGATTTCGGTCCCGTTAGTGCCTCGTGGCAGACCTACTTTGCCGGCAACGACTATCAGATTGATAACGGCAAACGCGCCTACAGCTCCTATTTCGAGCTGTCGGCACCCTTTCGTTTTGCCTCCTGCGACTGGGATGCCAAGGTCGGCCTGGTGCCCTGGAAGTCAGGCATCTACGAGGCCAACGGCTTCAACGTCGCCAACCTGTCGTTGCGTGCCACGAAAACCATCCAGGTTACAGAATCCTTCCGTCTGCCCCTGTTCGGACAACTCGTTGCCAATCCTGCCAGCCAGCATTTCTACTTTGTCTTTGGGCTCACACTCAAGGCACTATAACACCCATGGCCATATACATCAGTCTGAGCCGTAAAGAAGTGATTAAATAATGATAAGAAATTTGGTCATTACGGAAATTATCCGTACCTTTGCACCTGTGCCTATATGATTTATCAATGGGGCAATGACGGCTTCAAGAGATCAGCTACTACGAGGCCACAAAGCAGCATTCGTGCAAGATTGAGAAGATGAACTGAATGAATCTTTTATGTTTGAGAAGGAAATAGAAGAATATGAGGATATCCGCCAGATGTATCAGGAGAAGGTTGCCGACAGGATAGACCGTAAGCAGTGGATGGAATACAACGAAATTCTGTTCTCCGCTCATTCCTGCGCCATCGAGGGTAATTCGTTCACGGTGGATGATACGCGGATACTGCGTGAGCAGGGCATGGCTGTTACGAATACCTGCATCCCTTCCGCGACGGCAACGGCAGGACAGGCCGGTTGCTCTCTAATTTCATCCTCCTCCAGGCCGGCCATCCGCTACTCATCGTCCGTCTGGAAGACCGTGCGACCTATATCTCTGCCCTGAGGCAAATCAGCACTGAGGGTACCGACGAGTATCTGGTGGAATTCTTCTTCAAGACGGCCATCAAGCGGATGAAGGATGAAATGACACAGAAAAGGAGACACTCGCTCCCAATAGTTTTCTTCTGACGCAGGAAGGGTTGTTATGCAACAAGATCGCATGGAACACCTTTCTTCACAAATTTTGCACCCGTAACTATCTGATTTTGTGAATAGTTTTATTTTTAGATATAAGAACGCGAAAAACAGGAAAAACAAAAAAAATTTTAAATTCTTTGGTTTTTCAATTATTATCCCTACCTTTGCATCTGACCAAGCCAGCCATGTAAGTGGCAGGGTGTGTCAGGACATTGTGGAATCCAGAAGCTGTCAATGCCGTTTGTAGGGCAGAGAAGTGACTGGGAAGGCGTTTACGAAACGTTATCATTCTGTGTGTTCAAACTTCGCAACTTTGAATCTTCTCACAGAGGTAATGCAACGGTAAGCGTCTGCGTGGGTTGATTATATCCCAACTGTAGCTATATATAATAATGTATAGCTTTGTTGATTATATAATCACTTGGCGTGGGCTGGCTGCGTTGCTTATCCTTGAGAAGGGGCAATGCGAAGGCCTGAACACAGGGATGGGCAGAAGTAGAAACTCCCATGCCTTTTTTATTTCCTATTTGTCGTGTGTATCGGGTTGGGAGAACTCGGGAAGAAGAGATCAAAACAACATAATAGGAATTTAAAACTAAACAATAATGAAAAGAAACAAACTTTTGTATGCCGTCGTATCCGTGCTGTTGTGTGCCACGATGTCGGCCAGTGCCAAATCTTGGCGCATTAACAATGATGAAACCAAAGGAGCCCACTTTGTCAGTATCAATGCAGCTATGAGCAGCGAAGATGTCGTTGCGGGCGACACGCTGTATCTTGATCCGGGGTGTAACATTGATGGCGGAACTGTTTATAAATCAGTTACTATTATCGGTTGTGGATATTTCCGCCGTAACTCACCTCATAAGTTTGCTAGAATTACAGGAACACTGAAAATTGCCGCACCAAATGTTAAAATTGAAAGCGTTTCATGCGGCACTTTAGAACTTGGAATTAACTATAATGGCCAGAATTCAAATGGAGCTGTTATTGAAAGATGTGCAACAGGTTCTATTTCTTGTAGTTCTAATGGTGCAGATGCACAGAATGTAACTGTCCGACAATGTTATGTTTCTGGCAGTGTCGGTATGGGTGGCAGTAAGACTCCAGGCTTTGTCTTTGAAAATAATATCATGATTACTTCAGATGGCCAAATTAGTTCTGTCGGTAATAATGCTATCATTAGGAACAACTATATCCGAGCCAACAAATATGATGGTGCTGTTTATATAAATTATAGTAATGTGCAGGTAAAGAATAATATCATCATAAATAATTCTGGAAATAACTCTGAGTTTGGAGGATGGGCTGATGCTCCTTCTAATAATAACGTGATTGCCCATGCTGATCCAAATGGCAACAACAAGTCAATCGGCTTTACCTCTGTTGCAGATTTTGAAGCAGCCGTATTTGCCCTTACTGGTCTTAACGACGAGCGATATGAGTTGAAGAGCGACTCTCCCGCCAAGGGTTATGCCGACGATGGTGGCGACTGCGGCCCATTCGGAGGAGAATATCCCTATGTGCCTGGTGGCATGCCCATGTCGGCACCCTATTTCACCAAAGCCCTGATTGGCGAGAAAGCCACGGGCAATGAGATTAGCGTTACACTTCAAATCAATCAGCAGGAGCAATGAATACACACATCTGTTTTATTCGACGATGTCTGTTCGGCATACTCTTTGCCTTTGTTTCTGTGTCTGTCATTCAGGCACAATCCAGGGCAGAGTATTTCTTTGACACAGACCCCGGCTTCGGGAAGGGTACAAAGGTAACAGTACCTATCGTTAGCGGGAATATCAACTTTTCAGCTTCCACAGCAGGCTTGGAGCCTGGCGCTCATTTGATGGGTGTTCGTGTGATGACAAACAATCATTGGTCGCCAACACTGACAAAGATGGTTGTTGTACCTCATGCAGGTACTTTGGGGCTGATTCATCGCGTGGAATACTTCTGGGATACAGACCCTGGCTACGGCAAGGCAACAGAGATTGCCATTACTCCAGGAACAGTGGTGGACTTAACTGACTTCCGTATTTCCACCGAAGGTATGACAGGTTCTCATCTATTGGGAATACGTGCTTTGGCCGATGGCCGTTGGACACCTACCATGTTCTATGAGTATTCTACTGAAGGCCGTTCGATGAATACCGCAGACTTAACTGCATTGCGGAATCTATATAATAACTTCGATGGTGCCAACTGGAATGGTGACGTTTGGAATCCTACCTCAGAACTGATAAAGGGTGGCAACTGGAGCGGTGTTTCCTTCGATAGTGACGGACGTGTGACAGCCATTGACTTGCAAGGGCGCGGACTCTCCGGTGCGATGTCTTCCTCGACGGCTATCGACTTGCCCTTGCTTACTACGCTTAACCTGAAAGAGAATGCGCTGACAGGTGACCCGACGAAATTTTTAGAGCAGGCTACACAGCTGGCTACCGTCAATCTGAGCTATAACCAGATTGATAACATGTCTGGGGCATTGTCGCCTGCTATTACAACCCTTGACCTGAGTGCCCAGCACCGCAGCAGTCAGACTTACGTTCGTCCGGGATTGGACGATATGACAGCACCTGTGCTGAACATTGGAGGTGCTACATCTATAGATGAGCTGCCCAATATTTACAGCTACAACCATCTTTCGCAGAACTTCAGCAATCACGAGCCGCTGCACCTGGTTCATCCCACCAACTATAATTATAATTATGGCAGATTGATTTGGTCTGCAGGTAACAACTGTTATCAGTTTACAAGCTATGGTTGGCTAATGAGTGCCAAGCAGGATGGCATTGTAGTCATAGAACCTGCCAATACTTCTATAGCACGACAGTCTGCCTGTAGGGCCACGTTACACTTCACTCCCGGTGATGCCAACCTGAACGGAGTGGTGGATGTGAACGATGTGCAGCGCACACTGAATTATGTGCTCGATACCAATAATAATACAACAACCACATTCGGACTCTGGGCTGCCAATACTTATACTACAGGTGAAGATCCGAACACTGCCGTCATCAATATTCAGGATATTGTAGCTACCGTCAATATCATGATGGACAGTAACAACAACTCTCCAGCTCCCCGTCAGAGGGTATCCGCTGTGGATGATACAGCTGCCAACCTGTTCTATACAGCAGGACATACCGTCATGTTGGATGCACAGGATGGTGTTGCCGCTTTCGACCTGCAGATAGACGGTGTCAGTGCCTCGCAGGTTGAGTTTCTGCTTGACACCAATCGCTGGGCAATGATGACCCGTAACAACGCACAGGGGGTGCGTATCGTGGTGTTTTCTATGTTGGGCGACGTCCTGCCTACAGGACTTACCCGCTTGTTCAACCTCAAGGCTGAAGGTATGATAGCGCGAGTGCAGGCTAGTGGCGCAGTGGCTAATAACCTGAGTGCCGGGGTGGCTGGTGGCACAACTGGCATCACTCAGATGAATAGTGATAATCAGGGCTTAGACTTGACGATGGAGGCGGGTGGTCTGTTGACTATCAACGCTGCTGTTGCACAAGGCCGATGCCAGATACGTATCTGTAACGTGGCTGGTCAACTATTAATGCGTCGTACACTTGATGTCCTGCCTGTTGGCAGTACTACGCTGGATACTGGTTTGAAGACGCTGCCCCGTGTCTGCATAGTGACTGTAGAGACTGATAACATCCAAATGACCCGTAAACTGATAAAACGATGAAACATATATTATTCAGACATACTGCAATTTGGCTTTTTCTGCTGATGACGACATTTTCGGCATCAGCCGACAATCTGTTGACGCTGACCAGTGCTACAGGTACTGCAGGTGAGGAAACTCTGTTGGACATCAACTTGGCAAACGCCAGTGATATTGTGGGTTTGCAGTTTGATATCGAGCTGCCATACGGCAAGAGCAATAGCAACGTTATCTTGTCCACAGACCGTTCCGATGGACATCAGGTGTCGTTAAGACGACTGTCGGATACCCGCTATACGGTGATTGTCATGTCGTTCCAGAACAATGCGCTAAAAGGTAACAGTGGCAGACTACTTCAATTCCCGATTGCTATACCCGCTATCGCCCTGAATGGCGTGCAGACGGTAATGAAGTTGACCAATATTGTGTTGACATCGGCAACGGGCGACAACGTAGCCACGCAGATGACCTCTGTAGCCACTTTCACAATAGAGAACAATGAGGTGCCCGATTTTGTGGTGAGCGATTTGAGCATTGCCAACAGTGAATCGGAACTGACACCTGGCGGCAAGTTGCGTGTGAACTTCAATGTCACGAATCAAGGCACCGCAGAGAGTCGTGGCGGCTGGACCGAGAAAGTGTATCTTAAGCAGGACAGCCAACAGACGCTTGTAGCCACAAAGACCTATGGCAACACGCTGGACAAGAATAACTCTGTAAACAGGCTCTATGAGGTGGATTTACCTCAGGCTTTGGGCATGAGTGGTACGGTGAAGGCAGTGGTCACACTGGAACAGTTGGTGGCAGGCGACGAACAGAATGCCGACACAGGAAACAATACTGCTGAATCAGGCAATAGCAAGACACTGACGAAGAACCTTTTCTTTGGCAACACTCGGATCTTGTTGACAGAAGGTCAATATAAAGATGTCAGGTTGACACGCTCTGGTAGTACGGCTACAGCCGAGACTTTCACGCTGGCCGAAAGCAACGACCACAACAAAACGATGCTGAGCATGCCTGCCAGCGTGACTATTGCAGCGGGTCGGTCATACGCTGAGTTCCGTGTGACGGCTGTCGATGACAGTGGGGTGAACACAGAATACCGAACAGGTATTACAGTTGCCAGCGATAGTTATGGACAAACCTCCATGACGGTTGACATCAAGGACAACGACAATTATTCCTTGCGTTTGACTACCGACAAGACTACTTATACAGAGGGTGAAGGAATGACATTGACAGCCACCATCGCTGCCGCTTTGGAAAGCGACCTCAAGGTGAACATTTCCAACACGGCTGCCAGCAGGCTTAATCCCTATGTCCGCTCAATCACTATTCCTGCAGGACAATTGTCGGCAACGGCCCAGACGACAGTTAAGGAAGACAACTATCCCGCCAGTGAGCAGACCGTTACCTTCCAAGCTTCGGCCACTGGCTACGACGTGTCTACCTGTTCAATGACCATCACCGACAACGACTGGCCAGAGTTGACGATGAAGCTCTCACGTACAACTGTTTCAGAGGCCGATGGCTATGGTGCCACGATGGCAACCATCACCCGTAGTGGAAGCACACAGGAGAATGTGACTGTCTTTGTGGCATCTAATGCTGGTGCAGCCTTGTATTTCGACTCGCAGAAGAACATCATACCCGCAGGACAAACCAGCATTACTATTCCAGTTAGTGTGGAAGACAACTCGCTGATAGATGGTGATCATGCATACACGCTGTCGGCTGCCGTTTGTGATGCCTATACAGGCCGTGCCGTGGAGTCTGGCCATCAGTCTTATTGCACGACGAACCTGACCGTTACGGATAACGATACAGAAAAGACGCTGAAGCTACAGTGTGGTACCGCTCAGCTGTTAGAGGGAGGAGGTGCCGCTACTGTCACCATCATCCGTAATGCAACGGAAGGAGCCTGTACGGTGCAGTTGTCGAGCGATGATGTCGATTTGGACTTTCCTGCAACTGTAACTATCGCAGACGGTAACACGCAGGCCACTTTCACTGTTAAAGCCAATGCTAATAGTACGGCTAATGATAGTCGCTATAGCAGTGTGACGGCAACGCTGACTGATTATCAGACAGCCTCGTTTGTGTTCTATATCAGCGATGAGACACTGCCCGACGCCGCCATCCTTACCGCTCCTGGTGTGTCCAAGAATGCACCCTATGCCGGTGAAAGCGTCACCGTGACGGTAGAGGTGACCAATCAGGGACTGGCTTCACTGCCCGCAGGTGCTAACGTGAAGCTTTACGTGTCTTCCGACCGTAGTATTCGCATTAGTGACAGTTATACGTCGCCTATGCTGCCAGTAGGACAGGGAGAGACCAATGTCAGTGTGCCTGTTGGCGAGTCTCAGCAGATGACCTTCGATGCCACTTTGCCAGAAGGGAAGATGGGACAACTCTATCTCTTCGCATGGGTGAATCAGGAGGGAACGGTCAGTGAGATCAATGGCTATAACAACCGTTCGACAACGACCCCGCTGAATGTGATGACACCAGCTACATTGACTTCGCTGACCACTGATAAGGCAATTTATCAACAGGGAGAGATTATCCACATCAGTGGTACAATGAGCAGTGCAGCTCAAGGCATTAGCCTTGATGGGCGCAGCGTAGATGTCTATCTGATAGATGCCCAGAACAATGCCCGCTATACCACCGCTACCATGAATGCTGCCGGTGAATTCACAGCAGAATATACGGTGAGTAGCCAGATGGGCGGTGGATTCGGCTTGGGAGCCTGTGTCAATGGTGCCGGAAGCACGGAAACTACGACCCACATCAGCGTGTCGGCCTTGAAGATAGAAACGGCCTATCTGAAGCTCGACATGACTGAAGGTGTACTCAAAGAGGGCAATATCAATGTTACTAACCGTTCTGAGCAGGTGATAAATAATCTGACATTTGCCTTTGACGGAATGCCCGATAATTGGACTATTACGCTGCCTACGGTGACAACACTCGCTGCTGGTGCAACTACACAGATACACTATAGCATCATGCCAAGTACCGCCAGCATAGGAACTTCCTATGTCCGCAACCACTTCAGGGCCACAGCACAAACGGCCAATAATACCCCAGTGGAGAGTGAGGCGGTAGTGGACTACTATTGTAAGGCGGCCAGTTGCAAACTGGTAACTAATGCCGCCGACGGTATCGTGACTACAGTAAGCAAGACTAACAAACGCAGCCTGTCATTGCTTGTGCAAAACAGCGGACTGACGGAAACGGGTGATATTAGTGTAGTATGCCCGGAAAGCCAGCCTTGGCTGACGGCCAGCGTGAGAAACCTTTCCAACATTGAGGCAGGCGAACAGGCGGGGGTGACGCTGACTCTGGAGTGTCAGGACAATATGGTGGTTGACGGCACGTATCAGTCATATGTTAAACTGAAACCAGAAAACGGCACAGCCATTATCGTACCCGTGAAAGCTACAGTGGTCAGCAACGAGAAGGGTAATCTGACCGTTGACGTCGTAGATGCCTATACTCTTGGGACAGCCAACGGTGACGGTCCTCATGTGTCGGGAGCCAGTGTGCGGTTGACCAACAGCCTGACGGGTGAGGTAGTAATGACCGGCACAACGGATGCCAATGGTATCTATTCAACCGACATCTTGCCAGAGGGGACCTATTATATATATATTACAGCAGCTAACCATAACTATGTAGAGAAAACCATGACCGTCAGTCCGGGAACTGACAATACGATAGAAGTCTTCCTGCCTTACAAGGCTGTCAACGTGACTTATACCGTAGAGGAAACAACGGTGGTAGATGAATACCGCACCATTATCTCTATGGATGTAGTGCCTGACATCCCGCAAGCTGTTGTGGTGCCTACGCTACCGTCGAATTGGGGCTGCGGACTGAACACCTACTCCATTCGCCTGACGAATAAAGGGCGCCTCACGGCATATAGTCCCTATCTGGAGTTCCCCAATATTGAGGGCTATACGTTTAAGGTGAAGTCGGAGTATCCACAGACACTCTATCCAAACGAAAGTTACGATGTAACCATCGAATTTGAAGGACCGGATGACAATGCCGAGAGTTATATCGGTGCCGTTGTGATGCATTACGGCTATCAGTTGCAAGGACAAATGTATTATGGACAGGATGTCTATGCAGCACAGGTGGGCTGTAAAGAACTGCCGCTGATATTGCCAGGTGGTGGTCTTGGTGGTGGTGACGTAAACCGCAACTATGGGGACGAGGACATCAATGTTCCCAGACTTGACCAGATAGATAACGAACGCGATGAGACAGGTAGCGTGGATATGCCTACCATTACCTATCGTGACTATACCAAAAGCAGTGACAATACGGTTAAACTTCAGTTCGAGCAGCGATTCCTCTTGGAGCGTCAGGCTTTCAAAGGACATCTGACGGTAGAGAACCTGCAGATGAATGGTATTGAGGACATCACACTGGTTCCCAGCGTAAAGACTGTTGACGATCAGGATGCCAGTGACCTCTTTGCCATCTCCTTCGAAGGAATGGGATCGTGGAAGACTACCGATGAGTGGACATTGGCTCCCAACACCACGGGTGAGGCCTACGTGCATTATGTACCAGCAAAGGAAGCAGCCCCAACCGTAAAGACCGACTATCTGTTTGGTGGTACACTAACCTATCGTGATGTGGAAACGGGACAGCTGGTTATCGTAGAACTGATGCAGACCAAACTGACGGTCAACCCGTCGCCAGACCTGCATCTGACCTATTTCTTGCAACGCGACTTCATTGGTGATAATCCGTTGACAGAAGAGGTGGAGCCGTGGGAACCTGCACAGTTCGCCCTGCTTATCCAGAACAAGGGCACGGGCAATGCTCTCAATCTGAAAATAGAGACCAGCAGTCCACAGATTGTTGACAACAAGAACAACTTACCTGTGACATTTACTCAACTTTATACCACCATTGACGGTCAGGAAGGCAAACTCAATTTCAACAGTCTTGACCTGGGAAATATCAGTGCAGGGCAGAACATCATGGCACGATGGTGGTTCTATAGTAACGTGTCCGCTCATGTAGCCAACTATAATGTCACCATGACCAAAGCTTCAGACTATGGCGAGGAGTTCAACCTGATTACCATTGACGCAGTGCGCGAACTGACCCGTTCGGTTCGTGGAACCATCAACAGCCGTAATCGTGCTCAGCGTCGTTCCACTGCTAACCAGCAGTATGATGCCGGTGCGAACATCTTCCTGGTCAATATAGATGCCGATGAAGAACATCTGCCCGACCATGTATATGATGCGGACGGCACTATGAGTACATTGAACAATGTGAGTGGCAATAGTACGCTGACAGGGTCGCAAGATGCAGGATTCAGCCTTAGCATGCAGGCTGGCAGTTCCGGATGGTGCTATAGCCGCAACCCGTTGATGATAAATGCCGACAAGGAGATAGCCAGTGTGGTAAGACAGAGTGATGATGCCGACCTGACAGCCAATGCATGGCTCACAACTGAGACGGTTAACGGTGAACAAGTCAGATACCTGCATCTGGCAGACTATATGAATGCAGGTAGTGACACGTATGTCATCACGCTGAAGGATAAACCAGCCAGTGCACCACAGTTTGCCAGCATTACGTTAGTAAAGGACAATGGCTCTGCAGGTAGTACTAACGATACGAATGCACTCATCACTTTTGCCGGTGATATTGACACGCAGAGCATTGATGCCGACGACGTGGTGTTGACTGTCGATGGAGAGGCGTGCCCAATAATCATATCCAGTGTAACCAGCCGTTCCTTCATGGTAAGCTGGTCAGCACAGACAGTAGGAAAGCACTGCTCGCTGACAGCTTTCACGTCAGATGTTATGAACACCGAAGGTACAACAGGCACTACCAGCATGACCAAGGAATGGAATGTCACAGCATATCCTTTAGGCGATGTCAATGGTGACAATTCTGTTACCGTGACCGATATCATGGCGATGGCCCGACATATTATGGGCAACACTCCGAAAGGATTTGTGTTTGATGTGGCCGACGTAACGGGTGGCGGTGATATCAATATTACCGACATTATGGCCTTGTCAAGGATTATTATGAATTCAAAATAATAGAAGAAATATGAAAAAGAAAAGCTTTTTAGTTTCACTTTCGATACTCATGTATTCCGTCGTCGCTATGGCCGATGGGATTCGCATCAACAGTTTTCAATTAGCTGCTGGAGAAAAACAAGAAATTGGTATTCTGCTGGACAATAGTTCTGATTATGGTGGGCTCCAGTTCGACCTGTATCTGCCAGATGGGGTGACGATAGTTAAAAATGCAGATGATGAATATTGTGATGTGACAGATCGCCTTAAGATAAGTAGCAAGAGCTATATGACCTGCGAGTTCGGCAGACCTGATGCAAACGAGCCAAACCATTGGCGCTGTTTGATTTACAACACGTCTGATAAGAATATCCAAGGAACCTCTGGTGACCCAATCATCAACATTATCCTTTCGGCTTCGGATGAGATAACAACTGGTGAGAACAATATTGAGGTGAAGTCGCAGATATTATCTACGGTTGAGGCCACAGAAACAAAGCCTGCAGATGCTACATATACGTGTACTCTATTAATCAATGCCACCGTGAGCAGTCTGGGCTATGCCACCTTCAGTTGGCCAAAAGCACTCGACTTCACTGGTTGTACTGGTGTTCAGCCCTATATCGCTTCTGCCCTTGGAAATGGGACCATAACAATGACTCCTGTCAGCAAGGTACCTGCTAATACAGGTATTCTGCTGAAAGGAACATCTGCAACCTACCATCCTTCGACAACTGAGGCAGCTACAGACGATGTGTCAGATAATCTACTAGCAGAAACTGCTACGGGTGCTTATACTGTCGGCAACAGCGATAATATTTACGTGCTTTCACGCAACAACAACAATGAGCCAGGATTCTACAAGGCTCATAGTGGGGTGACGATAGGACAGTACAAGGCATATCTTTCTATAGGCTCTGTTTCGAACAGTCCCGCAGCCTTCATGTTTGACGGCCAAATAACAGGCATCAGTAAGATCGAGCAGAATGATGCCGATGGTGTCAGCTATACTGTTGGTGGTGTGCGTGTTGAGAATCCCACGGCATCGGGATTATATATCAAGAAAGGTAAAAAGTATATGGTAAAATAGTGTCGATATGAAGAAGAAATATATTAAACCAACTATACAAGTCGTACATGTTAATGTGACGAATTTGCTGACCGCCAGTTCATTTGACATGAAGTATGGTGATCAGGACGATTTCATAGTCGATGATGATAATTTAGTATATTAAAGGATTATTCCTTTTGTTCAATCGCACAGGGGTTGACAGCATCACCAGATAAACAAAAGACTGAGATTAAAATTGCATTTATTTCGCTATAGCTCTTTAAAAATGGACGTATTTAGCGAAATAAATGTAATTTTATCCCAAATTTAACGGCTCTTCTGCACTTTTGTTGTTAATATTGTCCATATCTCAGAAATCAGGAAAGTCAGGCTGCTATCATTTAGCCAATAGATAAAAAAATGGGGTGATAATGCCACTAATTCCCAAAAATGTTGTATTTTTTCAGCTAAAAGATTTATCAATCAATAACTAAAATTATATCATTATGAAACAGACCATCATTCTCGGCAACATCATTACGATGGATGAGAAGCTTCAGGATGGGTGGAGAATGAGGAATATGTCAGCAAGGCCTATCTGGACGCGATTTGCTCCGACAAGCCACTCATCATGCAGACCGGTGGCGGACACTCCATGCTGCTCAACACCAAGGCGATGGAATGGGCTGGCGTTGATGCTGCATACGCTAAGAAATGGGGCTATGACTTGGTACATGTAGATAAGGACGGTGAACCCGACGGCTACATCTGTGAAGGTCCCGTGTTCGAGATTGCCCCGAAGCTACCTACTACCAAAGACGATATCAAGGAGTATCTGCTGGCCTGGCAGGATATGGCCCTCAGCAGCGGTTTCACTGCCGTCGGTGATGCCGGTGCAAATGTTCTCCACAAGGATGTTCCCCAGGCTTACCAGGAACTGGAAGAGGAGGGCAAGCTGAAGTTGCGCACCTACGCCTATATATATGTCACGGACAATATTGCCGACCCCAAGGCAGAGATCGCCCATATCGCCGCAGAGCGTGCCGGGAAGAGCGGTGAGTATTTCCACATCATCGGTGCCAAGGCGTTCCTCGACGGTGTCACCGAGGCACATACGGGGTGGCAGAACCAGGATTATCTGGATCAACCAGGTTACCACGGCAATGAGCGTTTCAACGACCACGACAAGATGGTGCAGCTCCTTGTCGAGGCCGACAAGGAGGGCATGTCCGTACACGTCCACTCCGAGGGCGGCGGTGCTACCCACTACATGCTGGGCTGTATCGAGGATGCCGAAAAGATTACCGGCAACCTTGACCAGCGCAATGTGCTGGCCCATCTGCACTTCGTGACCGACGAGGATGTCCGCCGCATGGCTGCAACAGGCTCCGTTCCTGCCGTTCCACCCTTGTGGACCTGCAAGGCTCCCGGCCTCTATGAACAGGAAGTGGCTTATATGGGTCAGAAACTGGCTGATGAGGCTTATCCCATCAAGTCGTTCTATGACGCAGGTGCCAATGTGGTGTTCCACTCCGACTATCCCGTTTCACCCATGCTGGATATCAAGCTCAGCATTTATACCGCAGAGAAACGCGACTATCCCAAGGCAGCGTTTGGCGGCGCCACTTCCCCCCGTAATCTCAAGGAATCCGTCACCCGCCTTCAGTCGCTGCGTGCCATGACCGTCAACGTGGCCCTTCAGTTCCATCAGGAGCACCGTCTGGGCTCCATCGAGTTCGGCAAGATAGCCAACATGACCGTGTTCGACTGCGACTTCCTGCACGACGACATCGAGAAGGTCGCCCAGGCCAATCTCATCGCCACTATCGTTGACGGCGAAGAGGTCTATAAGGTATAAGCCCTGATAACAACATGTTTAGAACCTAAAAAGTATAAAACTATATGGAACTACAAGAGATCAAAGAGAAACTGAAAGAAATGTACGGCGGCGAGAACAAGCCGATTACCGACGGCAACTACGACCCGTCGCTGGCCGTGAAGTTCATCAACGGAACCTTCGTCGGCAGAAAGACGGAGAATATCACGGTGTTCAGGGGCATTCCCTATGTCGGCAAGCAGCCCGTCGGGGAGTTGCGCTGGAAAGCCCCTGTGGATGTTACGCCCTGCGATGGCGTTTATGAGGCCTATTACAATTCGAAGAGCGCCTACGGCAATCCCGGGTTTGAAGTAGGTTCAATATACTATCAGGATGAAGACTGCCTGTACCTGAATGTCTGGCGAGCCGATGAATGTTCCGCTCGGCCGAAGGACGCTTGCAAAGCAAGAATGGAGAAGAAGCCCGTCATGGTATGGATTCACGGCGGTGCCTTTGAGTCAGGCGGTACCATCGACCCGATGTTTGACTGCATCAACTTCGTGAAGGAGAATCCGGATGTCATCGTGGTGACCATTGCCTACAGACTGGCCTTTATGGGCTTCCTGCACCTGTCACACCTGTCGGACGGTAAGGACTATACTGACTCACAGAACCTGGGACTCCTGGACCAAGTCAAGGCGTTGAAGTGGGTACATGAGAACATCGCAGCCTTCGGCGGCGACCCCGACAACGTAACCATCTTCGGTGAGTCCGCCGGTGCCGGAAGCTGTACGCTGATTCCGCTGATTCCGGGCTCGCATCAGTATTTCAAGCGTGTCATCGCACAGAGCGGCGCCCCCGCCCAGACCAGAAGTACCGGGCAGGCCATAGCCTGTACCGACAACCTGATGGAAGTGCTCGGCTGTAAGACGGTTGCCGACCTGTTGAACCTCAGTGCCGACGAACTCATGAAAGCATGGGCACCCCTGCTCGGATTATATAATGTACTCGGCATACGCACATTCCCGGAGAGAGACGGAAAATATCTGCCGCTCAATCCGTGGGAGGCATACGCCAACGGTGCTGCCAAGGACATCGGTTTCCTTCAGGGCTGCGACAAGGACGAAATGAACACCTTCATGGGAGCCCTCGGAGTAGATGCCTGGAATGCGTGGGCCGGTAAGCGCACCGCAGAGAAACTAGCCCAACTGACGGACAAGGAGAAGGCACTGGTCGGGAGCTACCTCAACGACATCCAAGGGAAGAGCTACGAACCTACCGTCAACCTGTTCAGTCAGATGATGTTTATCGCACCGCAAATCCGTCTGTCGGACGAACAGACCAAGGCCGGCGGGCGGTGTACACCTACTACTACAGGGTTGAATCCTCCCAGCCGTACATCAAGGCCGGACATGCGTCAGAGTTGCCCGTGGTATTCGCCCATCCGGAGATCCGGGAGTTCACGGGAAGAGCATACGACGAAACCTTCTCGAAGACCATGCGCAAGATGTGGGTACAGTTTGCCAAGACCGGCAACCCGTCGCTCAGCGCCGACCTCTCCCCCGACGGCAAGGCGAAGCAGTGGCCGCTCTACGACCTGAAGGACAGGCAGGTCATGGTGCTCGACGAGTACGACATCCATCCCGCCAGGGAGTCTGATCTGAACATGGTCGATTGGGAGAGAACCTACTTCCTGACCAACTACTATATGCCCTGACGGGTTCAAGCAATCAATGGCTAAAAAGATAAAAGACAAGGAAAGAGACGGTATAGACTTTGGAAAGTCGAAGATTGCCCCCCTGTTCTACACCATTTTCTATCCTACGTTATTGTCCATGGTGTTTGCGTCGCTCTTTACGGTTGCAGACGGCATATTCGTTGGACAAGGGGTGGGTAGCAACGCACTGGCGGCCATCAATATTGTTGCGCCCTTGTTTTTGATTACGACGGGCCTTGCGCTGACATTCGGTGTGGACGTATCTGTCGTGGCAAGTATCCATCTGTCACGCAACAACACCAAGGCCGCCAATATCAATATCACCCAAGCCTTCGACGTGGGCACGCTGCTGATGGTCGTTATAGCCATTGCCGTCTTTATCTTCCGCATACCCTTCCTGCGGCTTTTGGGAAGCAGCGATTCCCTGTTGCCATTATGTCAGGCTTATCTGCTCTCCATTCTTCCCGGCTGCATTTTCATCGTCATCCAGATGATTGGCACCTTCGTCATCCGGCTCGACGGGTCGCCCAAGTTTGCTGCCTCACTGGAAATTATTCCCGGCCTGCTGAACATCTTTCTGGACTGGCTGTTTGTATTTCCCATGCAGATGGGTATTGCGGGTAGCGGCATCGCATCATCGATTAGTTGCGTCGCAGCGGCAGGAATGGTTGTATGGTATATGTTCTTCCGTGCACAGACCGTCAGGATCTTCCGGCTAAAGCTCACTCTTACCAGTTTTTATCTGACAGCACGCAATGTCGGCTATATGGCTCGTAGTGGTTTTTCCTCTATGCTGGGAGAATTGGCCATGTCCATGATGTTATTGACCGGCAACTATGTCTTTATGCGAGAGTTGGGCGAAGATGGTGTAGCCGCCTTCAGTGTAGCCTGCTATCTCTATCCTATCGTGTTTATGGTCAACAATTCGGTGGCGCAGTCAGCCCAGCCTATCATCAGCTTCAATTATGGTGCAGGCAATCGCTACCGTGTGCGAAAAGCCTTTAGGGTTAGCTTCAGTACCGCTACCGTCTGTGGCGTGTTGGCAACGATGTTTCTCACCTTGGGTGCCAAACCTCTTGTCGAGCTTTTCCTGCAAGCAGGCACTAAAGCCCATGAGATTGCTGTCAGTGGACTTCCGTTGTTCGCTTATTCTGCCATATTCTTTGCTATGAATGTGGCCATTATCGGCTATTATCAAGCCACCGAGCAGAACACCCGGGCTACGTTATGTATGCTGTTCCGGGGTCTGCTGTTCCTCGTACCGGCATTTCTTCTGATGCCTATGTTCATTTTTCCACAAGGCATGTGGCTCGCCGTTCCTGTAGTAGAATGCATGACGCTGGGTGGGATATTATTGACAAATAAGGGCATCATTAGTCGTTAAATCTACTCTTTCTGTTATGACGAAAAAAAGGAGTTGTTCTATAGTGAACAACTCCTTTTTCAGTAGCGGGAGGGGGACCCGAACCCTCGACCTCCGGATTATGAATCCGACGCTCTAACCAGCTGAGCTACCCCGCCATTTTGCTTGTAAGCGGGT
>Ga0326511_10001785_pt1 | contig 17729 bp, 28 predicted proteins | sample 0_2496_0518_D_FD_203701 | JGI IMG/M metagenome (GOLD analysis project Ga0326511, IMG submission 203701) | Bovine rumen microbial communities from UC Davis, California, United States - 0_2496_0518 | ecosystem: Host-associated > Mammals > Digestive system > Stomach > Rumen | place: USA...
TTAGAGGCTCTTAGACTTAATACGCCTGTTAATACCGGACAAACCGCAGATTCATGGAACTATGAGATAATAAGTTCCGATGGGATAGTTACCATAAACTACTACAATGATAATCTTGTAGACGGATGGTTTCAAGTAGCTGTTTATCTGGAGCTTGGACATGGAACAAACGGTGGTGGATATGTAACTGGGTATCCATACATTGATGAATCGATAGAAGTTGCATTTAATCAGTTAATAGAAGATGTGTGGAGGGGAGTTGATAAGTCATGAGCTCTACTATTGAGAACAAAGTTGTAAAAGTTTCATTCGACCACAAAGACTTTGACAAGGGTCTTGATGAGAGTAAGAAAGAGCTTGAAAAGTATGAGAAGAAGCTTAAGATGGACGACGGCGTTAAAGCCTTGTCTGCCTTTCAAAAAAGTTTGAATGCTATAGATTTAAGCGGATTTTCAAAATCAATAAACGCTATTGAAGGTCGACTATCAACTTTCGGAATCATGGGTGCCGAGATTACTCGTAAAGTAACCGACTCAATGATTTCAGCAGTTACAAATCTGTATGCCACAACAATGGGTCAGATAAAATCCGGAGGTAAAGCCAGAGCAACAAACATTGAACAGGCTCACTTCCTATTACAGGGTCTTCTTGGGGATGAAGAAAAAGTCCAGGAGATAATGGATGTTGCTATGGATTCCGTTGATGGAACCGCCTATGGATTTGACCAGGCTGCTAAAGCTGCAGCACAGTTTGTAGCATCAGGTCTTACAGCTGACGAATTAGTAACACCTCTTAAAGCAGTTGCGGGTGTTGCAGCTACAACTTCTAGTGATTACTCAGCTCTTGCAAATATTTTCACAAAGATAGCTGGTCAGGGTAGAGCGATGACTGGTGAATTAAATCAGTTATCAAGCTATGGTATTAATGCCGCAGCTACTTTGGCTGAATATTTTAATGGCGTTTCTGATGGAACTATTCAGGTAAGCAAAGAAGTACAAAATGAAATAAATGGTGCCTGGGCTAAAGCAGAGGTTTCTGATAAAGTTAAGGATATGCTTGGCGAAGGCGGAAAAATGACCGAGGGCGCTATCAGAGAGTTAGCTTCTCAGAGTGCAATAACATTCCGAATATTCTCAGATGCACTCGGTCAAAGATTTGGTGAGCACGCTAAAAAGGCTAATGAAACGGTTAGTGGTGCAATGGCAAATGCTAAGGCGTCATTATCAAGAATTGGTGCTGAATTTTACTCACCTTTGATTGAACAAAATGGACCACTTGTTAAGATGTTTAACTCATTGAGAGTTGCAATTAATGTGGCTAAGAAAGATTTAGAGTCCTTCTTCGCAGATATTTTACCAATTGCTGAGAAGGTAATAGGTCTTGTTACAAGCATTGCTGATGTTGAAAGTGGTAAAGTATATTTAGAGCTCGATAGAATGATGGGTTCTATCAATGATATTGCCTGGTCTTTAACTGGAATATTCTCACAATTACAAGAAGCATTTACTTCTGTTTTTGGAGATTACAGTTTCGTAGACTTTTTAAATACCATTGGTTGGTATATTAATAGAGTAACGAGATTTATATTAGGATTAACTGTAGCATCCGATGAAGCCTCATTAGCCAGAGCCAAACTTGTTGATAATGAAGGTGGACACCTTGTAGGTTTCTTTAAACTTATATTTGGTATCATTAAACAGTTTAAAACGGTTGTTGTTAATGGGTTTACATTTGCTAAACAAGTAGTCACACTATTTGGAAACGCACTAGAGAATGTGTTTGGTGGACTAGATGGCGTATATGATGAAATCTTGAGCATAGCCGAGGGAATAGCGATATTCTCAAATAATCTGAAAATGTCAGATGAGCAGGGTGAGAAGACTCAGAAAATATTTGAAATTATATTAACAGTACTAAAGGGTGTAATGGGCGCCGTTAAGTTGATAATACCATATGCAGCCAAATTATTTGTAGCATTACAGCCACTATTTGATGTATTAGCTGACATATTCATTACAGTATCTGACGCCATATTAGGTACTGATGCTGCCGCAGAAGGTGCTAAAGGTCTAACCTCAGTTCTTGATGGATTAGTTTCAATAGTTGGAAAAGCTGCACAATTTATACATGACTTATATTTTGCCTTAAAAGAGGGCGATTTAGATCTCGTAAAAGAAAAATTCAAATCATTGGGCGAAGCCATCTTTGAAGGATTAGGTTCTGTCAAAGATAGTCTATTATCAAAGATTCCAGATAATGGGATATTCGGTGGTATAATTGACTACTTAAAAAATACAGAGATTTCTATTGGTGGCGTTAAAGATGCTATAACAAGTTTCTTTGATACATTATCTAACCACATACCAGTCCTTCAGGACATTAAAGACATGTTTTCTGAAATGTTCGGATTAGGTAAGACCAACCTTTTTGATGAGATAAGAGAAATGGGTGGTGGTAAAGCCGGCAAACCTGATGATTCAGACATAAACAAATATGGCGGCGGTATCATGCAAATGGTACAGGGTAAATTTGAAGAAATTGGTGAAAATGCAAGAAATAACACCATGGTAGGTTCATTTACAACAACCATATTGGGTGAGCCACAAGATTTCTCAAGACTTGTATCAGAATATGAAGACCCATTTAATAAGATTATAGTATTAATTAATTCCTTAGCTGGAGCAATAACCTCTCTAAGATTGGCAACCGGTGTTAGTAATGCTTTAACAGGTATTGGTACTTTCATGTCAAGTATTGGAAAAACTGCTCAGGACTTCTCTGGAGGCTTAAAAAATTTCCTAAACCCATTTGCTGATGTAGCTAAAAAAAAGGTAGCAATGGACGGAATCTTTAAAATAATAGCCGCTATTTCAGCCCTAATATTCTCATTTGCATTATTAGTAAAAGTTGCCAGTCAAGACCTTGATGCTTTTACAAAAGTATCAGCAGTTATATTAGTTCTTGTTGGAGTTCTTTTATTTGCTCTTGTCAGGCTATCTAAAGCCAAAGGAAGTATTACAAAAGTTACAGCCGCAGCAACTGCCATGGAAAAGATGGCAAAGGTAATAGCTATTATATCTGCAGCATTGATTGCTATAATGGAAGTTATGGCATATACCGATGCTGGAATTGACGAATTGATAGCTGCGGTAGTTGCCATAGGTATTGCATTGGCAGTTATGGTAGGATTAACCATTTGGTTGTTAAAAAATGCCAAAGATGACCCGACAAAAGCTGTCGCACTAATACAAAGTATGACTGTTATGTTAATAGTTGTTGGCGCAGCCTTAGCAATATTGTCGTTGATGGATCCTTTGTCAGTATTAGGTGCTGCGGGCGGTTTAGCTTTAGTAATATTTATATTAGGTATTGTACTTATAATGCTAGTTGGAATATCCAAAAAAGCAGATATGCATAAGGTTGAAACTGTCGGTAAGTTATTTGAAAGGATGGCGAATGTTCTCGCAGTTGTAGCTCTTTCTTTATGGCTTCTTGCAAAACGAGACCCCGAAAAGATAGCTGCAGCAGCAATTGCTATTGCCGGACTAATGATTCTTATTGCTGGAGTATTTTGGTTCTTAGGAAAGTTTGTCAATCCAGCATCGATGGAAGCTTTTGCCACAGCATTTCTCGCTATTGGAGGGGCTTTATTACTATTATCAATCGGTATTTTAGCAATTGTTCAAGCACTATCATTACTAATGTTATTAACATTAAAATTCAAATTAACAGATATATTGAAAACTCTTGGTGGATTTCTAGCAGTTATTGCAGGCTTTTTACTAGTTATAGGCTTGATCGCATATGCATTTGGTGGACCAATACTCTTGTTAGGTCAGGGATTTTTCTTACTAGGCGCTGGTTTATTCTTAGTAGCCTTAGCTGTAAAAACTTTAGCTACAGGTATTATAATGTTTGTAGGAGCCCTAGCTGTCTTAGCTGGTGCTTCAGCCATAATTGGTCCTGGAATAGAAGCTCTTGGTACATTATTAACTGGTATGGCTGCAGCTTTGGCTGATGCGGTAATGATATTCCTAAAAGAAATTCTTAAGGGAGTATTTGACATGATTTATGAAATATTGACGTTCATAGAAAATGCCATACCGATGGTCTGCAACATTTTGTTACTATTAATGGAGGCCGTATTTGCCGTAATTGTTGGTTTCATATTATATTTGGTTGAGAGCGGAGAAGCCTATACGGCAGGTTATGCACTTGTGGGATTTATCATCGAATTCCTATCAGGTATGATTGATGCATTAGCAGACAGAGTTGAAATGCTAGCAGATGCCATTACGAAACTTATTATTGCGATATTGGCAACCATTGGACTTGTTCTTAGAAAACTCGGCGGTATTATAAAAGATGTCGTAATGGAAGCTGTAAAACATGTAAAGAAGGCTCTAGGTATTAACTCACCATCAAAGGTATTCTTCCAAATTGGTAAGTTTATATTATTAGGTCTTTGGAATGGTTTAAAGCTTATATGGAAATTAATCGTTAAGGCTGCTAAAGCTGTTTGGAGAGCCGTCAAGAAAGCATTCTTCGCTGTTGTTGATTGGTTTAAGAGTCTCCCAGAAAAGATTGCAAACGCTATTAAATCATTCTTTGAATGGGTTGGTGGAATAGTTGCAAGTATAGCTACAAAGATTGGCGAAGGTCTTGCTAATGGTTTACAAGCGATTAAAGACTGGATAGTTGATAAAGCTGGTGATTTGAAGCAGGCTGGAACGGACTTTATAGGCAATATTATCGAAGGATTTACAAACTTTGTTGAAGACCCAGTTGGAACTATTAAAAATATCTGGGAAAGTATAAAAGAAGTTCTTGGTGGTGTAAAAGATTGGATTAGTGAACATGTAACTAGTGCAATAGACACCGTAGCAGGTGCAATAGCTGGTGTTGCTGATAAACTTGGTTTGATAGATTTAGAAGATGACGAAACTGGAACTGAGAAAGCTACAAGATTATACGGTAAAACTTGGGGACAGAATCGAGGAGTATTTGAATCTTGGGTTGAAACACCTGAGAAATTAGCTAAGGCTTACAATACTGGATTAAAGAACAACAATCAGAACCTATTAAATCTTGTAAATGATTACGAAAAAGCTGTTAGTGAAATGACTGACGAGCAGAAGGCTAAATTGGGAATTACCTTTGAGACAGCAGAAGATGCAGCCGCAGTATACATTGACGATTGGGTTAACCAGACAATGGACCATTGGTATACGGAAAAGAAAGGTACTGAGATAGCTGATGGAATCATAAATTCTGTATCTGCTTCTGATGAAAAGAAAGAAGAATTAAAACAGAAGGTCATAGACTTATCAAATGGTATCGGTGTTGAAGGTGGTCAGACATCTGGTGATGCAATATATGGAAGTATGATTAAGTGGTTTGAAGATAACTATCATACTAACTATGAAGAGGCTAAACGAAAGACTGATAGTCTATTCAGCGAATTAGGTATGAATTATGGTACAGTACTTGCGTCTAGTATCCAGGAAGGCATAAATCAATCTCCAAATCCTACAGTAACATTGGATACCGTAATTAATCCGGATGCTGTTGGCACATCCATTCAGGAAGCTATTAGTTTAGGTTTATCAGGCCTTTCAATAATTAACCCAGCATTTGGCGGTATGGCTGCAGCTCTAAGGCCTTCAAATAATAAAACAACCGTTAATAATAACACAAATTTAGTTCTTTCACAGACAAACAACGGTACTGGTGTAATTTCTGCTCCAGAAGCTATGCGAAAGGCAGTACAAGGTTTATTAACTAAAGACGAATGGTTCCAAATGAAAAATATGAGTAATAACGTAAAATCTGGTGGTTGAGTTAATTTCAGTTTTTAATTAAAAAATCAAAATAAGTAAAGGAGAGCATTTCTATGATACTAGAAGTTAAAGCCACAAATTACCGAGGCAATTCTATGGTATTTGATATGTGGGACCCCGATGAATCTGGGTATGCCATAACTAAGATTGATGGTCTTGGTCCAATAAAGACTACTGTTAATAGAACTGCTCGAGGAAGCCTTGATGGTTCTTATTACAATTCTTGCTCTGGACGAGAAGGTCGAACTATAACATTGACATTTAGACCTGTCCAGGGCGAGGATATCGAGGCTTGCAGACAACGATTGTATAGTTTCTTTTTGATAAAGGAGCAGATTACTTTAATAATTACAACAGAACATAGAAAAGTTGCATTTACAGGTTATGTGGAATCTAACGAGCCAGACATATTCTCAAATGCTGTTACACAAACCGTAACCATTGTTGGTACTGAGACGACTTTCAAAGCGTACAATGACGATACAAGGTCGACAAGATATCATTGGTATATGACGGGTGTTGAGGATACTGGCTTACAGTTCCCACTATCTAATGAGATACCTTCAGATGCTCAGAGCAGCTATACAACGGCTTTAAAAGAAGATACTGATGGATTAATTAGTGGTCAAACAGCTGCAACTCCATTATATTGGTATTCGAATCAGATTTTCTTCGACTACATAGACTATGTAAACCTTACAGCTTCTATGAACTACGATGGTGATACAGAAACCGAAGTTAAACTATACATTAGTTTTGAAGGTGGGGTACCTTATGCCGCAGGCCATACGAATCACATATTAATCAAAGCATCTTCGGGTGGTTATATGGTAATTGATTTGAATGGTATAGTTAATGACCTAGGTTTTACATTGACTGAAACTTCTCAAATAATAATTGACAGCGTTACAGGAAGCAAGAAAGCCTATATCTATGATAAAGAGAATATGAGACCTTACAGTATTATACCATATCTTCACGATGTTAGTTGGTTTACATTGACTCCTGGTGAGAATATATATTCATGGTCTGCTAAACATTACAGTGAGTATCTATCACTATCGTTAGAATATAACAAATTATTTGAGGGGGTATAATTTATGAATGAATTTCCAATAATTACAATATTAGATAATGCATTTAATACTCTCGATTATATTGATGGTTATAAGTCTCTTGGGTGGAACTCGCAATTCAATGATGTCGGGACCTTTGTAATGGAGTGTCCTATAACTCATGAAAAAATCCAGAGATATTTAGTAACCACGGAACCTCAGACAACATATTTCAAGTTAAATAACGAGATTATGAGAGTCGAACGTGTAACTATAAAATCTAGTCTGACTGATGGTTATATTGTTACTTTAGAGGGTTCTTCTCTTGAGACTATTTTAAAAGATAGAGTAACGTGGTATGATACTCAGATTGTTACTTATGGTGAAGATGATACGGATTCTTATGGAGATTATGGTCCAGATTTTAACACAGTAATAACCAGATTAATAACTAGAAACTTTATAAATGCTACAGATAGTATTAGAAATATTCCAGGCTTTCATATAGCCCCAATACCTTCAGATATCGCATCTCTAGGAATGAGTGGTTTTGATTTTTCAATGTTAACTTGCTTCGATATTATCAAAGAGATTTGTGATACGTTTGGTATTAGATTTGGATTAAGATTGGATTCTAATAAGACATTAGAATTATATTTCAAATATCCAGTCCAACCAAATAGGGCTTCTGTGGTATTTTCAACAGCTTATGGTAATGTGTTAAATTCGGCATTCCAGTACGATTTGACGCCTAGAAACATGATTCGTGTATGGGCTCCTGATGGTGAATACAGTACTAATGGTGGAACTGCTACTTCAGGTTTAAGACCTAGGTCTTCTTATGGAACAACTAATGGTGGTTTAAATAGACGAGAAATGGTCTATGAGGATGATGGTTCAGCAAATGTTACGACAAACAACGTATCTTACGAAAATCGAAGCTATGCCCAAGCTTGTAGAGCTACTAGAAAGACTGCCAAATTGGTATTAGAAGAGCAGAGAAGAATACACAATTTTGAAGCAGATATTGATTGGACTCAGTTTAAATATGGTAAAGATTATGATATTGGTGACTGGGTTTATGTTGAGAATGAATTTGGAATGGGTGGTCACGCACAAGTAACTGGATTTGTTAGAACTTGGGATGATTCAGGTATTAGCGAATATCCAAACTTTGAGTTTAGTGCGTCTGATTCTACGTTCCAGTATGGAAATTAGGAGGTATTATATTTATGGCAATTACGTCAGGATTCTGGGATTCCTTTAATGGAGACCGAATGTATTCCGCAGAAGCTTTTGGACAATTATTTGAAGGTTTGATATCTGATGGCATTGCTCAGTCAGAGGGAAATGCCCTTGCTTATGATGTCTCACAGGCTGGAACGGCAGTTGGAGCACCTAAAATAGGCGTAAAGAGTGGTAAGGCATGGTTTAACAATCATTATATTCGAAACGATGCTACAACGTATATCACATTGGATAATCCTCAAAGTTTATACAGTGGAACGGTTGACCCTCAAAATTCCTATTATGCAAAAGCTCTCATTTATATGTATATAGACACAACAAAGAGTGGTGGAACAATTGCAAATACATATGAGAATGTAACGACTTCGACTACTGGAAGAATTTGCGGTCTTGGGGTTAGTTATGTGCCATCAGTTACTACTAGTTATGACGATATACGAAACCCAACTGCAACAGGCTCTACAGGAATCTACACTTATCCATTATATTTGATTCAATACAATGACAGCGAACAGCAATTAGCCGAAGGTAATATTTTAAGGGATTACCGTGGAACTTCTTCTTGCCCTTGGATACAATTATTAATCGAAGGTGAGGTCGGTAATGCCTTGAATACTTATTATTAAAGGAGGTATTATATTTTGGCAAATTCATTTGGGGCTTTAAAGTCCGTTAAGAAAAATGGCTTCTTTACTAGTGAGTTTGGTAGTAGAACCTATACATTTAATAATAAGACTGTCCTTACTGGTGATAGAGGGTATATGACTTCTGATTTTGGAGCATTGCCTTTCTATCTCATCAATGAGGGTATTATTCCAAACTATGAAAGTATCTTCGAACCTTTTACCAATGGTGGCTACTTCATAGATGGCTACACAAAATTTAAGATAGATTTATATATTGACAAGGGTAAAGCTTGGTATAATAATGCCTCGGTTCTTAATGGAAAACACTCTATTGTCGGTGGTTATTATATTAAGAATGATGAGGACATGTATCTGTTACATAGTACTGAAATAGACGCCTCACCTAAAAGCTTTGCTAGTGGATACGACTACAAATGTGGGTTCATATTCATTTATGCAGAGTTAGATACTACACAAGGTCGAAGACAACTCGTTTTCAGAACTATGAGCCGTTCGTTTAATGGTGATGCTAGTGTTCTAGATAATCAGGAGAATGTATTTGACTTATATTATAGTAGGTATAAGACAAATGGTAGGCGCTTTATAGTTCCATTCTTTAAAATTGAATGGCAGCTTTGTAAGGATGTTCAGTACCCACCTTACTCTTTAGCATATATTGCAGAGGATTATCGAGGTGAGGATGGTTCTACGACAGGTCATCCAAAGTATTATGTAGGAACTACGGCACCAACATATTCATTATATTGTCCATTTGCGAAACGAGTGGATTCTAATATTATCTAATCTAGGAGGCAGATGTACGATTGACCACGTGGCAATGCTCTTTAATGGGTACATCGAGTCGATTTAGGTGGGCTGAGAATCGACTATTATATTTTACAGAAAGGTCGGCGTTTTATGGTTCCAGAAATTGCTACACTTTTATCAACACTATTAGTTGCATTGATTAGCTTAATAGGTACAATAATAACCACAAAAAGTGGAAATGAAAAGATACAGCATGAATTGGACAAGCATAATGCTGTGCAGGATACTAAAATAGAGGAGTTGACCAGAGAGGTTCGACAACATAACGATTTTGCTACAAAGATTCCGGTTATTGAACAACGAGTAACTGCTCTGGAAAAGAGCGTCTATAACCGTTCTTAAGGAGGTGTTATGGTTATGAGCAATAAGACCTATGACATTTTGAAGATTATATGTCTGATTGTACTTCCAGCATTTACAACTTTCGTAATAGCTATTATTCCAGTACTTGGAGTGCCGCACAGCGATGCTATTATATTTGTTTTAACAGCATTTAACACAATGTTAGGTACAATTATCACAAAGATTAGCAGCATGTACAATAAAAAGATACAAATAGAATCTGAAAAACCTATAAATCAAGCATAATATTATATCCTGGGCGTCTCTTATTGTGGGGCGCTCAGATTCGATTAAATTCTACCATAATATTTTTTTGCATTTACAAAATTTTCCCGGGTGGGAATTTCCGAAAAAATGTCCCTATATAATGAACTAATAATAACGTTTTAAGGGCATTATAGCCCGGAAAGGAATGTATTATGGAAGAATTAAAAAATGTTGAGAAGGCTTACGAGGAGTCAAAGTATTTAAATGACAAAATAAGACTGGTTTTAACAAAACTGGAGACATTGAGGTTTTTAAAGGAGACAAATTCAATAACCAAAGAGAACATTGAAAAAGAGGTAGAAAAAATTAAAGATGATGATTTAGTGATGATTAAGGCTAAATTAGATAATATTACAGATTTGTTAGATTTAGAATTGTAATAAAAACGGGGAATGCAGAAATGTGTTCCCTTAATTTTTTCCGAATAAATATTACTACATAATGCAGTAAATGCGAGGTTTTAGGATAATAAAAATAGAAAGGAGTACAGTATGTGTAAAAAAGATTTTGAAACATTGGCTGTAGGATATTTGACAACTAGAACTGTAGAATTGGTAAGATATATCAAGTCACATAGGTATGAACTTGAAAAACGTGCTGAGAGATTTGATGATGCTGTGATGGATGATGTTTTAAAAGAAATCAATAGAGCAAAAAGCTCGGAAAGGAGTACAACATGTACGGACTTATAACTGGAGGATTAGTAGGAGGACTTACAAAGGTCTTCCTGAATAACCCGAAAAAATTTATAGAGGATTTTGTAGTTGGTTTTGTTGAAAGTTTTATATTTGGATTAGGAGCAGTCCTGATTGGAATATTATATGAAAAACTGAGACATAAAAAGTAATTAGAACGGTGCTAAAGGATTCCACCGATTAAAAAGAATCCTAATATTTTTATTTCCGAAAAAATACGCCTCTATAATGCAGTAATAATACTGCAAATGATTATGTTTAGGGCAAAAGGCCCAGAAAGGAGTACAGTATGATGTACAAAGAAAATGATAATTATGATGTTGATGTTGAGGATGTTATGGAAGACATGGATGGCATGGGTCATCCAGTATTAACGATTATTGCATCACTGATTGGTGGTGCGGCAATTGGAACAGGAGGAACACTCCTGGTTAAGAAGTTGATGAAAAACAACAATAGTAAGAAGCTTGAAAGAAAGCAGAAGAAATTGGCGAAGTTAAAAAAAGATGCCGAGAAATTGGGCATTGATTTAGGTGACATTCCGGAAATAAAAATTCCGGAAGATGAGGAACTAGATGGTGAAATTGAAACTGAAACAGGTAATGTTAAGGTTGAAGTAAAGGCAAATAGTAAGAAAAATAAGAAGAAAGGTGAGTGATATAACCGGGGGCACAGAAATGTGTTCCCCTAATATTTTTATTTCCGAAAAAATGTTATTCTATAATGAACTAATAATAAATTTTAAGGGTAATAAACCCAGAAAGGACAATATTATGAAAAATTTAATAATTTTTGTATTAGGAGTGCTTAATGCACTGCTTGTAGGATTTATAGGAACATGTTGTTTATTTGTTGGTTCTAGTGGAATAGATGTAGATTTAGATTTTTATGTGAAACAGGATAAAAATAAGGAGTAATTAGAACGGTGCTAAAGGATTCCACCGATTAAAAAGAATCCTAATATTTTTATTTCCGATAAAATCTAACCCTATAATGCGGACAAAGTGTGCCGTATTTAGTAGAAAGGAGGATTTTATGAAAGTAATAAGGATATTACTGATAATGCTAATTATATTAGCGGTGTTGCATTTGGTCATGCTGATGACATGGCCTAAAGAGTTGATATTATCAGGTTTTTGCCTGATTATGGTGTATCTTATGATGCGCCGTATTTAGTAGAAAGGAGGTGGCAAATATAGATGCCATCGAGAAGTTAGTAGTTATATTGTGTGTGCTTGGGATATCGAGTATCGTTTGTTACTCGAGCCCAGTAATATCGATAGTAGCGATTTTAATATTGATTATCCTTAAACAGGATAAGAAAGGAGATAAGAAATGAAACTTAATGCAAAAGTTGTAAAGGCATTAATGGGAGTTGGAGGCCTGTTGAGTTTTACAGGCTTTGCAATTGATTTATTATTTAGAGATGCTGCCCAAGAGGTAGCTATTAATGAGGTTCTTGATGAGCGCTTAGCCGCGCTTGACGAGGAAGAAGATAATGTAGAGTAATTAAAAAGGGAATGCAGAAATGTGTTCCCTTAATTTTTTTATTGAGGAAAGTGAGGAATAAAGTATGCTTATGTTATGGATAATATCTATGATACTTGCAATTGCTGCAGTACTGTATTATACAATTACGGTTGGTGTTGCACTGATTATCATGATAATAATAACTATTATATTTTGGATTATTGATATACTATTTTAGGGGGTATTTATGAGTAAGTTTAAGAAAATTAAGAAGACTCTTCAAAGATATGAAAGTACAATTATATCTTGTTTAACTTTTATGACATTTGCATTTGGCTTAACAGCTATGAGTGTTGCATCTATTGATAATTCTTTGAAAGAGCCTGAATTCAAGGCTGGTGTTGAAAATTATATTTCATCAAGGGGTGAGACATTAAAAACTTATGGTTTAATAGAGCCACTATCAACAAAAATGGTTTTTGAGCATAAGCCTGACCCGACAACAACGGTAATAGAAACAACAGAGATTGAAACTACGGAAGCCGAAACGACTCAGGAATTATATTCTTGGGACGGTCCAGTTCTCAATAGTTACATAGGAACAGTTCATGGACCAAATGGTAAAGAGACCTACTACAATTTACCGATGTATGGTGTGGTACGAATCATGAGAGATGCTGGGTTTAGTGAGGCAGAATATCCGTATTGGGTACGAGATGATGGTTGTAAGATGCTTGGAAATTATATTATGGTAGCCGCAGACCTGTCAATTCGCCCAAGGGGAAGTATTATTGAAACATCTCTTGGAACAGCTCTAGTTTGCGACACAGGTAGTTTTGTAAATTATAATTCAACACAAATAGATGTAGCAGTTAATTGGTAAATATAGGAGGCGATGGCTAATAATGACCGAAAAATTTAAGAAAGAGTTTGAAGAAAAAATGGTAGATTTATACAAATTGTTAAGAAGTGAAAAAGCGGGTAAAGGAGAAATATATTTTAAAGACGGAATAGTTTTTAGATGTGAAATAGATATGACAAATTGGGTAAATAAACCAGTAATAGATCTAACAGACGCAATAGAAAAGTAAACATAGAAAGTGAGGAAATTGTATGATGTTAAGAAAACCAAAGGACATAATAATTAAAGGTAAAACATTAGAGCAGTTATTAGATGAGCACGCGGAATGGCTTTATAATATGAATCCTATACAGCCTATATGGGGTGATCTAATTAATGCAGATTTAAGTTATGCGGATTTAGAGCATGTCAACTTAAGTAGAGCCAGCTTACATGGCGTTAATTTAAAACATGCAGATTTAACTTATGCTATTTTAGATAATGTTGATCTAAGTTGTGCTAATTTAGAAGATTCCGATTTAAATTACATTAACTTATATAATGCCAACCTAACAAAAGCCAATTTAAATTGGGCAACCTTACATAAGGCGGATCTAAGATATGCTAATTTAAATTTTTCAAGCTTAAAAAATGCTGACCTAAGACATGCTGATTTAACAGCCGCTGATTTAGAGAGTGCTTATTTAAGAGGCGTTCACTTAGATGGTGCTGATTTAGAAGGAGCAGAGTTTAATTATTCTAATTTAACGCATGCTTATCTGGATGGGGCAAAGGGTAATTTGATTGAATATCGAAAAGGAAAAATTCTAACAGAAGATATTATAGGTTATAAAGTGTGTGGTAGAGATTTCTATAATATAGAACAACAGCCACTTTCGGCGAAAAGAGTTCTTGTAACTCTTAAAATTCCTAGAGGAGCAATTGTATTCTCAATTAACGGCAATAAATGCAGAACAAATAGAGCCAAAGTTATTGCCATAGAGGGAGCAGATAGAGCTTACTCAACATATAAATACATGAGTTATTATGTTGGCGATGAATTTAATATCTATAACTTTAATTGTCAGTATAATATGGGATGTGGCGAGGGAATACACTTCTTTATGACACGAGAAGAAGCATTAAAACATACGTATTAGTGTTAGAAAGTGAGGATTATATTATGACAAGAAAAGAAGAAGTAGAAAATAATATGAAAGATTTGCTTGAGCGTATAAGAGATTTGACTGGTTCGGGGTTAACCCAAGAACAAGTTATGAATATTAATTTAAGTTCGATTGCCCAGCAGCTTGGAGAAATAAGTGTAACATTAGCCATAATGGCTGATAAATTAGATAAGGAGGATAGGTAATGAAAACATACGGAGATATTTATAATGAGTTTTGTGATAAGTTTCCAACTGCTGACGTTTTAGATTATAGACCAGCCGTTAGCATGCATATACCCGAATTAAAAACTAGGTGTATTCCATATGCAATTATTGTGTGGTTAAAGGATGGATCAGAAGTTATTTATAAGTCAAAAGAGGAGGAATCAGAATGAGCGTAAGATTAATTGATGCCAATAAAGTTTTCCCATGGTATTTAAAGGCTTTTTCGGCTGAGGAAGCTGGTGAGGAAAGGGCAATAGGTCCAGACGAAGTAAGATTTTCAATGAATGATATACGTGAAAATTTGGATAATATTCCAACAGAACCGGTCTGGATTCCATGCAATGAACGACAGCCAGAAGAGGATGGAGAATATCTTGTCGCATTGCGTTGGAGTGATTATCCTAATAGCGTAGAAACATTATATTTTACAAATGATTTAAGTTCTGTTGATGGGGTTGGTTATGCTGGTGAAAAAAGACCTGGATGGTATGAATACGATTCTGACTATGGTTGCTACGAAATAGATAATGTAATTGCATGGATGCCACGTCCGGAACCATACAAAGAAGATTAGTCAGATTTCCCTTCCGAAAAAATATGACTCTATAATGAAATACACTATAAGGTTTTTAAGGGTCATAGAACCCGGAAAGGATTATATTATGATTAGATTAATAGTATATAAAATACAGTATAGGTTACTTGATAACCGAGCGATGAGGAGACTTGAAAAAATAGACAAGTTAAAAGAAAAGATTGCTGACGATGTTGATCGCCGGCATGAGTTATATAAAAAGATACAAATAGAAAAAGAGTGGTTATAGTAACAAAGGGAATGCAGAAATGTGTTCCCTTAATATTTTTCTGAAAGGAGATTTTATATGATAGACACGCCACATTGGATTGTTGAGATATGGAACTATAAGGAATATCGTAGTTGTAGCGCTTGTGACAAACGTGTTGATTATGTATATGGCTATCAATATTGTCCATGGTGTGGAACAAAATTGGATGGATGTGAGGAGGTGATTCAGCATGAATGGGAAGGGTCGGGGCTCGATGTCCATTAGAAAAGTTAATAAAATACTAAGGGATAATGGTTGGAGACTTGTTAGAGAAACGCCACATTATATTTACAAAAAAGAAGGTGAAGAATTAGAAATAGCTATACCGAGAAGCTGTCACAATGACATAATACGAAGATTGTTTAAAAAGCATGGTATAGTAGAAAGGAGGAATAAAGAGTGAGCAATTATATTTCACAACCCCCATATCACAGAGAATGGGTTAAATTTAAAAACAAAGTAATACGTAATAGACCTTGGGTTGTTAGAGATTTTTCCATGCACGATAAAGGGTTTTATGAGAAAACTGCACAACGCTGGGCATGGAACGAAATTATTAGACGAAAAAAATTATATCCGGATAAAGATATCTATTCGATATTAGAAGAAACGTCTTTGGATTTCTATAATCTGTGGCGTGGTTCTAGAGTAAAAAATGATGACGTTCGGTTTCAGTACAGTGTTGCTAATGATTTTTTAATTTATTTATTAAACGAAGTTATTTAAGGAGGATTATATTATGGATAAGACAATTATTTTATTAAAGAATGTAGGAGTTGCCGACTTAACTTTTGGTCATGATGATTTTTTCTTGAAGCTATTAAAAACGATAGGCTTACATGTTGAGTATACTAAGGTTGACGACCACAAGGTTGAGATAACTCTCTGGACAAAGGATGGTCGATGTTTTTCAATACTAAAAGAGCAGTATTATATTTCAGATAAGATGACGCATGAAAAGGTTGTTGGTACCTGTCAGGAATATATTAAAGCTTTTACAGGCGCAATAAAGACTTTTGTAGATTCTAAAAATAAGGAGGATTAATTATGGATGTTTTAGAGTTTGTAGAAATCCCGGAGTATACTGGTAGGCCTCTCTGTGAGGTATTAGCAGAAAATATTAACAATGACATTATATTTAAGATTGGTGCCGACAAAGGTTCAGGATTTATCTATGCTGCTCCTGTGACAAACAAAACTAAAGATTGGTTTGACAGCTGGACAATTAGAAGGTTACAGCACTTGCTTGATAGTATTAATAATTTGAGAAGTAAAGAAAAGTCCAAAACGCAGTATGCAAAATACAAGGCTTATTATAGAGGTGACCCTAAGAAACGAAGCTCATTTAAGAAGTGGTCAGAAGGACATGCTGCTCGTAGAAAGAGGCTTGAGCAACGCTTTAACAAATTATCTATTGGTGATATCCTTGATTCAGTTGTTACAGATGCTTGCTGGTCAACGGCTTACCCTAACACAATTATATTACACTACAAAGGGGCAGACCTTGGCGAGTATTGGACAGATACTGAGTTTTATAAAAAGTGGCCAGAGTTTAAAAAGGAGGTTAGTGCATAATGTTTCCAAAAATTACAAATTATGTAGAGTTGTTGTCCGAAGATGAGGTTTGGGATGCTGTAAGAAACGGAAAGGAAATAAATGTTCTTATATTAGAAGATATTCCAGGTTATATAGGTATTCAAAAATATCAAGCAGGATATATAAAGGCAGTCAGCAATCTTCATTCATTAAGAACCCTAATTAGAATGAGAAAAGAAGCTTTCCCAATTATATTTATAGTATGGAATAGCTATATAGAAGATAAAAAGGAGGAAGAATCAGATGGAGAGTCAAATTAAAGCAGTTTATATAACTAAAAAGGAATTTGTAGGGCATGGTGATGGGGTAAGTTACGATAATAAATATATCATTTATTTCCAATATCACGAGTTTATAGATTTATATTTATCTAAAGGTGTTACATTTCGTAGATATATAGATTCGGTTATCAAAAGTTTTGAAGAAAAGGTACCAAATTGTGAAATTATATTTTTAGAGCGTACCGATGATTACATTTTTAATAAGTTTAATGAGTACTTAATAGAAAGACTAAAAGATACAAATATTAAATTTGAGTATGTTGAACCAGTTGTTGATTTTAAGCAGATTAAAGATGGAAAATTTATTAATGAATAGGAGGTATTGAGATGAAGAATTTTAAGCAAGTTGATAAGCTTGATGTGTGGCCTAAATTACAAGATGGAAGGAGAGTATATGTTGTG
>Ga0326511_10001786_pt1 | contig 17723 bp, 34 predicted proteins | sample 0_2496_0518_D_FD_203701 | JGI IMG/M metagenome (GOLD analysis project Ga0326511, IMG submission 203701) | Bovine rumen microbial communities from UC Davis, California, United States - 0_2496_0518 | ecosystem: Host-associated > Mammals > Digestive system > Stomach > Rumen | place: USA...
GGGGAATATTGAAGACCCTGCGGAAGAGGAAGGTGAAGAGAATGAATGAACATAGCCCAAAGTATGATCTCGTTAAGTTTTACTATGACAGTGGAGCATGGAAGAAAAAAGCCGTTAGAAATGCAGTAATCAAGGCATGGATTACCGCTGAAGAATACGAGGAAATAACAGGTGAGGTATATGTATGAAACCTGCTATTCACTATGACTCCGAAGACATAAAGAAAATGCTTGCAGAAAAGCATGGGGTAGAGGTCAAGAATGTTATCCGAAACCAGTATAGTTATACGGTGGTTCTTGAGAAGGAAGAACCTAAATAACGTAAAGGGCAATTTTAGTCAGTTGAATAGTAACTAGTAAACCAGGGGAGACATCGGTGTTTCCCCTCTTTTTAATACGGGGGTATGTAATACCGATGCAGACATACATCATGGAAGGACTTGGAATCATATTAACATCACTCATGGGATATATCGTTTGGCTACTCAAGGAACAGAAAAGGGACAAGTCCGCACAGGAACAGGGCATAATGCTTCTCCTGAGAGTCCAGTTAATCGAGTATCACGATAAATACATGAAAAAGGGAGAAATCCCAACCTATGCCTATGAGAATTTCAAAGATATGTACAAAGCATATCATGACTTAGGTGGCAATTCGATGGTAGAAAAGATGAACTCGGAAATCGACCAATTACGCTTAAGGCAGAAAGAAGGTGATGGGGAGTGAATAACTCCCCTTTTTCTTTTGTTTTGAAGGGAAGAAGGTGAATTATGCTCGATTGGACAGATGCCCAGAAACAGGCATTTCAATCTGGGACACAGAAATATCTTACCCTCACATTTAGTGGTGGAACAGTAATAGATAATGAACTTATCCAAGCAGAGTCGATGAGCCTGACTCAGACCATTTGCGATGAACAGGAACTGAAATATGGCCTGTGTTACGCTTCCATGTTTAGCGTAGTTGTTTTCGTTGTAGATGAGATGTTTGAGGGACAGACCGTTACGGTTCAACTCCAGGCAGAATCCTACACAATGAATCTTGGAACATATCTTGTAGTTTCTAGTCCGCTTTCTGATGACAGAACATATCGGACAATTACCGCATACGATGCTTTATACAATATTCTACAGACTAATTATGCTCCGTGGATAGGTGAGACTTTTGACTTTCCAATAACAATGGGCCAGTTTAGGAATGCCTTTTTCAATCATATTGGAATCACTCAGGTCTCAGCTACTTTGGTCAATGATAATACTCAGGTCCTGATGATCCCGTCTAACGATGTGATAAGTGGTGCTGACATACTCAGGTCCATCGGAGAGATAAACGGAGTTTTCGGTCATATTAATTTTGACGGTCAATTCAAATGGGTTGGAATCTCAGTGAATGACGAATCACTGTACCCGGCCTTGACTATCTATCCGAGAAATAATGGTACGCTCATACCTACTGAAGCAAGCTATTACACGGTTACGGATGGAGACTATGCAATGGGGACCCTTGTATACGGTGAAGGTCTTGTCGATTCCCCTACAAAGGTTTCTTACACTGGAACCAGTGGTGCAACATACAGTTACGGAACAGATGGAGTTGAATATCAGCTTTCTTCAAACATCCTTCTTACCGCATCGACCACTGACATCGTGACTACGGCATTATCAAATCTGTATACCAACATTGCCGGAATCTCATATGTTCCAGCTACAGTAAAGCTTAGAGCTGCCCCCTGGGTAGAGGTCGGAGATTCTGTGCTTATCATTTCCAGGTTTAATGACGAGGTCCGTTTCCCTGTTATGAACAGGACCATGAACGGTATCACTGGCCTTACGGATGGATTTAGTGCTTACGGAAATGGCAAGTACACAAACAACCCCAACAGTGCTTCCGAGAAGCGAAATCAGGCACTCACATATAGCTATCTGGCCCAGTTTTCCGTATCAATCACTCCGAGCAATATGGTTTTCGGGAACACAAATACCTGTACTTTAACTGCGAAGGTATTTCATTCTGGAATTGAACTTACAAACCTCAGTGGATTCCAGATAGTTTGGTCAGACGGTGTGCTTGGACAGACCAGGACAGGAGTACCTATCAATGCAACATACACTGCTACATTGGAAAGGGTGTGATTTAGATGATTCAAGAAGGAGATGTTCTCAGCGGAAGAAAACTAAACCTTTCTTTTCCAAATACATTAACCTTTACGGAAGGCTCGACCATTGTTGGAAGTGAAAACTATTCCATCCAGGCAGAATATGTAGAAAATGAATACTGTACAATCGGACTTTACAATTCTAGTGATGTGCTTATTGATGCCTTCTACACTTATGATATACCGGATGCATCTATAGTGCTTAACATTCCAACATATACGCTTCCTACTGATTTTGGAATCGTTTCAACAGTGGATGCGGAATCAGGGTTACTCCAGTACATTTCAGCAGTTTTCGGACAGGAAGTTGCTTCAGATACCATTAATATGGCAACATATCTGTCTACTCATAATGATGCTGCTAAGACGGCTACGAACTATCTGTCATGGATCTCGCAACAGGAAGGACTTGTCATTTCCGAGAATCCAGTTACGGATATCAGTGCGATCACTGGTGGTAATACCAGAATCAATTCCGAGGGAATGCGAGTATTTGACGGAACCACTCAGGTTGCTAGATTTGGAACCACATCTGTCGTTGGTGACGAAACCCAGAAGAACCTAAAAATTACCCCCACCGAAGTTACTATGGGTGATTCAGCAGATCAATATTTCTCCGTAAACATGGAAGGAAGTCCAACCGGGCAAGAGCAATCGTATTACTCTAATGGAACTATTTCTAACCGTACAGGAGATGTTGTATCGTTAGCCGATACTCTTACCGGAGCATCTACATGGGTGTCCGGCTGCCAGCTTATATTATGGGAAACAATAACTGAATCAGGAACCGATATTCCAAGCGAGTTGAAAGATACGCTTAAAGCAGTATTCAGGTTTGGAACTGCCAGTACAGTATCGGTAACGAGCAGTGTTCTTGGGGTTACATATACATATACATATGATGGATATGACCGAATGATATCAAAAGGTCGTGTTCTTTCCAATGTATCTAAAAGACGAAGTAAGTATACGGCTTATGTTGCTGTTAAATCTGCCTGTCTTGAGTTTGGAGAGAAAAACAATGATGACTATGTCCCCGGTGCGTATTCGTCTTGTTTTGGCAGTGAGCTTGTGGCCCTTGGATATCATCAGACAGTAGTAGGTCAGTTAAATGAGTTTGACGATACTGATTCATCAACGAGAAATAAATATGCATTTATAGTTGGAAATGGTTTTAGCGAAACTTTAAGAAGAAACGCTTTTACTGTTGATTGGGATGCAAACGCTTGTATAAATAAGTCAGATTATCAAGACCCTCTTACTGCCGGGACCTTAACCGTTGCTGGAAAAATATATGCCAGACATGACCTCTCAGTGACTGGGAACGCATCTGTAGGTGGAAACATAACCGCTACTGGTGAGGTTCATGGTTCCAATATATTCAAGATGGCCCATGGGAAAATCACAGATAACAATGCTCCGGCAAACGGATATCAGAGTATCGGCCCCGTATCTTATTCAAGCACTGGATTTACATCTGCTCCCAACGTAATAATCGGATTTGAATCTTCATCAGCGTCATCTGGCTTCGGTAGGTGTTCTTGCAGTGTATACAATGTAACCGCAACAAGTTTTTATGCCCGTATCTTTAACGCAGATACCACATCAAGGTCTCCAAACCTTGTATGGATCGCAATCGGAACCTAAACAGAAAGGAGTAAAACTATGGACTTCAGAAAGTTATGGAACAACAGAATCTTCAGGACATTTTTACAGGCTGCCATTTCTGCCGGATGTGCTGCATTTATCGATTCCAAACCCATCGCAGTAATCGTAGTTATTTCGGTAGCTACAGGATTATCTAAAATCATGCCACTGATTGATGTCGATGAAGATAAGGAAGAGGATGAGTAATCCTTAAAGGGAAGGAGTAATTATGGACGAAATAGCTAAAAGTCTTGTAGAACAGTACATCGTGGAACACTTAGATAAATCTGATAGCACTACGGATTTTGAAGTTTTCACTGTATGGAAGGCAAAGATACTTCAGAACTGGAAATACCTTCTTTCCTCTACCCTGTTAGACGGAATGTATTATGAACTTACCTATAACGGTGACAAGAGGGAATGGTATTTGGATGCCTACAAAAAGTTCCAGAATGTTGTAATAAGGGGGTGATCATAAATGTCCATGAAAATCAATGATACCACCATGAACCTTATCAAGGAATTTGAGGGATGCTACCTTTATTCCTATAAGGATGCGGTAGGGGTTTGGACAATCGGTTACGGTATTACTTCTGCCGATAAATCGGTAACTGGAAAAACAATCGGTCCGGGAATGAAAATCTCCAAGGCAACTGCGGAAAAGTGGTTAAAAGAGTCACTGGAGCAGAAATACGCTCCCAAGGTCATGAAGTACGACCACATTTATCACTGGAATGAAAATGAATTCGGTGCTATGTTGAGTTTCGCTTTCAACATCGGTTCCATTGACCAGTTAACAGACTACGGAAAACGCTCCAAGAAAGTGATAGCTGAAAAGATTCTCCTGTATAACAAGGCCGGGGGCAGAGTACTCAGGGGACTTACTCGCAGACGGATTGCCGAGAGAAAATTATTCCTGACTCCAGTAAAATCATCTACACAGAAAGAAGAGAAACCTATGGAAAAAGAAAATATCGTATATTTCAAAAAGTATACCGGGAAGCACGATGGAATCGTAAAGATCCTGGATGCAAAAAAGTACGATTCATCTTTCGAATCAAGGGCAAGAATTGCCAAACTTAACGGCATCAGTAATTACACTGGAACTGCCGAGCAGAACACGAAGATGGTCAAGCTGATTAAAGCCGGAAAACTTATCAAAAAAAAACTAAAATAAAAGGTACGGAGAACGGACTTAAATACATAGGCCATTTAGCCACGATATCGGCCTTGTACAAGGCTTATCCTAAGAGGTGGGTATATTCCTGGGGTAAAGCTAAAAAGACCTTTGAAGGGGCAGAGAGAGAGGTTAAATCAGGTCATAAGACCGGAACCACTTGCGTTGTACCAATTAGATGGGCATTAAAGATGATGGGATTGAATCCTGACGGTTTCTGGGGATATAAGGGTAGCTTCAAGGGATACGATGCGGATCTCAAGAAGAAGCTGAAGATTTACAGGAAGACAGGACCTGTGGGATATACCATCAAACAGGCAGTAGACAAAGGTCTGCTCAAGCCTGGAGATATCATCGCATTTAAAGGTCGTACTCACACGGTTGCTTATTCTGGAATTGGATACAAAGTCTATGAAGGTGGGTCCGCAGCTCTGCGTTCCAAATTGAAAAACGGTATTTTATTGGACTATTCCAAGGTTTTGACCTACAGGAGTCGGAAGATATCCTGTGTACTTAGATGGAAATAATTACAACATGAGCCGGGGGTTTATTGCTCCCGGCTTTTTTATTGCTCTGTATATGTCAAATATTGGAAATTGGGCGGGATTTATTTTTACACAGTTCCAATTATATGTACTCATGCATCGCAGATGCCCCTGTGACGCTCCCAGTGTCGATTCTAGGCCATATAAATCGTTCTTGGTAATCTTGGTATGGTAGGCTAAACAGACGGCTTGTAGTGGCCTGTAGGCTACTTAATCCGCTTCCAACGTAAACACTCCCTATCAGACCTCAAGTCTCTCCATTTCATATCCTATGTTCTTCTGGAAACCTTCTGTCAGGAATAGCAATAACTGATATCCACCATCTATGTCCTTGGAGAAGAATGAATCTACTGCTTTCTCAAAATGTTCCAGACTTCCATAATCATACATATCAATCAAACCAACTACCTTCTCCAAGTTCTTCTGGCTATACGGTGGATGCGGTTCTCCCATGTTTGCCAAATAGCTATCGTAAAAATACTTCACACAAAAATAATGGAAGTCATCTAGTTTATTTGGAAGAACCTTATCTATGTAGTTCCAATAATCCTTATTCGATCCCCAACCTTTCCAAGAAGTAATATGTCCGCTTCTCCTGTATTCACCAATATCCGTCACTTCCGCACTGTCCGAGGTTTTGCCACGATCCGTGTTTTTATCGGAATCGGACACTATATCCTTTATTTCTTTGGTAGTATAGTCTATGGTATGATAGTCTTTGGTATTGGTAGTGCCATTTTGACACTGGGTCTGGTGACAATTTGTCCCTAGGGTTGGTGTCATTTTGACACTAGGGTCTTCCTCTGAATCCTCATTTCTGTTATCGAGTGCAAAAACTGCATCATAATTGATGGTATACCACATGGTTTTGTCGTAGCCACGTTCATTGTATTTACTGGAGCCGATTATCAGGTTGGAATCTCTCAGTTTTTTAAAAATCCTCTTCAATGTTCTGATACTCCAGAACGGGAACTGCTCCTTCCAAGAAGTGAAAGAATTGAAGACCCACCATTTCCCATCTCTGTAGTGTTTATCTTGGAAACGGCCTGGTTCGTTGCGATACAATTCCAGCCAGTATTCAATTTGGTTGAGTACGATAGCTTCATTCAATCCAATCAAGCAAGCTAATTCCACTCTTACTGCGATTGTTTTTCCCTTGGATACAAATATCTCATCATAAGTTTTCATAAATCTCATTCCTCTCTATAACTTAGACCTGACTTCAGTTACCCTTCCCACAATATTTACTGGAAGGTTTTCGATGTCCTTCCTGTCATAGAATATGGTTTCGTAACTGGGATTGATTGGAATAAGTTCGATCCCGTCACGATGCTTCCTGATTCTTTTGCAAGTTTCCTCATATCCGTTTACTCTCACGATAGCTACCTGTCCAGACTCGACATCGGCTTGCTGATGCACAATCAGGATATCCCCATCATTGATTCTTGGAACCATCGAATCACCCTTTGCCCAAATAGCATAATATTCCCCTGTCTTAGCCAGTGACTCCTCTATCTCTACCCAATCATCCGCATCCATGAATTCAGCTACCGTCATCGGGATACCACATGGAATCCTTCCAAGTATTGGAATCCTCGCCACGGCAAACATCTTGATGGGTTGTTCTGTCTGTATTGCTTTTCCATTCATATCAACATCTAAACCCATGAGCCACGCCGGGTTGACATTGAGTGCTTCGGCTATCTGCCCCAAACGTTTTTCTTTCGGCTTGGCATAACCACTTCTGTACTGGCTGATGGTAGCTGCCGAGATCCCGGTTTCCCTTGATAAGTCGGCTGGCTTCCAATCTTTCAACCGCAACGCTTCGTTCAATCTATCTTTAAATTCCCCTGTCTTTTTCATGCCAAAATACCCCCTCATTATAATGTAGTTCTCCTAGGCTTATAGTGTACCACAATTACGCAGATAATTCAAGATATTAAACATAAAAGGCAACCCAATAATAAAAAGTTTCAAAAAGTTTAAAATTTGTATTGACATCATAGTTTCATTCTGCTAAACTTTAGTTACAAACAATTGAACAGAACTTAACGAAAGGAGATGATAAATTGTCAAATCCAAAATGGATGTTAAGGGGAAAGATAATATCTATGTACGGTTCTGTAAACGCTTTTGCAGAGCATCTTGGCAAGAGCAGACAGATTGTCAGCAACAAACTTGCTGGAAGAACGGAGATGTCTCAGAATGACATTATTGAATGGGCAGAAGCGTTAGGCATGGAAGCAGATTCCGTTATGGAATATTTTTTTCCTCAATTAGTTTCAAAAAGTTAAAGTTTCAAAAGGAGACAAACATGGAAAAGGAAGTTTGGTATGTGGTGGAGTCAGATGTGGCTCCGGGAGCAAAGGTCTGGACAGGTTATCACGACCAGTATCTTACAGCCCCAAAAGAAGAAGGAATTTACACACTATATGAAGTAGCGGATGCAGACAACACTATGCATATCCGCTTCGAATGGGTAAAGGAGAAAAGATGATGAGGATTGCAATGATTTTATCTACGGCAATGATAAGTGCCATAATTCCAATCTACATTATTGGGCATGGACTCAGGGCCGGGTCACCGTTATTTATCGCACTTGTGTGTGCGGTAATCGGAGCATTGATCGCAGATTAACATTGAAAGGGAGGGAGACTAAAACATGAGTATTAATACTACACCGTACAGGATAATGGTTACGCATGACTATGATACGTTTAAAAGCTTGGTTCAGAATCGTGATGTGACCGACAAAAGAGTTAAGAAAATCACGAATTCCATTGAGTCCGTTGGGTTCGTGATGCAACCGATATTAGTTAATGAAAAGTATGAGGTAATTGATGGACAGGGAAGGCTTGAAGCACTTAGACGGTTGAATATGCCTGTTTATTTTATTCAGCAACCGGGACTTACCGATGCACACTGTGTTGCAATGAATATTAATCAGACAAACTGGACTATACCGGACTACATCAAAGGTTATGCTAAATCAGGAGTTCAATCATACAAATACCTTCTAGAGATTATAGATGGTGTAGGAAAAGACTTTCCATTTAGTGTTGTTATGTATGCGTTTGGAAGTGGTTGGAGCAACAAGGAGAACTCTATAAGGGAAGGGGCATTTAAGTGTAATAAAGAAGACTACCAGCACGTCTCAGAGGTCCTTGAGTGGCTCAAGCAATTCATCCCGGTGTTAAAGGAAGTCAGGGGAAGAAAGCATCTTTATTACAATTCACTTATTTTTTGTTATATGGACCCAAACGTGGATAACTCCAAACTGTATAAGAATATGATCTTGCATCAAGCCGATTTACTTCCAGCAGGAACAATCGTGCAAGCAATTCGTCAAATAGAAAACATATACAACTATCGCACAAGAATCAAGGTTTATATCGAGACGGATTACAGAAAGTATATCGACAATAAGCGTAGCTTCGCAGAAGCATAACCAACATTAATCAATGGAAGGAGTCAATATGGAAATCAAAATTTTATCTATGGATATCTTAAATTTTAAGGGTATCAAGTCTCTTCATGTCGGTTTTGACATGATCACCAAAATTCTAGGCCGGAACGGTTCCGGTAAATCTTCTATAGTCGATGCATTCATGTGGGTGCTTTTCGACAAAGATTCTAAAGGTAATTCCAAATTTGAAATTCGTCCGTTAGATTTGGATGGAAACAAAGTACATCATCTCGATATTGCCGTAATTATTACATTGGAAATCAATGGCAAAAAAATCCAGATTAAAAAGACCCAGAAAGAAAACTGGGTAAAGAAAAGAGGTTCACAGAACCCGGTACTCCAGGGAAATATCAACGAGTACGAAATCGATGGATTCCCTAAAGGTGCAAAGGAATTCCAGAAGTTCATCTCTGAGATTATCGATGAGCAGTTATTTAAGCTGCTTACAAATCCTACCTTCTTCACATCACTGCCGTGGAAAGAGCAGAGGAATATCTTAATGTCCTTCGTTCAGCAGGTAACTGATGTGGAACTAGCAACGGCATTTGGGGGGTTTGATTTAATCCTGGATGACTTAGAAAAGGCTAGTTCTTTGGAAGACATTCGTAAGAAATACTCCAAGGCAAAAACTGAATACAATCGGAAACTCACGGAGATCCCGGCTAGGATTGATGAACTGAATAACAATCGAACTGATGACAACGTGGATGACCTGAGGGCGAACATTACTCTCATTGAGACCGAAACCGAGGTTAATCAGAATCGTATCATCTCGCTCCAGAATAAAATCTCTGCCAAGCAGAAGATGATGGACGATGTACTGAAACTGAAATTCAAACGGTCTGAAATCCTTGAGGAAGCCAAGGCCCGGAAGTCTAAGGTCGAGGATGATAAATTCCTTGCCGAACGGCAGATTCGAAACCTGGAAGCACAGATAGGTATGACCGGAGTGGATATCGAAAGATTGGAAAAGGAAAACACCTACCTCGACCAGTGTAATAAGGACCGTGAGAAGAAAATTGGTGATGTGGCTGCTAGATACTTCCCGAAGGAATCAGAGTACTGTCCGACCTGTGGGCAGAGACTCCCGGAAGACCAGATGCTCAAAGCAGAGGAAGAGTTTAATAACGGTAAACAGGCCGAGATTGATTCACTGGAAAATGCCAGAGATATCGCATTTAAATCCATCCTTTCCAATGACCGTCAGATAGCTGCCTACCGCAAGACCATTGAAGAGTGCGAGCAGAAAATCAAGGCACTCAAGGATACAATCGAGGGACTTACTTCCAAAGCTGAGATGATCACTGCGGATACTTCTGATATCGATTCCAAGATTGAATTACTGGAAAGTTCGATGGAAGACACCGACCAGACTCAGAAGGATATCGAGGGAATCAGGAACTATATCTCCATGCTCGATGAAAGACGGAGAGATGTGGAGAAAAGACTTATGAAAGCCGATAACTCCAAGATTGATGACCGTATCGCAGAATTACAGGAAGAGCAGATTTCTACGGCCCAGGCAGTTGCAGATTGCGAACAGAAACTGTACTTACTGGATTCCTTCATTCAGCAGAAACTGGATGCGATTTCCGACACAATCAATTGCAGTTTTGACGGGATCACTTTCAAACTGTTTGAGAATCAGATTAACGGTGGAATCCGTGAAGTCTGTGAGGTAGCCGTAGATGGTGTACCTTTCGGTAGCCTGAATAACGGACATCGAATCATTGCCGGATTACAGATTATCCGCTCATTGCAGATGAGGTTTGGAGTTTTGGCTCCAGTATGGATTGACAACGCAGAGAGCATTTCTGAGGGTAATATTCCTGACATGGATTGTCAGGTGATTGAGTTATATGTAAACAACGGAGATTTAGAGGCGAGGTGACGAAATGATCAAGTGTGAAAAAGGTGAATTTGAGGTAAATGGAAAGACGATTGATATTTTAGCAGAACTTGCAATCATTTTTAAAGGTATGTACGAATCAGGATATTCGAAAGAAGAGATGCAGATGCTTCTCGATTGTTGTGACAAGGGAGACGATGAACTTCTTGGGGCCATACTAGTGGCTGGAATGGTTGGATTTATCAAGAAAGAAGGCTTATTCAATGATAAGACCGAACAGGATATAAATCCAGATGACTTGTTTGGTGGAATGTTTGGAGAAAGGAGACATTGATATGGCAAATGAGGTAGCTAAAAAAGACAACTCTTTCAGCGTGATGCTTACACAGGAGTTGGAAACAAATCAGGCAGCACTTCCAGTAGATTTCAACATTCCCCGGTTTGTTCAGAATTCACTGGCACTTCTCAATGGGAATGAAACTCTTCAGGATTTTGCGAAAAAGCATGGTCCGGGACAGATTAAAGCCGGATTAATCCGAGGTGCTTATCTTGGACTCGATGCACTAAACCAGGAAATGTATCTGGTTCCTTACGGATCAACACTGAATTTCATGCCTAGTTACAAGGGCATGGTCAAACTGGCAACGAAATATGCGACTCGCCCAATTAAAACGATTTATGCAAAATGCGTTCGTGAGGGAGATGAGTTTGAGGAAGTGATCGTAGGTGGAGAACCGACAATCAATTTTAAGGCGAAACCATTTAGCGACTCACCTATCATTGGAGTGTTTGCGGTTTGCCAGTATGCGGATGGTGGCATCGTTTATGAGGTTATGTCCAAGAAGGATGTGGAACAGTGTCGTAAATCTTCCAAGGCCAAGAATAGTCCGGCATGGAATGCATTCTGGTCTGAGATGGCTAAGAAGACCGTCCTGAGAAGGTTATGCAAATCACTTTCCATCGATATGGATGCCATAGGAAGAGAAGCAATGGATGCTGGTCTTGAAATCGAAACAGATGTGAAGGAGCAGGTAACTCAGGAAATTGAGGAAGAAGCAAACTCCGAAGAATTCATTATCGAAGAGGATGAAGTATGAGAATCATTTCACAAAAAGGTCTGAGATACATCAATCTCCCATATGAAGAGGTTGGGATCTCGATGCAAATCAATGATGTGGAGAGTACATATTCAATCTATGCATTTTCCATCACTGATACTGGAATTTGGCAGATGGCTAAATATTCCAATCAAAAATCAGCTATCCGGGCATTAAATGATATGAATGATGCCTTCGTAGAAATCAAGAAAAACACAGACCATGAAGGTCGGCAACAGATGTATAAGACAGAGAAAATATGGAGATTTCCTAGTGAGTAGATACTTTACAGTTTGTTTTAGCTGCCCGGACCGTAAGCTGGGATGCCACAAGAATTGCGAGAAATACCTGGCTGAGAGAAAGGCATATGACGATATGAGAGAAAAGAAGAGAAAGCACGAAAAGATAGATTCGATTCTGTCTTGGATGCATAAGAAGAGGTGATTAAATGGACAGGCTTGCGTATCTAAATGCAAAAGCCAGAGAAAAAGGCGAAGACTACGGGACTTTCCTTGGAAAGGTAAATCAGGAAGCCAGATGGGATTCGGTTACGGTTGGGAAAGAATTGCTCCATAAAGAACTGGAACTGGTCCACGAAATTGAGGACAAGGGATATAAGAAATTTAAGAATAATTTTAAGGGCAATGTGAGGTCCTTCCAGAAGATATTTGATGACGATAATGGTAAGAGATACTTTATTAACGCTCACTTATATATCCATCAGAGTAAGACGGACTACGATTTAATCTGGGAGTATGAATCCTGTCTGTACAAGGACGGCAGCAAAGTTCCAATTAAGATGCTTTTCTACAATGGATGGACCCTGGAAGAATCTGAGGAGTACATGGAAAAGTTATGGGAAACAGGCTTGTTTGAGCATTATGAGGTGTATTCATGAGAATCATCGCAGTAGATTTTGATTACACGCTTTCCATTGGAGCAAAGTTTCCAAACGTAGGTACACCTAACAGAGATCTATTCCATTACCTGATTAATCAGCAGAAACAGGGCAATGCAATCATTCTTTGGACCTGCCGGACAGGAAAACCACTGGAAGATGCGATAGCCTTCTGCGAGAATTACGGTCTGGAATTTGATTATGTAAATGAGAATCATCCCAACATCATTAATAGTTTTGGAAACAACCCCCGGAAGATTTTTGCAAATCTGTATATCGACAACTCTTCTGCCGGGCCTTTCGATTTCACTTTTGATGAGCCAATTATCCCGTCAAGGAAGCCTACGATAGTCAGAAGGGGGTGATACAGATTGAACATGAAAGTTTTATCTTCGGGATCAGATGGCAACTGCTATGTGCTGGAAAACGATGGAAAGATGTTTTTACTGGATGTAGGACTTCCCAAAATTGAAATTATGAAGGGAATAGGATTCAGAGTTGCAGATGTCGAAGGAATATTTGTAAGTCATGTTCATCTTTAGCTAGACCATAGCAAATCAGCAAATACGTTTCGAAGAATGGGCATTCCAATGTTTGAACCGTACAAGGGTGGGGATAAGGTCTTCAAGAAGAATGGATTTTCTATGAAGGCATTTGAGGTCCCTCATGACGATACGGATAACTGCGGAGTGTTCATCCTTTGCCCGGACGGGCATAAAATCCTGTACCTTACAGACCTGGAATTTTGCAAATACAATTTCAAAAAACTGAAGGTAAATACCATCATGGTGGAATGCAATTACCAAGAGAAATACCTTGCAAAAGATGAAGCAAAGACAAATCATGTACTCCGTGGACATATGTCTGAGAAGACCTGTATCGAGTTTATAAAGGCAAATCAGACCGAGGACTTAAAAAACGTGGTCCTATGTCACCTGAGTCAGGGATCTTGCGATTCCAGTGAAGTAAAACGTAACGTACAGGAAATTGTTGGAGATAGTGTTAGAACAATCGTTGCCGAGAAGGGAGTTGATATCGTTCTATGAACAGACAAACAAGAAGACGGCTAAAGATTAAAGAAAAGGACCCGGTTTACCACATGAAGTATTCCGACTTCCAGAGAGTTGAGAAGGAAATTGCCGACCGGACGGCTGAGAATACATTCATCATGATGTTGGCACTCCCGGTGATGGTCATCCATGATAAGTACTCATTACTCATGAAAAAGGAACTGGACGGTATGTCCCGTGAAGAGCGGATGGTCAACCTGATCATGGACCAGTACGATGCATTTGCAGATGGATTTATCACTATTGATGATTGTCTTCAGGTACTAAAAGACGAGTGCGGAATCGACCTTTTCAAACAGGCCAAGAACAGGAATAAAAGATGACAAAAGTATTTGATGATAATGCCAGAAACCGATTACTTGCAACATACAAAAAACCAGATTTATCTAGTGTAAAGCCAAAGGATTTAATGGTTAAGGAAATTGATTGTAAGACGGCCCGTGGGTATATTGCATCATTTCATTATTCAAAAACGATGCCAGACTCAACAAGATTCGTGTTTGGTTTGTTTTACGGGGAATTATTGTGTGGTGTATGTGCTTTTGGAATGGGTTGTGGGAAAAATCAATATACTGCAATTTATCCAGATGTGAAAAATGGTGAATATGTTGAATTAACAAGGTTATGGCTAGAGGATTCACTTGGAAGAAATTCGGAAAGCTATTTTATAGGGAAAAGCCTGAGAATGCTTCCAAAAGAAATAAGGTTTGTCGTTTCGTTTTCTGATGAAAAGCAGGGACATTACGGATACATATATCAAGCAACAAATTTCCAATATTTGGGTAAAAATGGGGGGGGGAAGATGCTAATAACGGAAGACGGAATAGAAAAGCATCCTCGATTATTGGGAATGTACAGAAAAAGGCATCCCGAATACAAAAAATACTCAAACGATGAATTGATGGATTTACTTGGATATAAATACATTCCAGGTGGATGTAAATTCAGATATGTGTATTTCCGGGACAAGAAACTAAGAAAACAACTAAATATAAAGTCTTTACCTTATCCAAAGGAAAAAGACAATCTTAACTGAAAGGAATAGTCATGATAATGGCAGGTGTATTTTTTATAGGCTTTATGATAGGTGGAGTATTTGGGATACTTACAATGGCCCTTCTTGTGGCATCGAGGGACGATAGAAAATGATAGATAACGAAAAAATCAAAGAACAAGCTGATTATTTTGGAACTGAAGATAGACTATGTCAACTCATGGAAGAGTGCGGAGAACTTATCCAGGCTGCCAATAAATACAGACGGCATATGAATGGAGATGCCACGCTTAACGCTATTCCACTCTTACTCAAAGAGGACATGACGGAAGAGATGGCAGATGTATCTCTACTGATGAAAGAGATTTCCTATCTGCTTGATATCGATGAGGAAGACATAGCTAACGAGGTTGAAGAGAAATTATCCAGGACAGAGGTGTTGCTCTGGAATGACTAGACGGAAGACTTCAAAGCTGGGTGAATGGATTCTGAAGCAGTTGATACGAAGGCATATGACACAATCGGACTTTGCCGTGCGGATGGGCATGGATAAGGGTAACTTCAACAAGATGATTACCGGGGAGCGAGTTCCAAACTTATATACCCTGTGCCTGATGTGTGAGGTACTTGTGGCGAATCCTGTGGATGCGATCATTGCATATCAGCAAGACTTCATAAAGACTCCGTCACGCTCAGAGTTTTGGAGAAAGGAAAGAGAGAAATGAAAAAATTTATTATAGCTGGGTTTTTGGCAATCTTATTACTTGCCATACCCAAAGATGCTACTGCGGTCACTTATGAGAAGATACCGATGGGCGAATTCAAATTAACTGCGTACTGTCCTTGTTGTGATTGTTCAGAAGGTTATAACTACAATACCTATACTGGAACCAGGGCAGAGGAAGGACGGACGATTGCGGTAGATCCCGATATTATCAACTTTGGTTCCAAGGTAATGATAGATGGGCATATATATACTGCCGAAGATTGTGGTGGAGCCGTATCCGGTGACCATATAGATATATTCATGGAAGACCACGATGATGTGGATGAGTTCGGAGTCCAATACAAAGAGGTGTGGGTTATTCGTGAGTGAGAAATTTAATGTTGGAGATATTGTAATTGCCAATGAGAAGGCAAATGTATACAGGACCACGAAGGAAGGATGGGTAGGAGTCGTGATTGATAACTGCCCCGGAAAACATTTTATGGATGTCAGGGATGTCAATGATAAGACCTTCACCTGGCACTTATGTAAGGATTTTTTTGACAAGTTGGAAAGGAGCAAATAATGAATCATTTTAGTGGATTAGGCAGAATTGCAACAGATATCGATGTAAGGAAGGTTGGGGAAAAGACCACGATTGCACGTTTCAACATTGCGATTCCAAGAAATTTCAAGAACAAGCAGACAGGCAAATATGATGCCGACTTCTTCGGCTGCGTGGCCTTCAATAAAAATGCAACTTTACTGGAAAAATATTTCCACAAGGGAAGCCGTGTTGGGATCTCCGGCAGACTCCAGAATAATAATTACAAGGATCGTGACGGCAATATGATTTACAAGACAGAGATTTCCGTAGCCGAGATTGACTTCTGCGAGGACAGGAATGCAACTGCTCCGGCCCCGGCTCCGAAACCTTCCGATAACTTTATGGACATTCCAAACAACATCGAAGAGGAGATGCCTTTTTTATAGGATTGAAACAGGCCCGTACAAGGCTTTTAACTGTTTACCCTACCTATTTATCCTTTTTAACGCTAGAAGCCCTGTATGGAGCGTATGTGAGGTCAGGAAGCTATTTACGAAAGGAGAGAATCCATGATTCATGTGTTTGATGATTATTACATCGATGCAGACGAGTATCAGTACATCCTGAAGCAGGATATGCATCGAAAAGATAAAAAGAACAATGATGTCTATAAGGCAATCAGTTATCACAAGACTATTTACAATGCACTCTGGAATCTTAGAGATAAAACTCACAGAGAGATTACAAGTGGTAATGATATCGAACTTGCCGAAGCACTCAGGATGATAAGCGATGCGGATAGCGAAATGACGGACATCATGAAAAAAGCAATTCCAGAAAGTGAGTGGTAATTATGGATAATGAAGTCAAATGCCTTCTTCTGTGTAATCAGCGGACATATAGAGAGAGGTTGTCTACTAGATTTGAAATGAAGGATGTTCTCATCGCAGAACACTTGGTGGACGACACTGCCGTAGTGATCCCGGAAGAAGCATTTATAAGGTTAATCGATACAGTTGGTGAATTCTACGACTATAAGGAGAAGTAAATGGCAAAACATACAAGGGAAGAACTTTATCAATGGCAAGCACTTCCGTTGAGTGTAAAAATCTCCATGACAAAACAGAGGATTCGTGATTGGGTCAATGAATTTGGCCTGGATGGTGTATATGTATCATTCTCAGGTGGGAAAGATTCGTCTGTCTTATTGCACATCGCAAGAGAGATGTACGGGAATTCAATCAAGGCGGTCTTCATTGATACTGGATTGGAATACCCCGAAATCAGGGAACTGGTGAAAACCTATGAAAATGTTGATTGGGTTAGGCCAAAGAAACACTTTAGACAGGTATGTGAAGAGTATGGATTTCCATTAATATCCAAAGAAGTATCTGAATGCGTATACGGAGCAAAAAAGTACTTGACAAGCATACTGGATGAAATGAATGCTTCAACGAACGAACGAACGAACGAACGAACGAACGAAGCACCCTTATGCTCAGTACTATCGAAAACTCAGAGGAATTGGCGAATATTTTAGACCAGAGAATGCAGAATCGGGAAGGGGGAAGC
>Ga0326511_10001787_pt1 | contig 17716 bp, 15 predicted proteins | sample 0_2496_0518_D_FD_203701 | JGI IMG/M metagenome (GOLD analysis project Ga0326511, IMG submission 203701) | Bovine rumen microbial communities from UC Davis, California, United States - 0_2496_0518 | ecosystem: Host-associated > Mammals > Digestive system > Stomach > Rumen | place: USA...
GCAGAAGCGGGAGAAGATGGAGGAGAGGATTTCATCATTGGTGACCTGACCTACGATGGAGCCGAGATGGAAGTTGCATTGACGCAGATCTTCGGCAATGAGATCGCCGGAGAGGTTTGCCTCGAGGGCGGCGGAAACGCGGAGTATGGCAGCATCGGCATCGGTGAGGGCCTGATAATGGCGGAGATTGGTAACAATGACATCACCTTCGCGCATCTCGGGAATGGCTACAGCGCGTGAAATGGCTTCGCGAAGAAGCGAAACGCCAGTACCTTCCTTGGCGGAAAGTGTGACATAGGTCAGTTCGGATGATGAGGACAGGTCGATGTCCGTTCCCTGGAGGGCAAGGTTAAGGGAACCCTGCAGGGTGGGAAGATTGCGTTGCAACTGGGTTTTTGAAACCAAATCCGCTTTATTAATGCAGATGATGAGCCGTTGTTCGCGATGCAGATAGGGCATGATGTGGCGAAGCGTTCGGATGGCATCTTCGGCCAGCTCTTCCGTCAGGCTGGCATCGCCCAGACGGGTGCCGTCAATCATCCAAACCACGATGGCCGCACGGTCGAGCCGCTGGTAGGTTCGGGATATACCGAGCCGTTCTACTTTGTCGTCGGTATCGCGAATACCGGCAGTATCGATGAACCGGAGCAGGGTTCCGTTCAGTGTCGCGGTATCTTCAATCACATCGCGGGTGGTACCCTTGACTTCGCTCACGATGGCTTTGTCATCGCCGAGGAGGAGGTTGAGCAGAGTACTCTTGCCGGCATTGGTCTCGCCGATGATAGTGACAGGAATACCGTTGCGTATGGCGTCGCCTGTACGGAAGGATTCTGCAAGCGTGGAGACTTGAGCATGGATGTCGGCAGCAAGGTCTTTGAGCTGCTTACGATTGGCAAATTCCACTTCCTCCTCGGAGAAGTCAAGTTCGAGTTCGAGTAGGGAGGAGAGTTCTATCAGCTGGTCGCGCAGGGCAGAGAGACGACGGGAGAACGAGCCTTTCATTTGGGACATTGCCAGCCGGTGGGATGCACGCGAATTTGCAGCGATGAGGTCGGCAACAGCTTCGGCCTGAGACAGATCCATACGTCCGTTCTGGAAAGCGCGACGAGTGAATTCTCCCGGTTCGGCCAGTCGGCAGCCGTGCGAGATGAGCAGTTTGAGAAGTGTCTGCTGGATATACTGTGACCCGTGACACGAAATCTCAACCACGTTTTCGCCAGTGAAAGAATGGGGCGCACGATAGAGCGAAACCACAGTCTCGTCGATGAGATTGCCGCCATTGCCCACAATGCTGCCGAAAGTGAGCGTATGGGAGGGACGTTCTGTGAGGATATGTTCGCGGCGGAAGGGCCGGAATACGCTTTCAACAATCGAGATACTGTCAGGTCCGGAGATGCGGATGACAGCCAATCCGCCGATGCCGGCAGGAGAGGAGATAGCTGCAATGTTCACGGTGATGTTTTATTTGATGATTTGACTATTTCATGATTTGACAATTTGACCATTTCACTATTTCTGAGCCGATGAGACTATTGTCCAATTGTAAAATTGTCCAATAGTCCAATTAAGACGATAGTCCAATGGTCCAATTAAACTATTTCTTCGAAGTCGATATATTCGCCGTCAGAAGGTCCGTAAATCTTATTGTGGGCGGAAGACTCTGCATCCGAAGATGCGGAGGAAGAGGTCTCCTTGCGGAGAGGGTCAAAGTTGAATTTGCCAGTCCAGGGGTTGAATACGCGCTTCTGGTTGGCCGCAGACCGGAAAAGGTTGGCGAACGAGTCCCAAAGCCAAATGACTGTGGCGCCCAACATTTCAACCGTGCGACCGAAGATGGCGAAAACCATCACAACAGCGATGAGCAGAAGAACGGGTAAACATCCAAAGAGGTACATAAGGGAATGAATGCAAAGTAAAATGAATTACTTGGCGGAGGAACGGGCGTTCTTGACGATACTCATTATTATATATGTGAGAATCAAGAGGGCGGGGGTGGCTGCAAAATGTCCGCCAAGCGCACAAATAATACCACAGATAACAGCGGCTATTACGAGACTGTAGCTCCAGGCATTGTCCTTCCATCCGGCATGGTCCCATTTGATCTTGAGCGAGAACATAGGGAGCTCGGAGATGAGAAGTAAGCTCATGACCAGCATCAGCGGGATGAGTATGACGGGATTATAAAGCCACTGCATGAAGGGAATCTCCTGCAGATAGACCATACCAATCCAAAAGAGGGCGTTGGCGGGGGTGGGGAGTCCGATGAAGGAGGTGGTCTGACGTTCGTCGCAGTTGAACTTGGCCAGACGGAGGGCTGAGAATGCTGCCATAAGGAATGCAATAAGTGCCCAGGAGCCCATGCCGTATTTGACAAGCAGCGACCAGCAGAGAACAGAGGGTGCCACACCGAAAGTGACATCATCGGCCAGCGAATCCAATTCCTTGCCGATGGGGCCCGAAACGTGAAGCAGACGGGCCGTCATGCCGTCAAAGAAATCGAAGACAGCGCCCCCGACAATGGAGAGTGAAGCATATCCCAGGTCTCCCTGAAAGCCGAAGTAGATAGCCAAACAGCCGCAAAGAAGATTGCAGCTGGTAATGATATTGGGAATATTGATGAGTTTCATATCATATTTTTGCTATCGCTGTAATGTTGCCTTTCACAGCTTCGCCCATTTTAACGTTAATCTTGGCATCGAGGGGGAGGAAGAGATCGATGCGTGAACCGAACTTGATAAAACCGAGTTCGCCGTCGATTTCGATACGTTCGCCGGCAACAATGTAGGTTACGATGCGGCGTGCTACGGCACCGGCAATCTGGCGCATGAGAATGACAGGACCGGCATCACTCTTGATGACGATTGTGGAACGTTCGTTCTCGATACTTGATTTGGGCAAATAAGCTTTCTTGAAACGTCCGTCTTCATGTTCGGCGCGAAGCACCTCTCCGGCCAGAGGATTCCACTGGGCATGAACGTTGGTGAGCGACATAAAGATGGAAATCTGAATACGGTGGTCCTGGAAATATTCAGGCTCGTAAACTTCCTCAATGGTCACAATGGTTCCGTCGCTGGGGGCAATCACATCGTGCAGACGGTCGCCCTGAAAGTGACGTTCAGGATAACGGAAGAAATTGAGTACTATGAGAAAGGCTACAAACAGGGGCACCATGATGAGAAGCAGAAGCCAGATGGGAGCCTGATAGTAATATAAAAGCACACCGACAAGAACTACACCGCAAGCCATCGCCATAACGGTGGAGTCACCTTCTTTGTGCATTCTTCTTTTAAGTAGATCCATTGTTTTAATAACGTTTCTTAAAAAACTTGCTGCAAAAATACATTTTTTTTCTCAAAATTCCAAATAATTCGAAAAAAATACATATCTTTGCAGCGAAAAAACGAGGATATGTGCCTAAATCTGCGTTTATAAGGCTCTGTTTTGACATATAAAGTATCAGTTTTTCTATGAATGCGAATAGAAGATCTTTTCAACCAGATCAGATTGAAGAGTACCGGCCGAAGGAACAAACTACGCTTCTGAAATTTCTGAATGTTGTATTGGCCGGCCGATCTAACACAACCATCAAGGGTTATCTGAAACGACAACACTGCATGATCAACGGTGTGCCTACGACCCAGTATAATGCTCCGATTGGTCCCGAAGACGTACTTTCCATCAATCTCACCCGCCCGTATGTGACCTTCCAAAACAGGATGGTCAACCTGCTCTATGAAGACGACGACCTGATCGTTGTGGAGAAGAAAAGCGGACTGCTTTCGGTTGGGGTTCCCAACAACCGGGAATACACCTGTCAGGGAATTGTGGAACGTTACATACAACGGTGCTATGGACACGGGCATGCCTACATCGTACACCGTCTGGACCAATATACTTCGGGCATTCTGATTTTTGCCAAAAACCGGGAGACGATGAACCTCTTGAGAGATGCCTGGAACAACTATGTTGTAGAACGCCGTTATGTAGCTGTGGTGGAAGGCGTCCCCGAAAAAGAAGAGGGCGAATGTGTTTCCTATCTGACCGAGAACGATGCCTATCGTGTCTATTCGACCGATATTCCGGAAGATGGCAAGTTGGCCGTGACACGGTACAAGGTGATAAAAACCAAAGGAAACTACTCGATGCTGGATATCCTGATTCTGACCGGACGCAAGAATCAGATTCGCGTGCATATGAGCGAAATGGGACACCCTGTGGCCGGCGACAAAAAATATGAAGCAAAAACCAATCCCTGCGGAAGGCTGATGCTTCATAACAGCGTGCTGCAGTTCATACATCCGCGCACTCACAGGCAGATGCGTTTCGAATTGCCTATACCCAAGTGTTTTACCCTTTAATTTGTGACAATACGTTCGCCGATAATCTTATCGAACTTTTTCTTCAAGGCCGTTAGGTTATTATATTCGGTCATTATCGTCCTGAAATCAGCTCCCGGTTGGCGCAATGCGTCCTGGAGCTGATTGATTTGTTCCCGTACGACCGCACATTTCAGTTCCATAATAGCACGGGGAACCAGGAATGACATATCCTCAATGTTGTCGACAAAGGAAAGCCCTTCATAGCGGTCGTCGGCCAATTTGAGGGCTGTCTGTGAAATTTCCGGGTCGGGCTGATTGACAAAAAATGCGATACCGTTGAAAGGTTTCTGCTGATCTTCCGTAGCATCCAGCGCCATCTGGAACATCCGGGCATAGACTGGGTGGCGGAATTCATAGGTGATGTCTCCCGAAATCAGTTCATTGCCGATAAAGTCTATCACACGCCATTCCTCGCTCTGCAAGGCACCGGTTTCGTCGTTGTATTTGAGAAGGAATGTCTGCCCTCCGTTCCGCACAATATAGCGGAGCAGATTACGTTCATACTGGTCAGTAATCCGGTTGGGAACTGCCGTTTTTCGGGCGGGCTCGGGATTGAGGGCGGGAAGTTCGGATTCTGCTGACAACGGAGCCTCTGTCGGAATAGAATCGGCCGATGTCCCTTCTTCGGCGCGTTTGGCTTCCAAGGCAGCCTGAGCTTCGGCACGACGTTGTTCGGCTTCCTGTCGGCGCAGTTCGGCAGCGTAGTTTTTCTCACGCAATTTGTTGAGATAATCGGTGAGCTGCTGTTCTGAGAGATGCACCTGCTGGGAGGTCTCGCGGATATAAACCGCCGAAGTAATGGAATCAGGAATCAGGGCGATGCTTTGCAGGATATTCTGAATCACCTGCGACTTTTTGAGCGGGTCGTTCTCTGTATCCTTCATCAGAAGGTTGGTTTTGAAACGGATGAAATCCTGTTCGTGCTGTCGGATGTATTCCTCCAATTCCGTAGCGGAATGCGAGCGGGCGAAACTGTCTGGATCTTCTCCGTCGGGGAGGAGGAGCACCTTGACATTCATGCCCTCAAGGAGCAGCATGTCGATACCGCGCAACGATGCACGAATACCAGCAGAATCTCCGTCATAAAGGACAGTTATATTGTGGGTGAAACGGGCTATCATCTGAATCTGTCCGGAGGTGAGCGACGTGCCTGAAGAGGCCACTACATTTTCTATGCCGGCCTGAGCCATCGTGATTACATCGAAATAACCTTCAACCAGAAAGACTTTATCACGTTTGGCAATAGACTGTTTGGCTTCATAGATACCATAGAGCATATTGCTCTTGCGGTAAATTTCCGATTCCGGCGAATTGACATATTTCATGGCAGCATGGTCCACTTTGTCCAAAATGCGTCCGCCGAAAGCGACAACCTGTCCTGAGAGGTTGAGATAGGGGAAGATGGCCCTGCCTCGGAAACGGTTGACGGGACGTTGTCCTGGATCTCCGTAACAAAGACCTGTCGAAAGAATATAATCCCGTTTATGTCCGGCTGAAAGCGCCCTTGTGTAGAATTCAAATTTATCCTTCAGGGAATAGCCAAGATGGAAACGTTTGATGGTTGCTTCCTGCAGTTTGCGATGTCCCATGAAATAGGTCACGCCGTAGTTGCGGCCCTCCTCTGTATTCCAGAGGTCATTCTCCCAGGTTTTACGGGCCCAGTCGTTGACCTGAAGCATCCCTTCGCGAGCAGTCTGGGCAGCCTGTTCCTCGGGGGTCAGCTCCCGTTCCTGAATCTCGATATTGTACTTCCTGGCCAACCAGCGCAGGGCTTCGGGATAGGTCATCTGTTCATGTTCCATAAGGAAACCTGCAGGCGAACCTCCTTTACCGCACGAAAAGCAATGGCAAATATTGCGGGAGGGAGACACCGAAAAAGAAGGGGTCTTCTCGTTGTGAAACGGACATAGTCCGACATAATTCTGTCCGCGTCGCCGAAGTGAGACGAATTCCGAAACAACATCGAAAATCTGGGCTGTGTCTAGTATTTTCTGGACAGTTTCCTGAGGTATCATGAACGTAATCTGACCGTTAAATCAATAAATTGCTGTAACGAAAGCTGTTCGGCCCTTTGGTCGAAAAGCGATTCTGAAAGTATGGCATCCGCTTCGTCCGGTTTCCATTCGTGAATGAGCGCCCGGAGTGCATTTCGAAGCGTCTTGCGGCGCATGGAGAACGCATTCTTGACCAAAGTCCGGAAATCTTTTTCCGAACAGGGGAGGGATTCGCAATCGTTGCGACGGAGCCGGATGACAGCGCTTTGAACTTTCGGCGGCGGGTTGAAAACTTCATTACCCACCGTAAACAGATATTCCACATCATACCAAACCTGAATCAACACCGTGAGCACCCCGTAGTCCTTGCTGCCGGGAAGAGCGGCAAGACGCTGGGCTACTTCTTTCTGAATCATGCCGGAACACAGGGGAATGATGTCTTTATGGTCCACCACACGGAAGAAAATCTGTGATGAAATATTATAAGGATAATTGCCGATGAGTGCAAAGGGTTTACCCTCGAATAACTGACGCAAATCCATTTTCAGAAAGTCCGCTTCGATGATTCGACGGTCAAGAGAAGACGGATAGTGCAGTTTGAGATAGGACACCGATTCGGCATCCAGTTCGACAACACGCAGATCTTTATCCAATAAATATTGCGTCAGCACTCCCATGCCGGGGCCGACTTCCAGAACGGGCAACCCGGGAGCGACATCGAGGGTTCCGGCAATACGCTGGGCGATACTCAAATCCGTGAGGAAATGCTGTCCCAGATTTTTCTTGGGCCGCACATCGGAGAGGGGGAGATGCGTATGAGAATTTTTCTTTGATTTCATGCTACAAAGATAGCGACTTCAGATGACAAAACCAAATATTTCGGGGAATATTTTACGCAATAATATGCAAGAAGGCATCTTTTTGCTTGGAAAGCGGATTTTTTTCAGCCAAAAGTTTGTATTTTTAAGAAATTTGCGCTATCTTTGCCGTCATACAGACAACAACCAATGAAGAAAAATAAAGAAAACAGCATATGTTACGTATAGCTATTCAAAGCAAAGGCCGTCTTTTCGACGACTGCATGGAACTTCTCAAAGAATCCGGTATCAAACTGAGCAACGCCAAGCGAACGCTTCTCATCCCATCGAGCAATTTTCCGTTGGAGGTGCTTTACCTTCGCGATGATGATATCCCGGAATGTGTGGCCAACGGAGTAGCAGACATCGGCATCGTGGGCCTGAACGAACTCAGGGAGCGCGAAAAGGACGCACGTATTGTCAAGGAACTCGGGTTCTCCAAATGCCGTCTTTCGCTGGCGATTCCCGCGCTGATTGACTATCCCGGTCTGGAGTGGTTCAACGGCAAGACCATTGCAACCAGTTACCCCAATATTCTCCGCCGTTTTCTCGATGAGAAAGGCATCAAGGCCGATATCCACGTCATCATGGGTTCGGTTGAGATTTCGCCCAACATCGGTCTCGGCGACGGAATTTTCGATATCGTAAGTTCCGGTTCGACCCTTGTATCCAACCGGCTGAAAGAGGTGGAGTGCGTGATGGAGAGCCAAGCAGTACTGATTGCCAATAACGGCCTCGACCAGGAGAAACTCGAAATTCTCGACGAACTCCTGTTCCGATTCGACGCCGTCCGTAATGCCGAAGACAAAAAATACGTGATGATGAATGTGCCTGACAGTTCGCTTGACGATGTGTTGAAGATGCTGCCCGGCGTGACTTCTCCCACCGTCATTCCGCTGGCCACCCAAGGTTGGCATTCCGTCCACACAGTCATTTCGGAAAAAGTCCTTTGGGATTTGGTAGGAAAACTGAAAAATGTAGGTGCCCAGGGTATCTTGGCGCTAAATATTGAGAAAATTATCCAATGACTAAATATCTCTATCCGGAACGTTCGCAATGGGCTGATATCGTAAAGCGGCCCACATTTGACAACTCCCAGCTTCGGGACTTGGTATCCGACCTCCTCACTCAGATTCGCGAGGGGGGAGACCTGGTGCTGAAGGCGCTTGAGGAGAAATTCGACCACGCACAGCTGGACAACCTGCAGGTTTCGGAGGCCGAATTCGAAGAGGCCCGTAAGAATATCGACCCCGCTTTGGCGGAAGCCATCGACCACGCAGAATCGAACATCGCGAAGTTCCATATGTCGCAGCATCACACCAGTCAGAAGGTGGAAACAACGCCGGGTGTGTTCTGTTGGCAGAAAGCCGTACCTATTGATAAAGTCGGCCTCTATGTACCTGGAGGAACAGCCCCGCTTTTCTCCACAGTATTGATGCTGGCCATTCCTGCCCGCATTGCCGGGTGTCCCGAGATTGTGCTCTGCACCCCGCCCTCCAAGGACGGGACCGTGAACCGCGCGATTCTCTATGCCGCCTGGAAGGCCGGCGTGACGAAAGTATTCAAGGTCGGAGGTGTTCAGGCCATCGGGGCGATGGCATACGGTTCGGAAAGCGTGCCCAAAGTCTATAAGATTTTCGGTCCCGGCAACCAGTATGTCCAAATGGCGAAACAGCTGGTTTCCCTGAAGGACGTGGCCATTGATATGCCTGCCGGCCCTTCGGAAGTGGCTGTGGTGGCCGACGGCGAGAGTAATCCGGCCTATGTGGCTTCGGATTTCCTGTCGCAGGCCGAACACGGCGCCGATTCCCAGGCGATGCTCTTTACCACCGATGATGCGTTTGCCCAACGGTTCGAACTGGAGATGGAAAGCCAGCTGGCAAAACTCAAGCGACAGGAACTCACGCGCAAGTCCATCTCTCACAGCAAAATCGTGGTGCTCCGCAACGATGAAGACCTGATGGATATCGTCAACGAATATGCCCCCGAGCACCTTATTATAAATACGAAGAACTATCTCCAGCTGGCCGAAAGGGTACGTAATGCCGGTAGTGTCTTCCTGGGTCCATACAGTTGCGAGAGTGCCGGCGATTATGCCTCGGGCACCAATCACACCCTTCCCACCAACGGCTACGCCAAAGCCTACAACGGAGTCAACCTGGACAGTTATATGCGAAAAATCACCTTCCAGGAACTCTCTCAGGAAGGCCTCCAGACGCTCGGTCCCGTCATTATGACTATGGCCGAAAACGAACAGTTGGATGCTCACCGCAATGCCGTGGCAGTCAGATTAAAGAAATAAAACTATGCTCAAAGATTTAGTTCGTCCCAACATCCTGGCGCTTGAGCCTTATTCATGTGCCCGCAACGAGTTCACGGGGGAGGCCCGCGTATATGTGGATGCCAACGAGAATCCCTATAATTCGGACGTAAACCGGTATCCTGATCCTCTGCAGATTGCCGTAAAACGTAAGATTGCGGCACTCAAAGGGGTACGGGAGACCCAGATATTTCTGGGCAACGGTTCCGACGAGGCCATCGACTTGCCTTTCCGTATTTTCTGTCGCCCCGGCATTGACAATGTGGTTGCTCCGGCACCTACCTATGGCATGTATCAGGTCTGTGCAGACATCAACGACATTGAATATCGTTCTGTGCCGATGAAACCCGATTTCCAACTGGATCTCGAAGGGATGAAGGCCCGGATCGACGATAACACGAAACTGGTGTTTCTCTGTTCGCCCAACAACCCCTCGGGCAACGCTTTACGTTGGGAGGATATCCAATGGTTTCTCGACAACTTCCGCGGCATTACGATTGTGGACGAAGCCTACATCGACTTTTCGTCCCAGCCTTCGCTGCTTCGCGAGTTGGATCGCTATCCCCGCATGATGGTGCTCCAGACCTTCTCCAAAGCGTGGGGACAGGCCGCCATCCGTTTGGGTATGGCTTTTGCGGGAGAGGAGATTATCCGCCTGATGAATAACGTAAAATATCCCTATAATGTCAATATCCTGACCCAGAAACAGGCGCTCAGGGTTTTGGATAACATAGCGGATAAAGACAAGGCTGTGAAAGAAATTCTACAGCAGCGGGACATGCTTCGCGACCGCCTGAACACGTTGGAGTGTGTTGATCGGATTTATCCGTCGGATGCAAACTTCCTGCTGGTGAAAGTCTATGACGCCGACAATACCTACAAATACCTGCTCAAGCGCGGCATTATTGTCCGCAACCGGAATCGGGTAACCCTCTGCAAGGGCTGTCTGCGTATCACGGTGGGCACGCCTTCCGAAAACGAAGAAATTATTTCCGCACTCAAAGAATATAAAATAGGATGAAGAAAGTACTGTTTGTCGATCGTGACGGCACCATTATCGTAGAACCTCCCGTAACTTATCAGATTGACAGTTACGACAAGTTGGAGTTCCTTCCTAAAGTGATTTCTTCGTTATCCATGATACGGGAAAAACTGGACTGGGAACTGGTAATGGTCAGCAATCAGGACGGACTGGGCTCCGAGAATTATCCGCTGGAAGCCTTCCGGGGGCCCCACGAACTCATGCTGAAAACATTGGCAGGAGAGGGGGTGACTTTCGACGACATTTACATAGATCCTTCCTGGCCGTCAGACAATGCTCCCACGCGCAAGCCAGGCACAGCCATGCTGACCAAATATTTCAATTCCGAAGTCTATGATCTGGCGAACTCCATCGTTATCGGCGACCGTCCCACAGATATCCGGTTGGCACACAATCTTGGCTGCAAAGGCATCCTGCTGCAGCCTTATGAAGAGGGGCGGACAATGCTCGAAGAAGCAGGTCTGACCGACGACTGCATTCTTATCTCCGACAACTGGAGCGACATTGCAGCCCGACTGATAGGAGGGGAGAGGACGGCCGAAGTGCATCGTGCCACCAAGGAAACCGACATCCGGATCCGGGTGGATCTCGACGGTCACGGACAGGCTCATATTTCCACCGGTCTGGGATTCTTCGACCATATGCTCGAACAGATTGCCAAACATTCGGGAATGGATCTCGAAATTGAGGCTCACGGCGATTTGGAAGTGGACGAACACCATACCATAGAGGATACCGCCATCGTTCTGGGTGAAGTAATTGCAAAGGCCCTGGGCGATAAGCGCGGCATCGGACGCTACGGCTTCTGTCTGCCCATGGACGATTGTCTCTGCCAGGTGGCTTTGGATTTCGGAGGACGTCCCTGGCTGGTATGGGATGCACAATTCCATCGCGAAAAAGTAGGGGAGATGCCTACCGAAATGTTCCTCCATTTCTTCAAGTCTTTCTCCGACGCCGCCCGCATCAATCTCAACATCAAGGCTGAAGGGGAGAACGAGCATCACAAAATCGAAGGTATTTTCAAAGCGTTGGCCCGAGCCCTCAAGATGGCTGTCCGACGGGATATAACCCACATGGAACTACCTTCCTCCAAGGGAATGTTATAAAAGATAATCATTTAATATTATTATATGTCTAGAAAAATTCAAGGCATGGGCATAGCCCTCATAACGCCTTTCAAAAGCGACTTCTCGGTCGATTACGAAGCCCTGCGTCATCTTGTACGTTATCAGATAGACAGCGGAGCCGACTTCTTGGCTATCCTTGTCACAACCGCTGAAACTCCTACACTTACAGCCGAAGAGAAAGAGAACATCAAACAGCTCGTGGTTGAGGAAGTCAAGGGGCAGATTCCCATCGTTATCGGTTGCGGAGGAAATAACACCCAGGCTGTTGTCAACGAACTCCAGACCGGCGATTACCACGATGTGGACGCTATCCTGAGTGTGGTTCCTTATTACAACAAACCTTCCCAGGAGGGTCTCTACCAGCATTTCAAGGCCATCGCCCAGGCTTCTCCCGTACCTGTAATACTCTATAATGTGCCAGGGCGAGTCGGCGTAAATATGACGGCTGCCACGACGCTCCGGCTGGCCAACGATTGCGAAAACATTATCGCCATCAAGGAGGCTTCCGGCAATTTCGACCAGATTGATGACATTATCAAGAACAAGCCCCGCCATTTCAACGTTCTTTCCGGCGATGACGGAATAACCTTCCCGCTGATTACCCTCGGGGCAGTAGGCGTGATTTCCGTTATCGGCAATGCTTTCCCGAAGGAATTCAGCCGTATGGTACGTCTGGCCATCGAAGGCGATTATCAGAACGCTTTGCCCATTCATCACCGTTTTGCCGAACTCTTCAAACTCCTGTTTGTCGACGGCAATCCCGCCGGTGTCAAAGCCATGCTCAATGCAATGGGACGTTGCGAGAATGTATTGCGTCTGCCATTGGTGCCGACTCGTATCACAACCTTCGAGAAGATTCAGTCCATTCTCAATTCGCTGAAATAAACAAATCAATAACCCCATATGAAAATCTCATCCGTTATTCGGGTGGGATTTTTTGTTTAGTAACTCAAAAGATGAATGCACTTGCTGACCAGCAGATGAAGATAGGGAAGTGATTTCTGATTCTTTACTCTGCCAACTTAACATAACTCGGATTATTAAAACCGAGAATAAAATAAAAGTACACCTTTTAAAATATATATATAATAAAAACGGAGAACTCAAACTTTGAGTCCTCCGATGATTTCATTTACATCTTTGCATCCGTGTCTGTCCAGATATTCGCTGATACCCTCAACGATTTTAACCGTTACCGCCGGATCTATAAAGTTTGCTGTGCCGACCTCTATGGCCCGGGCTCCACACAGCATGAATTCTATGGCATCTGTGGCATTCATGATTCCGCCCAGTCCCACTATCGGGATTTGAACCGCATGATAGACCTGCCACACGCAACGCAAAGCTATCGGTTTGACGGCAGCTCCCGAGAGTCCGCCGGTGATAGTGGAAAGAACCGGTCTCTGACGTTCGGCATCCACAGCCATAGCCAAAACCGTATTAATGAGCGAAACGGCATCGGCTCCGGCGCCTTCCACAGCTTTCGCTATATCCGCCACCGATGTCACATTCGGCGTCAGTTTGACAATCAGCATCTTTGTGAACGTTTGGCGGACAGCACTTACAACCTGAGCTGCCATTTCCGGTTGAGTACCGAAGGTCATTCCGCCGGCCTTTACGTTGGGACACGAGATATTGAGTTCAATACAATTCAGGCCGTCCACCTCGTTGAGCATCCGGGCGCCTTCTCGGTAATCGTCAACAGAACTGCCTGAAAGGTTGACAATCACATTTGTATCATATCCCTTGATTCGCGGCCAGATATTGTCGATAAAGTATTGGACACCTTTGTTCTGCAGCCCTACGGCATTAATCATTCCGCTGGGCGTTTCCGCCAGTCTCGGATAAGCATTTCCCTGCCGGGGATGCAAAGTCGTACCCTTCACAATAAAGCCGCCCAGGCGGTTCAGGTCGATAAAATCTGTAAATTCTTCGCCGTATCCGAATGTTCCGGAGGCCGTTAAAACGGGGTTTTTGAACTTGAGTCCCGCTATATTTATACCTAATTCAGCCATAAAATCCAATCTTTTAAAACGGTTACCACTTCAAACGGTTTATATCGAATACCGGACCGTCCTTGCAGACACAAAGGTTACCCTCTTTGGTATCCTCCACACAGCAAAGACAAACGCCCAGGCCGCAAGCCATTTTATTCTCCAGGGAAACTTCGCAGAAATCGGGCTCCTGAACACGTTTCCAAGTGGATACTTTGGCGCCCACGGCTTTCATCATTGGAAGCGGGCCGCATACTCTGACAGCATCAAAAACGCCGTCTTTGAAGCCTGTATGCTGGGTTACAAATCCTTTCTGGCAGTCGTAGCCGTCTATGGTTGACCCGTCTTCCGTGGTAACCCAAACGGTCCCGTATTTTGCATATTCTTCAATCCGGACCAAATCGTTCGCCGTGCGTCCGCCCAGCAGGAATGTCACCTTTTTGTTGTGGTTATTCAGTTCGATACCCAGTTCGAGCAGCGGTGCGATTCCAACACCTCCGCCCACCAGCAGATAGTTTTCCCGGTTGGAACCGATGGAGAATCCGTGACCGAGCGGATAGACGATATTCAGCAGATCACCTTCTTTAAGTGTAGCCAGACGGTTGGTCCCCCGTCCTGCTTTCTGGATCAGCAATTCCATGATGTTGGCTTCATAGTCAACCCGGTGAATGGAAATCGGACGGCGGAGAAATACAGATGGGTCGTTCTCGACACGAATTTCAACGAACTGTCCCGGTTCGCACTTCTCAATCCTCGCCGAAGGGGCGGCCGGTGAAATACGAAGCAGGTAGAGCCGGTCATTTTGCGTCAGATTCGCTACAATGCGATATTCTTCGATCTTCTTCATAATTCTATACCTTTATAATTATAAACGATTCTGGCGCATTTTTATTGTCTGACCCAAAAATTTCATTTTTGCATATAAAATTCCGGCGGTGGTGTAAATTTTCACCACACGGAAAATCCAATTTCATTCATTATTGGCAAAATGCAATTAAACCACCATGTCTGAAAAATACAGAATTGCCTGCGTTAATCTCTGTTTAATAGGGATATTCTGTGGCTGTCAAAACATACATAATTGTCGTTATTCGCTTTTTATGCATGAATTTCCGCAAAAGCCTGATTATTCAATACGGAAATACAAGCGTTTTTGACTGATATTCAGTCAGAATTGCGCTTCGTGAAACATTTCCCCGCCATTCATTTCTTTATACAGAATTGTTTCACGCTCTTTTCTCCAAAAACGCACCTGCCCTCCCCTTTTATATTCCTAATTTATGCAGAAATCCCTCGCCTTTTTTAACATTTGAAAAAAGAATATTTTTCCCCGCACCTGATTTTGCCATCTCCGATTTAATTCTTATATTTGCAGCAGCAAAAGTGACCAAAACTTTATCGCAAAATCAAAAGTCAGCATGAATCGTAAGAATTTCTCTACTATCCTTCTCCCCCACCTCGCTCAATCCTGGGCAGACGGTCAGATTCCATTCGACCAACTTGTCGCGTTCGACATATGGGAAAAACTCTTCCCCGATCCGATAGTGGCAGAAGGCAGTTATTCCGATCCGGACAACATTCCGTGGTATGATATCCGGCTCAATGCGTTCAGTCTTTCCGACGGCACCCTCCTTTTGGTCTATAGTCTTCCCAAGGCCCAGAACTACAAGGACATCCAGTTTGTCGGTCTGCGTCTTGACCGCAAGGAGAAGCGTTACGTCTGCTACATCCTGCGCCGGCCTAAATACGTCGACGACGAATGGGAAATCTGTACAGTCACACCCGATGACAAAGAACCCCGCTACTACGGTCCGGTCAACGGGACCTGGTCCATCCGGTGTTTCTGGCTTTCAATCAACAGCATCCCGTTCATTCAGTCCAAACGGCCCAAACCCTGGGAAATGTTCAAGGGAGTAATCAAGGGACTTTCAAGCCAGCAAAGCGACATTGACGGATAGTCGGATGGCAATTAGCCCGAATCCTTTCTCTCAGATTTTAACTCATCTCTCATTGTGGAATTACTAAGATTTCTTAAAAAACTCCCGAAAATTTTGTAATTAGCGCTCTATTTGCTATCTTTGTACCATGATTTTCGATTTACAATCGTCGTATAAGCCAATGGGCGACCAACCGGAAGCAATCCGTCAGCTTGTGGAAGGCGTCCGCCAGCAACTGCCCGCTCAGACCCTTTTGGGTGTGACGGGCAGTGGCAAAACATTCACGATGGCCAACGTGATACGTGAGACCGAACGTCCCACGCTGATATTGTCACACAACAAGACGCTTGCGGCCCAGCTCTACAGCGAGATGCGGGCCTTCTTTCCCAACAATCTCGTTGAGTATTTCGTATCCTACTACGACTACTACCAGCCGGAAGCCTATATTCCCTCCACCGATACCTACATCGAGAAAGACCTGGCCATCAACCAGGAGCTAGACCAGCTGCGTCTGGCGGCCACCTCTGCCCTGCTTTCGGGCCGGCGCGACATCATCGTGGTCAGTTCGGTCTCCTGTCTCTACGGCATCGGCAACCCCGAGGACTTCCACGCCAACATGATTCATCTCGAAGTGGGTATGGAAATTCCGCGCGACGAATTGCTGAAACGTCTGGTCAAGGCCCAATACACCCGCAACGATATCGCGCTCCAGCGTGGCAACTTCCAGGCCAAGGGCGAAACGGTTGATGTCTTCCTTTCCGAACCCGATGCCATTCTGCGGGTGATGTACGGCTTTGATGAAATCGAGGACATACAGCTGCTCGATGTCACCACCGGTCACATCAAGGACGAAGTGGATAGTTACACCATCACCCCTGCCGCCATCTTCATGACCACCCAGGAGAATACCTTACGGGCCATCGACGAGATTACGCTTGACCTGGGAGAACGCGTCCGGTATTTTGAATCCGTAGGCGAACCCGAACGAGCGGCACGCATCAAACAGCGTGTTGAGTACGACATCGAGATGATCAAAGAAGTGGGCTATTGTTCCGGCATTGAGAACTATTCGCGCTATTTCGACGGGCGCGAACCCGGCACGCGTCCCTTCTGCCTGCTCGACTATTTCCCCAAGGATTTCCTGCTCTTCGTGGACGAGAGCCACGTGACCATCCCCCAGATTCATGCCATGTCGGGCGGAGATTACCGTCGCAAGAGCACCCTGGTGGAATACGGGTTCCGGCTCCCCGCGGCCATCGACAACCGTCCTCTGAAATTCGAGGAGTTTGAGGCTCTCACTCCTTATACCATCTATGTGTCGGCCACACCTGCCGACTATGAGCTGGAGCGTAGCGAGGGCGTGGTGGCCGAACAGCTCATCCGTCCCACAGGCCTGCTCGACCCCTCGATTGAGGTGCGGCCCTCCGAACACCAGATTGACGACCTGCTCGAGGAAATCCAGAAAACCATTGAGGCCGGCGAACGTGTGCTCGTAACAACACTCACCAAGCGTCAGGCCGAAGACCTCGACGACTATCTGCACGATAACGGCGTGCGCTCGGCCTATATCCACAGCGATGTCGACACCCTCGACCGTGTGCGTATCATGGACGAGCTTCGTGCCGGAGAGTTCGATGTGCTCGTGGGCGTCAACCTCCTCCGCGAGGGCTTGGATTTGCCCGAAGTGTCGCTCGTAGCCATTCTCGATGCCGACAAGGAAGGATTCCTTCGCAACGAACGCTCCCTGACCCAGACCGTAGGACGTGCCGCCCGCAACGTCCACGGACGCGCCATCATGTATGCCGACACCATTACGGGCTCGATGCGCAGGTGTATTGACGAGACCGAGCGCCGGCGTGACAAGCAGATGCGCTACAATGCCGAAAACGGCATCACACCCACCCAGATTACCAAAGAACGCACCTCCCTGCTCGACAACGAAGCCCTGCAGGATACGCGTCAGCAATACGGAACTGCCGTCGATAAAAAAATCAGCGGCTACAAGATTCCCTCTGAATCATCAGGACGCGTGGCCGACGGCTCCCGGCTGGACTATAACGACAAGG
>Ga0326511_10001788_pt1 | contig 17703 bp, 16 predicted proteins | sample 0_2496_0518_D_FD_203701 | JGI IMG/M metagenome (GOLD analysis project Ga0326511, IMG submission 203701) | Bovine rumen microbial communities from UC Davis, California, United States - 0_2496_0518 | ecosystem: Host-associated > Mammals > Digestive system > Stomach > Rumen | place: USA...
GCGGATGTGTTCCCGCCTGTAAGAATAAGGGCTTATGTCAAACTTCTTACGAAGCCCCCCCGCCTCTTTAGGCGGGGGAGAGTTCACTTACCAAGTCCAGCTTTTAAATAATTCAAGTTTCTTTTCGGGTTCATCGGGGTGTTCGGCGCGGTAGCGGTTTTTGTACTCCGTGAAAGAAGCAACGGCTATCAGGACGATTCCGGCTAAGAACAGATAGATTCCCCAATGCAATGATGTCCAGAACTGCCATGTCAGCCGGATGGTCGTCAGGAACAGGACGGCAAAGCCCAGCGCAAACCAACGGAGCTTTCTGACCTTGAAACTCCCGAATACTATCGCAAAACTGAACAGCATCAGCAGAATGGCATCCGAAGCGTTTCCGAAACTCAGACTTGCAATCAATAGGGTAAGCATCGTGAAACAGTACATGATGAATCTTGCATCATGGACAGTGGCTTTCCGGTTGGGCAGAATCCAGAGCAGTGACAGAATGAATAAATGCACCGGGAAGAGATATAACAGAATCTGAGGCGTTTTCATATCAGTGTCCTGGAGAAACTGAAAAATCTCAAAGGGGTCATGGATGTTATGAAAGAAGATTGACAGGCACGCAAATGCGGAAGCCAACAGCATGGGCGTTTCACGATTCTGAACTCTCCCGATGTATAACAGGGAATAGAACGATAAAAATAAACATGTCAGAATGGAGGGATACCAGTCAATCGTAATGGCTACGGCTAAAACCGGAAAAATGCCGATTATCAAAGGCCAGTCGAGGAGTTTCTTATTTTCTTCCTGCTGATAGAGTTCTTTATTGAGGAGGAGCCGTCCCATACCGGCATAGATGCCTAACAGTATCAGATAAAGCATGACTTTTCCGGGCGTGGAATTCAGAGAAGTGATTACATGATTGAATGTGAAGAATGATATTATCAGTTGCGGAACAGCAAGCGTATTTTTATGATTCCGGAAGTTCCCCCCGGCAAAGAGCAGTAACAGGAGGAACAGCGTCACGCCTGCTAAGTCAGAGCCATCATCATCAAGATAACTGATAAAGGCGATAATCGAAATCACACAAGATTCAGCTTCTAAGTAAAGCCTTGTTGCAAGTGTCCGGATATGAAACCGGAATACGAATGTTTCAAGCAGGTAGAGAATGCCAAGTACGGCGAATATCAAAATCCATGCAGTGCAGTTTTCCGTCCAGAAATACGCTCCGAAGCTGTCGGCTGTCAGGAACATGGTCGGCGGAAGGAATGCCAGGAAACACCAGGCACAGCATTTTTCCAAGAGATAACGGGAATTGAGATTTGCATAAATGACACCTGTCAGCATTCCGAGCGTGCAGAGCCATAACAATGCAATATCAGCATGATTGAGAGTGATTATCAGGATGGCGGCACTCGTGCTGATGGCCGTCACCAACGGCCAGAGCTTTTTTTTGAGAAAGGCCTGAATCATGAGCAGTAAAGCGGAAATGATTAATAACAGCTCTGCAATACGGCTGTCGTCATTTGCCGCATAGAATGCAAGATTGAACGCCAGTGCAAGATGCATCATGAAAAATCTGCTTTCCGGAGAGGGTTTGTTCTGTTCTGTCCTGATGAACAGAATGCCGGCTATCATCAGCAGGAAATAGAGCAGGAGTATGATGTCAGGCTTTTCATCTCCGGCGAGTCCCATTGATTGGAAAACAGCCGGAATAAAAATCAATATGGCGGCTTTGCTGTAAGTTTCCGTGAGTTCCGTACGGAGTTTCGGCATCTGATGCAGGCTCATCAAAATCAGAGCCGTCAGAGTCGATGGAAACAGAAATTCCGCTTCCAGATATGGAGACTCCGGAAGAAGCCGGCTGATTCTCGAAAGCCCGAACAGCAGACAGATGACCGAACCAAATACGCCGATATGAAATTTTCCGGCAATAAATCTGGAATTACTGAATAAAATTGCTAATATCAAGTATAATATCATTGAGGTGAATTCCGCATCGGAAGACACCGGGAGCAGAAACAGAGCTGTGATGACATTGACCGCGTACAGATAGCCCGGGATGGCTTTTGTGATGTAAGAGGGGTCATGCTGTCTGAGATAGGATTCACTGATGAACCATGCCCCCCCGGCGTATACAATCAGCAGAATGCCGAAAATCGCCGTCTGGACATGATAATCAAGAGCAGACAGTATCTGGTTGATGACGAATGAATCGAGGGAAATCCATGCTCCGAGCAGTCCGCTCAGTGACAGCTGTACCAGGATGGAGCTTTGATAATGTCTTTGCCCGAAAAATGTCGAAACCGAAACGCTCAGGAAAATCAGCATCCAGAGGAGCGCACCGCCGTCACCGGCAAAAGAAAGCCAATCTCCGAACAGATGAAATACGCCGATACCTCCCAGTGCCAGCGGAAGAAAGATGCATCCTAAAATATAAAAGGCAAGACTTGTTTTCTGTAAACGGAAGATTTTCTCAGCCAGGACATGCACACCGAAAGCAATGGCACTCGCGGACAGAAGAGCCATCGCCCGGAGAATGTCCGGGAGCATATCCCAGGTTTTCGTCAGAAAGATGATGCCCCCTAAAAACAGGAAGATAACCCCGGCGATTAATAACAGCGGTACCGGGCTGAATGGCTGTCGGGGTTTTGGTTCTTTTGGCGGAGGGATGAGCGGTGTCGAGGATTGATAGAAATTCCGGTAATCCTGACTTTGCTGAAATGTTCCCAATTGATTGGGGTCAGGGTTGTGATTCGGGTACAGATTTGAATAATCTTCAGGTTTATTCATGAAAATTCCCCCTTTGGATTGGATTTATTAGTTAGTACGCCTGAGGGGGTAAAAAATTACGAAAAATTCTGCACAAAAATCAAATTTATTTTTGTACAGAAATTACAAAAGCAGAGCGGTGAGGCTCTGCTTCTGAAAATATTTTAAATTTAGTCATGAACGATAACGGGAAGACCGTCTTCAATTTCGTTATACAGGGCTTTTGCCTCCGACCAGCGCATGTTCAGACAGCCGTGAGAGCCGTTGTACATGTAAATGCTGCCGCCGTAAGCTCCGCGGGACAGGTCATGGAAGCCACATCCCAGATAATTGAAAGGCATCCAGAAGTCAACCCACTGACGATAGCCTTGCACTTCATAAGTGCCGAGGTATCTTCCGGCAACATGGCCGACAATCTGACAGATACCGCGTGGTGTACGGCGTTCAGAGTTGGTCTCTGTACCGGAAACGATGTCATAATCCATGATGATTTCATTGTCGCGATAATACCAGAAATGCTGTGCGGAAATATCGACTTCGATATAAGTTGTTCCGATGTCATCCGTCTGACGGGTGTATCCTTTGCCCCAGTCGGTATAGATGGGTTCAACAACAACGGGCGCACCGTCCTGAATCAAATCATAAATCTGATTGACAGTGGCTTTCTGGTCAATCTGCCAGCCATAACAGCTTGCATACGTCCAGGGGACAGTAATCCAGCCGTCAAGTGTTGCATAGAATTCATGGTCTTTGCCGTAAGTGTCTGTTTCATCAGCCATTTCGGAGACGAATTCAGCAATACCGTCACGGTCAATGGGAATATCATGGCCGGAGGTTGTCACAAAGGAGCCGTCTTCTTTGGTGAGGAGCCAGCTGATGATTTTGTCACTGTCGAGGAGGATTTTCCGGTCATCAAAATCGAAAGTGATATTGCATTTGGCATACTTGTTATAGACTTCCAAATCTGCCTGGAGGTCATCGGCCTTGATTTTGGCGCGGTACTGTTCATAACAGCCGGAATCTTCCATCTTGATGGTATTTTTCCCGGCTTCGAGTTCGGCCATGACGTAATTGATAAGCATATTGGTGTCGAACTGGTCGCCCATGGTTTCGGGTTCGATTTCAAATTCTCCGGAGGCGTTCTTGACAATCCGGGCATTTGTAGAAACGGCATCGCCCCAGTCATAGGTCTGAATCAGGTTTTTCAAATCTTCTTTTGAATAAGTATAGTCATAATTGACGGAATACTCAGAAGTGGTGAATAATTTGGAAAACCAGTTGAAATTACCTTCATTGGCGGCCATATCGAGGGAGCCGGAGGGGATAGTATATTCGGCCTTGAAATCCTGAGCCGGGAAGACGACTTCTTCACCCTTGGGGGTGATGAGAGTCAGGTCACTGACCTGTTTTTGTTCGAGGAGGGCGTTGTGGGCTTCTTCGGTGGTCATGCCGTCCACGGCAAGGGTGTTGATATAAGTGTGGGGGAGGAATTTATCCTGATAGCTGAAAGCTCCTGCAAAATAGCCCCCAATGGCCAGAGCGGCGACAGATACGCCGATGATGACACCTGTTGCGGCGGCACGTTTTTTTCTGGATTTTTTCTTTTTGGCAGGTTTGACGGCTGATTCTTTCGGGGCGGGTTCTTTCGCGGATGATTCCGGAGCAGGGGCTTCTTCCGGGACGGGAGCCACGGCCGGAGCAGGGGCTTCATGTTGTTCAGGAGCCGGGGATGCATCCGAAACAGCGACAGATTTGACACGGATTTTCTTTGTCTGAGAAGAGGACTCTTCCGGGGCAGAAGACGGCTGTTTCACTGGTGCGATGACAGTGGGGGCTTCCGCCGGAGCAGGAGCGTCCTGTTTTTCGGCAACAGCGACAACGGTCGGAGCTTCGGCAGGTGCCGGAGTTTCCTGGAAATGTTTGGGTTCGGCGGATTTTTTCGGAGGAACGATAATGACTTCTGTTTCCTCCGGCATGGGTGCGGCATTTGCTTCCGCCGAGGCATTCGCGGCGGCGAGTGCTTCGCGGATTCTGGCCATTTTCTGTTTTTGGATTTCGGCAATTTTCTTAGTCATATCCGAATCCGTTTGAGAATGTTTTTTATCGCTGGCGTGTACGAGACTTTCGGCCAACGGTTCTGCCGCGCCAACGGCTTCGAGTACCTCAGCACCGGACATTTTTGAGGCATCCAGTGCAGTTTTTTGTTTTGTTTCGTTCTGATTTGGCAAAACGTCTCATTCCTTTCTTGAATTCTCTTGATGAAATCTTAGGATTTCTGTTTTTAGTCAGGCCGGAAATACGGCCGTTGTTATCTCTCATCTACCTTATAGTATATCACATTCTTTGCAACAAATAAATGAATAATAAGTTACAGTTTGATAACAATCTGTTTTCTTTTTGACAGGATTTGCCGTTTTGTGAAAAAATATTCTCTTTTTCGGCCGGAAACAGGATGGCTGAAAAATATTTTTTGAAAAATTTTCAAAAAAGACTTGATTTTTATCACAGAATATGTTATAATCATTATTGTAAAGAATGTGAAAAGGCCGGAACAGAAATTCCGGTCTTTCCTTTTGCAGTATGACAGGAAGAAAGGCAGGGAATTTGTTTGTTATGAAACTGAAAAAATTCGGCGGAACGGAACAGAAAGTCTATGACATGATTTATCCGGTTGTGACGGAGCTTGGCTATCTGGTCTGGGATGTCCGCTATGAAAAAGAGGGCGCATCCTGGTACCTGAGAATTTTTATCGACAGTGAGACAGATACTATCAGCATTCAGGACTGTGAGAAAGTCACCGCGCCGGTCAGTGATTTGCTCGATGAAAAAGACCCCATTCCGCAGGGGTATATTCTTGAAGTCAGCTCACCGGGACTGGAAGCCGAACTCGTCCGGGAAAGTCATTTTGATGCTTGTCTCGGCTGTGAGGTACGCGCACGGGGATTCCGGAATTTTGAAAACGGCAGCCGGGAACTCATCGGCATTCTGAAAGCCTGGGACAAAGACGGCGTAACATTACAGACAGAACAGGAACAGGAAGTGACTCTGCCATTCTCTGCATTGGCTTTTGTCAAACTGTATTTTGCATTTGATTAAGATTTTTTATTTTTTATGGAGGCGTTGAACCAAATGGACAGCAATTTTTTTGAGATTCTGAGCGCACTCGGCACAGAAAACAGTCTCAATATGCAGGAAACAATTGAAACTCTGAAATCTGCTATGCAGAAATCCGTACAGCGCATATACCCTGAATGCAAAGAGGCCATCCGCGTGGATATTGACCCGGAACAGAAAATCTTTGACGTGGTTCTGTTACAGAATGTCGTGGAAGGTGAGCCTGTCAATCATACCGAAATCAATATTGACGAAGCACGGACAATTGACCCCAATGCTTATGTCGGCGGTATTCTCGAACACAAGCTCGATATTTCAAAATTCAGCCGTGCGTCTGCCCAGTCCGCCAAACAGTCCATCAAGGGCGATTTGCGTGACATCAACCGTGACAGAATTCTGAAAAAATTCGCGGACAAGGAAAATGATATTATCACGGCAACCGTCATGCAGGTAGAACCCGGCCGGGGTTCAGCAACACTCATGTATGACAAGACAGAACTCTATCTGCTCCGTCAGGAACAGATTCCCGGCGAAATCCTTCAGGAGGGTATGCAGCTGAAAGTCTACATCAGCGGAATTGTGAATAAGAATAAAAAGCCGATTATCAAGCTTTCCCGTGTTCACAGAGATTTGGTCAAACGGCTGTTTGAACTCGAAGTGCCGGAAATCTATGACGGCATTGTACAAATCAAGAGCATTTCCCGTGAGGCCGGTATGCGCTCAAAGATTGCCGTTGTTTCCACTGACCCGAATGTGGATGCCATCGGCTCCTGTATCGGTTCCAAGCATTCAAGAATATCGGCGATTGTCCGCGAACTGAACGGCGAAAAGATTGATATTATCCCCTACAGCGAAAACCCGGCTGAATTCATTGCAAATGCCCTTTCCCCGGCAAGAGTCAGAAAAGTATATATTCCCAATCCGGAAGAACGTGCCTGCACGGTGATTGTCCCCAATGAACAGCTTTCTCTTGCCATCGGCAACAGAGGACAGAATGCCAAGCTTGCCGCCAAACTGACCGGCTATAAAATCGACATCAAGTCCGATGCCGAAATTGACCCGGATTCTCTGCCGGATACACCGCCCGCAGAAAACCACGCGCCGGAAGATGCCCCCGCTGTACCGGAGACCGCTCCCGAAGAAGTGCCGGAAACATCCGGAGAAACACAGGGGGAATAAAATGCTGAAAAAAATTCCGATGCGCATGTGTATCGGCTGTCATGAGAATCAGCCCAAAAAAGACCTCATCCGGGTGGTAAAGTCCCCGGAGGGAGAAATTTCTCTTGACCTTACCGGGAAAAAAGCCGGACGCGGTGCGTATCTGTGCCGGAAATCATCCTGTCTGGAGCTTGCCAGAAAAAAACGTCAGCTCGAAAGGAGCTTTTCCTGTCAGATTCAGCCAGAAGTCTATGAGGTGATGATGCATGTCTTATCAGAAGCTGAACGGGATTCTTAGTATCTGCCGGAAGGCCGGGAAGATGGTGCTGGGATTTGACCCCATGAAAGATGCTCTTCAGGCCGGAAAAGTCCGCGGTGTTCTGACCTCGGCAGATATTTCACCAAAAACTTATAAAGAAGTCTGTTTTCACTGTCAGAAAAAGAATGTCCCCGTCTGCCGTCTGCCCATGACCATGGCCGAGGCCGGCAGTATCACCGGGCGAAATGCGGCTGTCATTGCCGTGACCGACAAGGGATTTTTTGACAGAATTCGCCAGCTGTGTGAGAGTGATTCACATCAGCAACAAGATTAGGAGGGATTTTGCCTATGGCAAAGACAAAGAAAATCAAGCTTACCGATGCTGCAAAAGATTTGCAGATTACTACCAAAGAATTAATTGCATTTCTCGAAGAAGCACATATCGGCGGCAAAAAAATGAATGCCAGCTCTTCTATTACAGAGCGTGAAATGAATCTGATTCTGGAATCTTTCAGCCAGAAAGCCAATGTTGCCAGCTTTGATGACTATTTTGCTGATAAATCAAAGAAGAACGGCAAGGGAAGACATGTACCCGAAGAACAGAATCAGCAAAAAGCACAGCAGGAAACCAGACAGCCCAGGCCGGAGAGAAAACCTGCTGAAGAATCTGCAAAACCTGCAAATGCAGAGAAACAGCCTCAGAAAGAGGAAAATAACAAGAAACGCCGGGATGAAAAAAAGAAGAATAAAACGCCCCAGGTTCACGGCGAAAAAACCCGTCTCGGCGGTGTCATGAACGCCGAACATATTGTGATGACTTCTGAACCCCAGGAGACAACCGAAAAACGCCGTACTGTCGATACCCGCGGAAGCTATATCGAGATGGATAAGTATAATGAGCGTTATGAACAGATTGCCCCTGCCGACAGAAGAAAAGATAATTATTCTACCAAAAAGCAGAAAATCAATCAGAAATCTGCTCAGAGAAATAAAAAAAGCAACAGCAAAAAACAGGAGACCGAAGCTCAGAGGCTCAACCGGCTTGAACTCGAACGCGCCAGAAAACAACAGCTCAAAGTCAGAATTCCGGATACCATCCAGGTCGGCGAACTTGCCAGCCGTCTGAAAGTCAATGTCTCCAAAGTCATCGGCAAACTGATGGGGCTGGGCGTGATGGCCAGCATCAATGAAGAAGTCGATTTCGATACAGCAAGCCTTGTCGCTGAAGAACTCGGCGCAAAAGTCGAGAAAGAAGTCATTGTCACTATCGAAGAACGGCTCATCGAATCCGAAGAGGCTGACGAGGAAAATCAGCAGCCGCGTCCTCCGGTTGTCGTTGTCATGGGTCACGTTGACCACGGCAAGACTTCCATTCTGGACAGAATCCGTCATGCCAATGTCACAGCATCCGAAGCAGGCGGGATTACACAGCATATCGGTGCTTATCAGGTCAAGCACAATGGCCAGGTGATTACATTCTTAGATACACCCGGACATGAAGCATTCACTTCCATGAGAGCGAGAGGTGCCAATATCACAGATATTGCTGTACTGGTTGTCGCCGCTGATGACGGTATCATGCCGCAGACGATTGAATCTATCAACCATGCAAAGGCCGCCGGAGTTTCCGTGATTGTCGCTATCAACAAGATGGACAAAGAAGCCGCTGACCCCGACAGAGTTCTTCAGCAGTTGACTGAGTACGGCCTTGTGTGCGAAGAATGGGGCGGTGATACTATCTGTATTCCGGTCTCTGCAAAGACGGGTACCGGCATTGATGATTTGCTGGAAAATATTCTCCTCGTTGCCGAAGTCAAGGAACTGACTGCCAATCCCGACAGACTCGCCAAAGGTACTGTCATTGAGGCAAGACTCGATAAGGGCAAAGGCACGATTGCAACACTTCTGGTTCAGAAAGGAACGCTCCACACGGGTGATATTATCATTGCCGGAACTTCTGTCGGCAGAGTGCGCGTAATGACTGATTATAACGGCGCAGTCGTGAAAGAAGCAGGTCCCTCCGTCCCGGTGGAAATCACGGGTCTGGACGAAGTCCCCAGCGCAGGTGATGTGTTTGATGCTGTTGAAGATGAACGTCTTGCCAAGGAACTTGTCGAACAGAGAAAACATGAGGCCAAAGAGGCACTCTTCCAGAACAGCACACACAAACTCACACTTGATAATCTGTTCAGTCAGATTGCCGAGGGCGAAACAAAAGAACTGCCCATCATCATCAAGGCCGATGTGCAGGGCAGTGCCGAAGCCGTCAAGACTTCTCTTGAAAAACTTTCCAATGATGAAGTGCGTGTCAAAGTCATTCACAGTGCCGTTGGTGCCGTCAAGGAAAGTGATGTCATGCTTGCCAATGCCTCCAATGCGATTATTGTTGGATTCAATGTCAGACCGGATAACGGCGCGGCGGAAAGTGCCGCTAAAGATGGTGTAGACATCAGACTGTACCGTGTCATTTATGATGCTATCGAAGAGATTTCAACCGCTATGAAAGGAATGCTTGCGCCCAAATTCAGAGAAGTCATTCTCGGAAAAGCCGAAGTCCGCGAAGTATTCAAGATTTCAAGTGTCGGCACGGTTGCCGGAAGTTACGTTCTTGAGGGCAAACTCACAAGACAGTGTCAAATCAGAATCGTACGTGACGGCATCATCATTGCAGATGACCATATTGCCGGGTTGCAGAGATTCAAAGATGCTGTCAGGGAAGTTGCCAGCGGTTATGAATGCGGTATCAGTCTGGAAAAATTCAATGACATCAAGGCCGGGGATATTTTTGAGGCCTATATCATGGAGGAATATCAGCCTGAATAATGCCGTGAGGGGGGAAAATCATGGAATATACCAGAATGAGTACAAAAGATATGCTTCAGTACTGTGACGAAGCCTTAGCCTGGGAAGAGTTCGGCCCCGTGGATATTTTCTTTTTTGAATCCGTCAAGAGAATCCTGTTAGGGCAGTGTTCCGCCGTGGAAATGCCCGCTGAACAGGAAGAAGAACCTGACGAACTCGCCGGAGTTACCGCACCCATCCCGGCTGAAGAACTGCTCGATTACGAAGAAAGCAGTACACAGCTTGAAAATGCAGTCGAAGCCGAAACCTTTTTTGAAAACGGCACTGATTACAGTGTTGCCGGAAATCCTGACGGAAAGGAATAAGTGAGTTATGCCAAGTTTTAAAAACAGCCGTATGACGGAAGATATTCACAGAGAACTGACTGATATTTTCCGGCAGGTCAAAGACCCCCGGGTCAGCGATATGATTTCGATTGTCCGTGTGGAGCTTGCCGGGGACGGCTCCCACTGCAAAGTCTATGTTTCCAGCCTGAAAGGTGCCGAAGATACGAAAGAATCTGTCAAAGGCCTGCGGAGTGCCGCCGGATTCATCCGGAGAGAGCTGTTCGCACGGCTCAAAATGCGGAAGAGTCCGGAGCTGAACTTCATCGCGGATGATTCTATTGCAAGAGGTGCCGAAATCACCAGAAAACTCACGGAAATGGAACATTCTGAACAGGAGGAAACAGATGAAGAGGATTAATCTTTCCGAAGCAGCGGAATTCATCCGGAATTGCAATAACGTGCATATTCTGATTCATATGAATCCGGACGGCGATTGTATCGGGTCGGGGTATTCACTCCAGGCGGTTCTGACGTTGTTGGGAAAGCGTTCGCGCGTGATTTCCGTTGACCCGATTCCGGAGCGGTTCCACTTCCTGCTCCCGGAACAGCCCGAAGAGGAATTTGAGCCGGAGAATATTATTTCTGTTGATTGTGCGGACGAAAAGCGTTTCGGCAGTTTGCAGGAAAAATATGCCGGAAAGGTTCAGCTTTGCATTGACCATCATATTTCAAATGTATTCTATGCCGAACAGCTTCTTCTTGAAGAAAATGCTTCTTCCGCGTGTGAGGTTCTGTATAAATTATATCGGCATATGCAGATTCAGTTTACGGAACAGATTGCCAATTGTTTATATACCGGCATGGCAACGGATACCGGCTGTTTCAAATTCAGCTGTACCGGAGCGGATACGCATTTGTTCGTTTCTGAAATCATGCGGGAATTTCCCCAAATCCGGTATGATTTGATTAACCGGACAATGTTTGACATCAAGACCCCGGGCAGAATCCATGCGGAAATGCTCATGCTCGGCAATATGGAGTATCATCTTGACAACCGATGCACAATTATCTGGGTGACAAAGAAAATCTGCGAAGAGAATCATATCAATGACAAAGACCTCGAAGGGCTGACCAGTCTTCCCCTTCAGCCGGATGGGGTTCAGGTAGGTATCACCATCCGGGAACAGAATGACGGAAGTTACAGAATTTCGCTCCGTTCAGCTGATTATGTCAATGTGTCTGATATTTGTGCCAGATTCGGCGGCGGCGGTCATATCAGGGCTGCCGGGTGTCAGATGAAAGACCTCACAGCCGATGAAGTCCGGCAGATTTTGCTTGATGCAGTGGCAGAGGCATTATGAACGGCATCATTTGTATTGACAAACCGGCAGGATTTACGTCATTTGACGTGATAGCCAAACTGAGAGGCATCCTGAAAATGCGCCGTCTGGGTCATGCCGGAACCCTCGACCCGATGGCAACGGGTGTCCTGCCCGTGTTTGTGGGATATGCAACAAAGGCCTGCGGTATCCTCCCCGATGAGAATAAAAGCTATCAGGCAGGTTTTGCCCTCGGCAAAGTGTCCGATACACAGGACAGCACCGGACGGATTTTAGAAACACATGATATTCCCGGCATCACAAAAGAACAGATTCAGAATCTCTGCCCAACGGGCGAAATCATGCAGATACCGCCCATGTATTCGGCAGTTTCTGTCAATGGAAAACGGCTCTATGAGCTGGCGCGTGAGGGAAAAGAAATCGAGCGCGAAGCACGGAAAATTTTCATAGAGAAGTTTCTCTGTGAGAGTTTCGACCCCGAAACCGGAACAGGCGTTCTTGAAATCTCATGCAGTAAGGGAACTTACGTCCGGACTTTGATTCATGACATGGGTCAAAGTCTCGGATGCGGTGCAGTCATGACCGGATTGAGACGCACATCCGCCGGAGGGTTCTTCCTGTGTGACTGCCATACACTCGATGAGATTCAGAAATTGGCCGATGAAAACCGGATTTCTGAAATTCTCATTCCGATTGAGAGAGTATTTTCCTCCCTGCCGGAAATTCATCTGAATGAAAATCAGACACGGCACTATCGGAACGGTGTCAAGATGAGTTTGTCACAGTTTCAGGAACAGTTGATGATTGGACAAAATCGCTATGCGGTTTACGGAACGCCGGACGGCTTTATCGGGACGGCTCTGCTTGATGATGAAAAACAATGCCTCAGAATCGAGCGCAATCTCTGCGAACCGAAAGAGGTGAAGACATGAAACAGCTTTTTTCTCAGCCCACGGCTGTCGCCCTGGGCGTGTTTGACGGCGTTCATCTCGGACACAGGGCTGTTTTGCATACTGCGCTTCAGCTGTGCCGGGATGGTGAAAATATTCCCTGTGTCTTCACATTCCGGAAAGAAGAGATTATTTCTAAGAAAGGCGCAAAATATCTCTATCCGTTTGATATGCGCTGTGATATGATGAGTGAGTGTGGCATCCGGAGATTTTACTGTCCGTCCTTTGCCGAAATGCAGGCCATGAGCGGAAGAGATTTTGCAAAAGACATCCTCCATGAGGGCATGAATGCCGCACACATCTGCTGTGGAAAGAATTTCCGGTTTGGTGCATCTGCGTCCTGTGATGTCCATGATTTGGAACAATTAGGAACTGAATTCGGCTTTCAGGTACATATCGTTGATGATGTGCAGAGGGACGGCATGACAGTTTCCTCGACAGAAATCCGGAAATTATTATCCAACGGCGAAATTGAAAAAGCAAATCAATTTCTTGGTGAGCCGTACCGGATTTATCAGGAAGTGTCTCACGGCGCACAGCTTGGCCGGACAATCGGCTTTCCAACGGTGAATCAGCTCTTCCGGGAGGGACAGCTTGTACCGCGGTTTGGTGTTTATGCATCGGAAACGTCAGTCAATGGCAGATGGTACCCGTCTCTGACAAATATCGGCATGAAGCCGACAGTCAATTATGCTGGTCTTCCCCTTGCAGAAACGTATATCAGAGAATTTTCCGGCGATTTGTACGGAAAGCCCCTGACGGTCAGATTATTGAGATTCATCCGGCCTGAAATGAAATTTTCTTCCGTGGAAGAACTTCACAAACAGATGACAAAAGATTTACAATCCTGAATTTTCGGCTTTTTGTCACAGAACTGACACATAACGATAGTATAGTATAGTTTAGAAATAATTACAGAGAGGTGTTTTTTTCATGATTGAAGTCAGAAATCTGACAAAACACTATGGTGATAAAAAAGCCGTCAATGACATCAGCTTTACGGTCAATGACGGTGAAATCCTGGGATTTCTTGGACCCAACGGCGCGGGCAAATCCACAACCATGAACATGCTGACCGGATATATTTCTTCTACCTCAGGACAAGCACTCATCAATGGGGTGGATATTCTCGAAGACCCCATCAGGGCAAAATCATATATCGGCTATCTGCCGGAAATTCCCCCGCTGTATGTGGATATGACAGTACATTCCTATCTGAATTTCGTCTTTGATTTGAAGAAATGCAAACTGCCCCGGCGTTCACATCTGAAAGATGTACTCACGTTATGTAAAATTGCAGATGTTGAAAACAGAATCATCAAGAATCTGTCAAAGGGATATAAACAGCGTGTCGGGCTGGCACAGGCCTTAATCGGGAATCCGCCCGTGTTGATTCTGGACGAGCCGACAGTCGGTCTTGACCCGAAACAGATGGTTGAAATCCGCACATTGATTAAGCGATTAGGGAAAAATCATACTGTGATTTTATCATCTCATATTCTGAGTGAGATTCAGGCAGTCTGTGACAGAGTGATTATCATCAATCACGGTGTCGTGGCCGCGGATGATACAGCCTCTAATTTATCCGATAAAGTCACGACAGACCATAGAATCATGGCAAGGATTGACGGCCCCAGGGCTGAAATCCTACAGGCTATCCGCGGACTGGACGGGATTAAATACATCCGTGCGGATATGGAACGCGAACCGGGCGTTTATGAATATGAAATCGAGGCCGAGCCGGGAATAGACATCCGCCGGGACATCAACAGGGTGGCAAGGGAACACGAATGGGATATTCTCACCCTCCGGACAATGGAAATGACACTCGAAGATATTTTCTTAAAAATCACAATGGGCGAAAACATTCAGCTCAATCAGGAGAACAAGAAAGGAGACGGAAAATAATGGGTGCTATTTACCGCAGAGAAATCGGCGCATTTTTTTCGTCAAGTATCGCATATATTTTTTTGGCTGTTTTCTATATTTTTTCGGGATTATTTTTCTCACTTGACAATGTAGCGGCTGGTTCAACGAATTTATCGGGCGTATTTTCGACATTGTTTTTCATCAGCATTTTTCTGATTCCGCTTCTGACGATGCGTTTATTCAGCGAAGAAAAGAAACAGCGCACCGAGCAGGGACTTCTGACCGCGCCCGTTTCCCTGACAGGAATCGTACTGGGGAAATATTTTGCCGCATTGACAATGTATGTCATAGCGGTCAGTATCATATGGATATACGGTTTTATCCTGAGCATTTACGGTACAGTGGCATGGCTGACACTCGTGGCGAATTATCTGGCGGCTTTGCTGGTTGGCGGAGCATTCATTGCAATCGGGCTGTTTGTGTCATCTCTGACGGAGAATCAGGTAGCAGCGGCAGTCGGGGGTATCGTGTGCTTAGGCATGATTTTTCTGATTGATATTGTGGCCTCTTTCGTCAAGACCGGCTGGCTTCAGAGTTTTTTGTATGATTTGTCTTTCTATACGAGATATTATGAATTTACCTGCGGAATTTTCAATCTTTCGAGTGTGCTGTTCTACATCAGCACGGCGGTGCTGTTCAATTTCTTCACCGTGAGAGTATTTGAAAAACGCCGTTGGAGTTAAGGAGGGGCATATCATGGCTGATTTAGAAAAGAATCCCGAAACAGAGCCGGAAACACCGGAAAAACCTGAAAAACCTAAAAAAGAAAAGAAAAAAATGAGTGCCGCAACGCTCAAAAAACTGAAATACGGCAGTATTTCAACAGCGATTACCTGCATTGTCGTTGCTGTTGTGATAGTTGTCAATATTCTGGTCAGTATGCTGGTCGAAAAATATCCGCTCAAACTCGATTTGACCGAAGATGCAAAATTTGAAATCTCCGAAGAGAGTATTTCTTATCTGAAAGAACTCAATCAGGAAGTGAATTTTACCGTCCTCATGGCCGAAAGCAAATTCCAGACCAGTGGCGAAGCATTCAAGATGGTATCGGAAATTTTAGCAAGATATACACAGTATACGGATAAAATTCATCTGCGCTATGCAGACCCGTCCACAAATCCCGATATTGTCAATCAGTATCAGACCAATTATTCTGCATCCCTGACAGAGGGCGATATTGTCGTTTCCAATGCCGCCGATGAGTCCAAATTGAGAGTCGTCAATATCGGCAATCTGTTTTCTTATGACCAGCAGAAATATATGTATTATCGCTATTATGGACAGGGAACACTCGAAGACTGTATCACGGGCTTTTCCGGAGAGCAGAATCTGACCTCTGCCCTGATGTATGTCACCGATGCTGACCCGGTCACGATTGGTGTCATTTCCCTCGCCAACGAACAGCCGATTTATAATACACAATTCAGTGGTAATTCCCTCAACGCGCTTGCCAATACGCTCTATAAAAATGGCTATAACATCCAGGAAATAGACTTGTATAATGATGAATTCGACCCGGAAGTGTATGATATGTTACTGCTCCCGGCTCCGGTCAATGACATTACCGCCAACGGAGTTGATAAGCTTTCCGCTTTTCTCTATAATGACGGAAAGTACAGCAAAGACTTGATTTATATCGCCGGATTTGACCAGTCCGATACGCCCAATCTGAATGAATTCCTCGAAACATGGGGCATTCAGGTGACAAATAACCTTGCTTTGGAAAGTGATGTCAATGCTGCACAGCAGGTATCATTATCCATCAGTACAGGAGCCGTTTCTGTTCCTGTAGCTACAATCGCCGAAGAAACTTACAGTGCCGGACTGGCCAATACTTCCCTTCCGATTGCCGCGCCCCTGTGCCGTGTCATCAATCTGTTATGGGATTCCAAAACGAGCGGCATCACATCCGCATTGCTGAAAACATCAGATTCCGTATATCTCAACCAGATGGGACAGAATACCGAAAATGCTGATACTACCCCTGCCGGTGCGCAGACCATCGCGGCCATCTCATCAAGAAGAAATATCGAAAATAATATCACTTATGAAAGCAATATCATGGTGCTTGGCTCAATGTTGCTGAGTGATGCCAATGTCATGCAGGATGCTTCTTATAATAATGCACAGTATCTGGTGACAGTCATCAATAATATGGCCGGAAAGGGCGCAGGCCTCGTGATTGCATCCAAAGACCTGACCAATGAAACCATTACCATTACGACAGCAGGCATGAACGGCATTCATCTTTTTATCTTTGCCATTCCCGCGGCCGTGGCGGCAGTCGGTGTCTGGGTATTCTTAAGGAGACGAAACAAATGAGTGAACAGGAAAAGCAGGAAGTCCGGGAAACAGATTCACAGGTCGGCGCAGATACATTCTTTTCCGATACGCCCCGGACGGCGGAAACACCCGTCAAACAGGGAATGTCCAAAAATGTCAGAAATCTGCTCATTGCCGCCGCCGCGCTGGTGATTGTCGGGACGGCTCTGGCCGTTGTCATCCTGACTGGTCATTCTGATGAGGATAATAGCTCTATTGATGTCAGTTCCCTTGCCAATCAGCTTCTTGATGATGAGGAAGTGAACGCCGTCCAGCTCAATCCGGAATCCGGTGATGATGTCAGAGAAATTCAGATTTCCAATACTGAAGATTTTACCGTATATCAGCTGAAACCCGCATCCGAAGACGAAAAAGCCGTCTATACCATCAGGGGCTATGAAGATATGAATCTTGACACCGGATTGATTTCAACACTCGTCAATAATGCAAGTGAGCTTTCCGCCATTCAGCTTGTAGAGGAAACGCCCTCGGATTTGGCCAAATACGGACTGAGTGACCCCCTTTCAAGAGTGAAAATGTCCTATCAGGATGGAACGGACTTTGAATTCTCTGTCGGCAGTGTCTCCCCTATGGACAGTTCACAGACATACTGCGAAGTCAATGGCAGTGTTTATTTAGTCAAAACGTCACTGATGGCCAATTATCAGAAAGACAGCATTCAGTTTGTTTCCAAGACGATTCTCGAAAAGCCCGATGATGATAATTATCCCATTGTAAAATCC
>Ga0326511_10001789_pt1 | contig 17698 bp, 16 predicted proteins | sample 0_2496_0518_D_FD_203701 | JGI IMG/M metagenome (GOLD analysis project Ga0326511, IMG submission 203701) | Bovine rumen microbial communities from UC Davis, California, United States - 0_2496_0518 | ecosystem: Host-associated > Mammals > Digestive system > Stomach > Rumen | place: USA...
CTGGAGATGTTCCAGAAACTTTTAATCCTGCTTGTTCTAATTTTTCTCTATAATCATTATTATATTCAAATCTATGTCTATGTCTTTCTGAAATTTCTTTTTCTCCATACAATTTATTTGCTAAGCTTCCTTCTTTTATTGTACAAGGATATGCTCCTAGTCTCATTGTTCCGCCTTTTTTATCTATTCCTTTTTGTTCTTCCATAATATGAATTACCGGATTTTTAGTATTTTCATCTAGCTCTGCTGAATGTGCATCTTTTAAACCTAGTACATTTCTTGCAAATTCTACAACAGCCATTTGCATTCCAAGACAAATTCCTAAAAATGGTACTTTATTTTCTCTTACATATTTTATTGTTTCTATTTTACCTTCTATTCCTCTACTTCCAAATCCTCCCGGAACAACTATACCATCATATTTAGAAAGTTTCTCTTTTACATTTTCACTTGTTATTGTTTCTGAATCTACTAAATCTACTTTTACTTTTACATTATTAGCAAAACCTGCATGATATAGACTTTCTATAACTGAAATATAAGAATCTTCTAATTTTATGTATTTTCCTACGATAGCGATATTAACATTTTTTTCATTATCTATTTTTCTAATATGTTCTATCATTTCTTCCCATTTTGTATTGTTTGGTATATATTTATCTAATTTTAAATGATTACATACTTCTCTTGCTAATCCTTCTTCTTCTAACATTAATGGTACAGCATATAAACAATCTGCAGTTTTATTTTGTATTACACTAGTTTTTCTTACATTACAAAATAATGCTAATTTCTCTCTTATACTTTCTGGTATATCTTGTTCTGTTCTACAAACTAATATATCTGGTTTTATTCCAAAACTTTGTAATTCTTTTACAGAATGTTGAGTTGGTTTTGATTTTATTTCATTTGAGCCAAATATATAAGGTAATAATGTAACATGAATATAAATTACATCTTCAGGATTTTTTTCTAATCCAACCTGTCTAATTGCTTCTATAATAGAAAGTCCTTCTATATCTCCAACAGTTCCACCAATTTCTGTTATCACTATATCTGTATCTGTATTTTCAAAACCATATATTCTATCTTTTATTTCGTTAGTAATATGTGGTATTACTTGTACTGTTTTTCCTAAATACTCACCTTTTCTTTCTTTTTCAATGACACTTGAATATATCTTTCCCATTGTAACACTAGAATTTTGTGTTAAATTTTCATTTATAAATCTCTCATAATGACCTAAATCTAAATCAGTTTCTGCTCCATCATCTGTTACAAAAACTTCTCCATGTTCATATGGGTTCATTGTTCCTGGATCTACATTTATATATGGATCAAATTTTTGAATTGTTACTTTATATCCTCTATTTTTTAGTAGTCTTCCTAATGAAGCTGCTGTTATTCCCTTTCCTAATCCTGATACTACTCCTCCTGTTACAAATATGTATTTTGTATTCATTTTTTCCTCCTATTTTAAACCAAAAATAAAAAAGCAAAAGCTCTAAAATATAAAAAAGATTAAAAAAAGTTACCGAAAATTTTGGTTTTTTTTTAATCTATTTATATTTTATCATTTAATATGACTTTTTACAAGCATTTTTTCTCTTTTTGTAAATTATTTTTTTATTGATAGAATTTTATATTTCATAATTCCAGCTGGTGCATTAACTTCTACAACATGATTTTTTCTAGCTCCAAGCAATGCTACTCCTAAAGGTGATTCATTAGATATTTTGTTTTCTGCTAAGTTAACTTCTGTTGAACCTACTATTGTGTATTCTATTTTTTCATCAAATTCCATATCTAATACTTTTACTATATTTCCTATTTGAACAGTTTCTGTATCTATTTCTTTTTCATCAATTATTTTTGCATGTCTTATTTTATCTTCTAATTCTGCTATTTTTACTTCATTTTCTGCTTGTGCAGTTTTTGCTTCATCATATTCAGAATTTTCTGATAAATCTCCAAATCCTAATGCAACTTTAATTCTTTCAGCAATCTCTGATCTTTTTTCTGTTCTTAAATAATTTAATTCCTCTTCTAATCTATCATAACCTTCTTGTGTTAATATAACTTCCTTTTCTTCCATTTTTATCTTCCTTTCTGTAAAAATTATTATATAAATAAGTTTGTAAAATAATATTTAATTTTACAAACTTATTTTCTATCTATTTAAGACTTTTAATATATTACGTTAAAATTTGTAATTTGTCAAGCAAATATCAATTTTTTATTAGTTTTTTACTTCCTTTTAAATAATCTACTCCTGAGAAAATAGTTGCAATAGTTTGTATAATCATCATAATTGTTACTACTAAGTTTAATATCATATCTCCGCCTTTTAAATTTCCTGCAAAACATTCACCAAAGCTATGTAAATCTACTATCGCTAATATAATTGCAAGCATTTGAGTTACAGTTTTTAGTTTTCCCCATTTAGAAGCAGCAATTACTTGCCCACCTTTTTCAACAGCTATTAGTCTATATCCAGAAACTACAAACTCTCTTGCCAAAACAATAATTGGTATCCATGCTGGCAATTTTTGCATTTCAACTAACATTACCATTGCTGCTAATACTAATATTTTATCAGCCAAAGGATCTAAAAATTTACCAAATGTAGTTACTTGATTATTTTTTCTTGCTAAATACCCATCTAATTTATCTGTTATAGATGCAATTATAAAAATAGCATCTATAATTAGCCATGAAATTGGTATTCCTAAAAATCTTCCATCTATTCCAAAAAAAGGAATTATTACCATTATTGGAACTAATATAATTCTAAATATTGTTAATTTATTTGGTAAATTCATTTATATCCTCCTTGTATAATTATTTAGATATATTACTTTAATATTTCAATTGCTTTTTGTAATTGTGTATCATCTTTTTCTTCTATTGTTAATTTATTTTTTAATTCATCTGGTAATTTTACTTCTTCATCTGGTTGAATTCCAATTTTATTAATTTTTGTTCTATTCGGTGTAAGATATTCTTCTGCAGTTATTTTAAGTCCACTTCCGTCAGGTAATGTCATTAATTGTTGTATAACACCTTTTCCATATGTCTTTGTTCCTATTATTTTTGCTTTTTCATGGTCCTTTAATGCCCCTGCAAGTATTTCAGAAGAACTTGCTGTATTATTATTTGTTAATATAACTATAGGCATATTTATTATCGGATCATTTTTTGATTTTTCTATTTTTTCTTTTTCATTTTTATCCACTTCATATAATATAACTTTATCTTTTTCTAAAACATAATCAGCTATATTTAAAGCTTCTGTTACTATTCCTCCTCCATTATTTCTTAAGTCTATTATTAATGATTTTATTCCTTGTTTTTGTAGTTCTTCATATTTTGTTTTGAATTCTTCAGATGTATTTTCATCAAATGATGAAAATTTAATATAACCAATATTATTTTGTAGAACTTTTCCTTCTACTGGATTAACTGTTATATTTTCTCTTGTAAGTTCAAAGTTTAGAGTTTCTGTTCCTCTTAAAATTTCAACTTTTACCTTGCTTCCTTCTTCTCCTTTTATTTTGTTTGCAGCAACAGACATTTCATCTGCTGAATATTGAACTCCATCAACAGAAATTATTAAATCACCTGGCAATATTCCAGCTTTTTCTGCTGGACTATCTTTTATTGGAGATAATACCATCACTTTATTTGAATCAGTATCTTTTACCATATATATTCCAATTCCAACAAAATTACCTGTTGTCTCATCCATATAATCTTTCATATCTTCCTTAGATATATATTCAGTATATTGATCATCTAGTCCTTCTATGTATCCTTTTATGGCTCCTTCTTTAAGTTTTTCTTCATTCACTTCACCTAAGAAATACTTATCAATTAAACTTCTATATTTACTTAGTTCACTTGTTATATCTCCATTATTTGAAGATGAAACAACAAAAGTATTTCCAAATTTACCATTATTTTGAAAATATTGATACATTCCTATTGATGTTAATAAAAAAGTTACAAATGCTACTAATACGATTAACATTATTATTTTATAAGCTTTAAATCTTTTCTTTTCTTCCATTTCTTTGCTCCTTTAATCTACAAACTGGGCGGATTTATTCCGCCCATATATTTATTATATGTAAAAATTATACAAATTATTTTATAAATAATTTAATGGATTTTGTCTATTAGCATATGTACCAGGGCTTGTTCTTACTTCAAAATGTAAGTGTGGTCCGGCTAGAATTTCCAGTTGAACCAACTCTCATTATTTGTTGTCCTTGTGTTACTGTTTGTCCTGCAGATACTGTTCTTGAGCCATCTTGTCCATGTGCATATAATGTATATAATCCGTTTGCATGTGCAATTAAAATATAATTTCCATAGCTTCCACTTAATCTTGTTGATGTTACAACATATCCATCTGCAACAGCATAAACCGGTTGTCCATTAATTCCACCACTTCCAAAATCTATTGCTCCATGATATGAACCACTTGAATAGTACATTCCTGTAGTTACTCTAGTATATCCTGATGGTACTGGATATATAAACCCTGATGAACCTGCTTTGGTCGTTCCTCCTGATGAACTTGAACTACTTGATGAACTTGATGATTGTTGTTTTCTTTTTTGTTCTTCTTGATATCTTCTTATAGCTTCTTGTGCTGCTTGGATTTGACTATCTATTGTTCTATTTGCTTGTCTTAATTCATCTAATTTAGCTTGTAATTTCTTTTCATCTTCTGACAATTGAGCAACTTGTTTATCTTTATCATTTTTAGCAGTTTTTAATTGAACTGATACACTTTCTTTACTTGCTTTTGATGTATCCAATTCTCTTTTACTGCTTTCAAGTTCCTCTTTTGCTTTTTTTATTTCTTCTTTTTGTTTTTGTATATTTTCTAATAATTGTGTATCATTTGTTGCAATCTCTGAAACTAAATAATAATTAGATATTAAATCTGTTATACCTTCTGAAGATAATAAGAAATCTAAATAAGATGTTTCCCCCGCTTCTTGTATAGCAACAAGTCTTGACTCTAATAATTTTTGTTGATTAGTATAATCTTCTTCTGCTTTATTTAGTTTAGATTGTGACTCACTAATTTTAGAATTCAAGTCTGAAATTTTCGAATCTAATTCATCTATTTGATTTTCATAATCTGTAATTTGTGTATTCAATTTCTCAACTTCAGCTGTAACCTTCTTCTTTTCTGCTGCAACTTCTTCTTTCTCTTTTTGTGTTTCATTAATTTTTTCTTGATTTGATGCCTTTTGATTGTTTAAATCATTAACATTAGCAGCAAAAGCACTAGTTGTTTGTAACAGCATTATTGCTACAATTAACGTTCCTAACATCTTTAATACTAAACTTTTTTTCATAGGTTCCTCCTAATTTTTTCAATTAATTATTTGTTGTATTTTCCGTGTTTGTTGTATTGTTTGCATTATTATTGTCTTGTGTTTCTTGATTATTTTGTGTTGTAGGTACTAATCCATTTGTTATATATGGCATTGGATCTGTAACTACTCCATTCAGTCTTACTTCAAAATGTGCATGTGGACCTGTTGAATATCCTGTTGAACCCACCTTTAATACAGGTTCTCCCCTTTTTACAGTTTGTCCAACTTGTACTAATATTTCTGAGCCATGAGCATATAAGGTTGATACTCCTCCACCATGGTCTATTATTACCATGTTTCCATAAGCTCCATTATATTCAGCTTTAGTAACTATCCCATCATTTGCTGCTATGAAGTTTGCTCCCATAGGTGCACTTATGTCTGTTCCTGTATGAAGTTTATATACTCCTGTTATAGGGTGAGTTCTCATTCCATATTTAGAACTTATTCTTGTATAACCTGGAACTGGCCATGCAAGTTCTCCTCCTATATATTCTGCTGCAATCCCATCTTGAACCATGGCAAGTATTTCAGCATTTATTGCTGCAAATTGTGCATTATACTCATCTATTTTTGCTTGTATTTCTTTTTCTGAATTTGATAGCTTTGAAATATAGTTTTCTCTTACAGTTTTTGTATTTTCTAATATTTTAGCTGTTTTACTTTGATTTGCTTTAATTGTCCCTAGTTCTTTTTTGTCATTTTCTAATTTTTCTTTTGATTTTTGTATTTCATTTTTCTTTGATTGCATATCTTCTAGTAGTTCTGTATCATGTTTTGCAAGTTCAGTGATTAGGAAATAATTGGATAAAAATTCAGAAATACTTCTAGAACTTAAGATAACATCTAAATATTCAGTATCACTAGATTCATATACTGCAATTAGTCTATTATCTAATTTTTCCTTTTGGTTATTAAAATTTTCTTCTGCTATTTCTAGTTTAGCTTGCACTTCATTCATTGAAGCTTGTAATTTTGAAATTTTAGTATTTATTTCTTCTAATTCTTTATTTGAACTTTCAATTTTTTCATCCAATTTTTGAACTTGTTGTAAATTTTCTGATAACTCATTTTGTACATCTTCTAATTGTCCATTTGCATCATTTATTTGATTTTGTAAATCTTCTCTTTGTTTTTGTAAGTCAGTATCTTCATTTTCTGCTAATACACATGAGAATATACTAAAACTTAAAATTCCAAAAGCTAAAACACCACATAAAATTTTACGCATGTTTTCTCCTCTATACTTTTAAATATTTTCTCATTGAAATAACACTTCCTAGTGCTCCTATTCCTATTCCAAGTGACATATATACAAATATAATTGAGTTAAACATATCTGAAAAGCTAAGTAAACTCAAATTAATTACTTTCATAAACGGTATGTTTACTAATTGTTCAGCCATTAATGTATATGCAATTCCAATAATGATAATGGATAAAGCACTAGCCAACACCCCTATAATCATACCTTCAACTATAAATGGCCATCTTATAAAACCATTTGTTGCACCTACATATTTCATAATTGAAATTTCTTTTCTTCTTGCATGAACAGTAAGTTTTATAGTATTTGCTATAATAAAAATTGATATCATTATTAATAATATTAATAATGCAACTGTTCCTATTTTAACCGCATTTGCTATATTTATTAATGTATTAACTGTTTCATCTTTACTTGTTATTTTCTTTACCATATCAAATGTTAAGATTTGATCTTGTACTGTTTTACTTAGTTTTAAATCAGTAAGTGAAACAATATATGAAGCTGTAAAAATATTATTTTCACCTTCATAACCTTCTAATAAATCTTTTTTATCTCCAAATCTTTCTTTCATTTGGTTTAAAGCTGCTTCTTTTGAAACAAATTCTGTTTTACTAACACCATCTATTTTTCTTATTTTTTGTTCTAAATCCTCTATTTGTTCTTGTGTAGCTTCATTTTTAATAAAAACTTGTATTCCCTGTGCAGTCTCTGTTTCTTCTACAAAATGATTTATATTTTCCCCTAATATTAAGATTATTCCAAATATAATCATAGTTGCACACATAATTACAAGAGACGCAATTGTTGACTTTTTGTTTTTAAAAACATTACTAAAGCCTTCTCCAACTAAATATCCTAATATATTATATTTCATAATCATACCCACCTTTTTTATCATCTCTAATGATTTCGCCTTTACGAATATGAATAACTCTTTTCTTCATTTTGTCAACAATATCTTTAGCATGAGTTGCAACAACTACAGTTGTTCCTCTCATGTTGATATCATTTAATAAATTCATTATATCCCATGCTGTATCTGGATCTAAGTTTCCTGTAGGCTCATCTGCAATTAACATTGATGGATTATTAACTAAAGCTCTAGCTAATGCAACTCTTTGTTGCTCTCCACCTGATAATTCATTTGGATACATTTTAGCTTTTCCACTTAAACCTACTAATGAAAGCACCATTGGAACTTGTCTTCTTATATGTCTTGGTGTTGCTCTTACAATATACATAGCATAAGCAACATTATCATAAACAGTTTTATCTGGTAAAAGTCTGAAATCTTGGAACACAACTCCCATACTTCTTCTTAAATATGGAACTCTGTTTGGTTTTAAAAATGTTGTATCTTTTCCATTAATGATAATATTTCCTGAAGTTGGTTCTTCCTCTTTCAATATTAATTTAATTAATGTTGATTTTCCACTTCCTGATGAACCTACTAAGAAGGCAAATTCACCTTTATCTATTACAAAATTCGCATTTTTCACAGCTTTTGTACCTGTGTCATACGTCTTATTTACATTTCTAAATTCTATCATTTTTTATATAATTTCCTTTCCAAAATCGCTTAAATTTATACGAAATCTGATTGTTTTTTATCTTTTATTTTTAAAATTTGCTATATTATTTTCTATTCTATCATATCATAACAATAAACTCTATTTTTTGCAATAGTTTTCTGTGAATTTTGAGTGAATTTTTGCAGAAAAAAATCCCATATAAATTTATATTAATTTACATGAGATTTTCATATAATTTATATTAGAATTTTTTAATTATATCCTCTGCTGTTATGTGGAAGTATTTCATTAGTTCTTCTGCTTTGCCTGATTTACCAAAAGTATCGTTTATTCCTAATCTCTCAAGTTTAGTTGGATAATATTCAGTTAATACTTCTGATATAGCAGTACCTAAACCTCCTATTATGCTATGATCTTCTATTGAAATAAGTTTTTTAGTTTCTTTTGCACATTTTACAATCATTTCTTTGTCAATTGGTTTGATTGTATGAATGTCAAGTACACGAATGTCGATTCCTTTTTCTTTTAATTTTTCTTTTGCAATTAGAGCTTGTTCTACTGTTATACCTGTTGCAAACACAGTTGCATCTGTTCCTTCTCCTATTTGAATTGCTTTTCCTATTTCAAACCTATCATTTTCATCATAAATTTGTGCAGTTTTCATTCTTGCAAGTCTTAAATATACAGGTCCTTTTATCTTAGATATTTCTTTAACCGCCCATTTTGTTTGAATATCATCAGATGTAGATATTACTGTCATATTAGGTAATGTTCTCATCATAGATATATCTTCTAACATTTGATGTGTTGCCCCATCTTCCCCCACTGTTATTCCTGCATGTGTTGCACATATTTTTACATTTAAATTTGGATAACATACACTATTTCTAATTTGATCATATGCTCTTCCAGCTGCAAAAACTGCAAATGTACTAGCATAAGGAATCTTACCACAAGTTGCAAAACCAGCTGCTGTTCCTATCATATTTGCTTCTGCAATTCCTATATCAAAAAATCTATCTTTAAATTCTTTTGCAAACATATTTGTTTTTGTAGCAGTAGCTAAATCTGCATCTAAAACTACTACATCTTTATTTTCTTTTCCAAAATCTAATAAAGCTTCTCCATAACTTTGGCGTGTAGCTTTTTTATTATTAAAATCAATATTCATTATTTCTCTTCAATCCTTTCATTATATATTCCTTTTATTTTATCTAAATTCTTAATATAGAATATAATTGTAAATATAACCGAAACTATTTCAGATATGTATGAAATTAAAATTAAAATGCTGTACCATTTAAACAATATACTAAAATCACTTATACATATTTGTAATATGTATTCACTTATTTTTACTATAAAAGATAATTTTATAAATCCTGCAATAGAAGTAAGTAAAATACTTCCTGACATTTTATCTTTACTTTCTCCATTCTTAAACAATTTAGCTGCAATATAATATAATACTAGATAAATAGTAATTGATATAAAAAGACCAACACTTATGAATATTAAAAATATTTGAATTATTTTCATAAAACCGCTTCCAATATAATTAGCTAAAGCTCCATATCCTGCTGTGTCATTCACTTCTTTTCCAGATGCAGTTAAATCTTGTGCCTCCTGATATGCTTGGTGACTAGTTTGCCCTGTTATTATAATTAAACTAAAAATCAATATTTCTCCTGCTATCAGAGTAATAATTCCACATATAAGTATTACTTTAAATAATTTTTTATATAATTCTCCCATATCTAATTATCCCCTTCTAATTCCTTTATCGCTTGTTTGTGTTCTTCTTCATTTGGTGCTTTTCCATGCCATTCTACTTTATTTTCCATAAAAGAAACACCTTTTCCTTTTACAGTTTTTGCAATAATACATGTAGGCTTTCCTTTTACTTCTTTTGCTACTTCAAATGCTTTAATAATCTCATTTATATCATGCCCATCTATATTAATAATTTGAAATCCAAAACTTTTAAATTTTTCATCTATTGGATATGAATTCATAACTTCTTCAATTGTACCGTCAATTTGTAAATTATTATTATCAACTATTACACATAAATTATCTAATTTATATTTGGCTGATGCCATAGCCGCTTCCCAAATTTGCCCTTCTTCTATTTCTCCATCACCCAATATACAATAAACTCTATAATCTTTATTATCTAATTTTCCTGCTATTGCCATACCATTTGCACAAGATAATCCTTGTCCTAAAGAACCAGTTGTCATATCAACTCCTGGAACTTTATTCATATCGGGGTGTCCTTGAAGTTTACCGTCAATTTTTCTAAAATTTTCTAATTCTTCTGGAGCAAAAAATCCTCTATTTGCTAAGCAACTGTATAATGCTGGAGCACAATGCCCTTTAGATAGAATAACTCTATCTCTATCCTTCCATTTTGGATTCTTAGAATCAATATTTAGTTCTTTAAAATATAAAACTGTTAAAATATCTGCAATTGAAAGAGAACCACCTGGGTGTCCAGATCCTGCTTTATATACCTGCTCAACAATTCCCATTCTTATTTTTTTTGCCGTAGTTTGTAATTTTTCTATTACTTCCATCAAAAAATCACTCTCCTATTTTTTTATTTCAAAATTACTATATCACAACTTATTTTTTTTTACTACTATTATTAAAAAAAATATTATTTTTTATTTATAATAATTAAGACTAATAGTTCAAAATATTGTAATATTTTTTCATATTTATTATAACACCACATAATATTTAATTAAATTGGAGGAATATTATGATATTGAAGAATAACTTTTATGTAATTAAATTTAAAAGAAATATATTTTCATTAATTTTTTTACTTTTTACCTTTGGATTACTAATTTTTTCTAACACCAATTTATCTGCAGTAAAATCCGGATTATCTTTATGGGCAAATTCTGTTGTTCCTTCTCTTTTTCCTTTTTTTATTGCAACAGAATTATTAATGCATACAAATATTGTTAATCAACTAGGAATTATATTAAATAGACTCATGAAACCACTTTTTAACGTTCGTGGCGAAGGAGCTTTTGCATTTGTTATGGGGATAATTAGCGGTTATCCAGTAGGTGCAAAAATAGCAACTAATTTTAGGCAAAATAATGTGTGTACAAAAGAAGAATGTGAAAGACTCCTTAGTTTTACAAACAACTCTGGTCCTCTATTTGTTATAGGAACTGTAGGAATTTTAATTTTTAAAAGCTCAACTATTGGTATTTTGTTATTTATTACACACATTATTAGCTCTATCTCTGTTGGAATAATATTTAGATTTTGGAAAAAAAATATCACCTCTAATGATTACATGAAAACATCCAACTTTAATACCTCTAACTACAAAAATGTTTCTTTAAACAATCTTGGTAAAACTATTGCTGAAAGTATTACAAGTGCGACCTCTACAATATTACTTATAGGCGGATTTATTGTGTTGTTTTCTAGTATGATTTCAATTTTAAAATCAAGTGGTATTCTAAATAGTATAGCTACATTTATTTATCCTATTTTTGAATTCATTGGTATTGATACTTCATTTTGTATGCCATTAATTAGTGGCTTTATTGAAATCACAAATGGTATAGCTTCAATCTCTAGTATTGCCTGTAAAAAGCTTTCTATAAATATAATTTTAACCTCTTTTTTATTGGGTTTTGGCGGAATATCAGTTTTACTACAAGTATTAAGCATAACATCAAAAACAGATTTATCTATTAAGCCATATATTTTAGGAAAATTATTACATGGAATACTATCAAGTTTTTATACATATATTTTTATTAATATAATTCCATTTTTTAATTTTGATATATAGGAGATGATTTTTATGGAAAAAGATTTTAATAATAATTATATTCCACCTTTTAACGACTTTAATATGCCACCTCAAGGTATGGGAATTGATATGAATGAATTGTATAAAGATCCAATGTTTAATCCAATAATGCAATATGAACAAGTATATTGTTATTATAGATCTTTATGTATGCAAATGGATTATAAAATAAAATGTAAAGAATATGAAAAAATGTGTTCTAATTCAAGTAACGAAAAAAAGATAGAAAAATAGAATAGTTTATATATATGATTTTAAAAAAAGATAATTACAATTTTTAGCCTGTAATTATCTTTTTTAATTTTTCTATATTAAATCATATATTGCCTCTTTCATAAACTCTGCTGTTGTAGTTGGAGCCACCTTTCCTGGTAAAGCAAGAGCTTCTACTACTTTTATTTTATAATTGCCAGCCTCTTTTCTATCTATTCCACCTGGCCTTGATGCTAACTCTATTAATACACATTTTTTGTTTAAATATTTTATCTTTTCTTTCGTTAAAATCAAATGTGGAACTGTATTAAAAATAATATCAAATTGTTCTAATTCTCTTCCTATTTCATTTATATTAATTGGATTGTATCCATAAGCTTTTATCCAAGCTAAATCCTCTTTCTTTCTTGCAGCACATGTAACATTTGCAGACATACATTGTAATTTCTTTGCCAAAACTTTTCCTATTCTTCCAAATCCTAATATTAAAATATTACTTCCATGAATAATAAAATTAGTTTCTCTCATTGCAACTTCTATTGCGCCTTCTGCTGTTGAAATACTATTTAAAATCGCTAATTTCTCATTTTTAATTAGATCTATTACCTGTATGTTATTTTTATCAGCAATCTTGTGTACATTTTCTTTTATACTTCCAGCTATTAAATGTTTTTTGTTACACTTTTGTAATATATCATTTATATTTATTTCATTTTCTGAATATGGAGCATAAATATTAATTCCATCTTTTGAAAATGGAGTTGGTCCAATTATTAAATCATTTTTTTGAATTACTTCTTTATCTATTTTGTTACATTTAATTACATTTTCTTTACTTTTTACTTCCTTAGATTTTTCCAAACCATATGTATAAATAACATTTTTATCTGCTAACATATTAACCAATTTTACTATTCTTAAATCTCCACCTATCACCAAAAAATTATTATCCATAAAAAATCACCTCATATCTATTATATGACATGGAAATGGGGACGGTTCCGTTTTCCATTTGGAAATGGGTTGGAAATTTGGAAATGAGTGGAAATGGGGACGGTTCCGTTTTCCATTTATTTTTTTATATATTTTCCAACAGAACTTTTAGATATTTCGAATAGTTTAGCTAAGTTTACAATTGTTTCGTCTGTTTCTTTTCTAGCCTTCTTTAATACAAATTCCAACTCCTTTTTATCTTCCTTAATTCTATTTATTTTCTTTTGGTAGTATTTTTCTACTTCTGTTACAAATTCATTTATTTCTTTCTTTTTCTCTTTTATATCAATAAATTGTGCATCACAAAACATCCTACTTATTTTAATTAATTGTTTTTTATAATCTTTTTGTAATCCAAACAATAATTCAATTCCTCTATTAGTAATTATAGTTTTTTTATCAAAAAATTCAGAATAACTAGAATATTTATATTCACCTACATTCTTTACAATTCCTGCTTTTACTGGATTATTGTGTATATAATTCAAACAATTATATAATTGTTTCTTATCAAATATACCTTGACTTAAATATCTGTCTCTAAAAACATAACCAACTCTTTTATTAATTTTGTTATAAAATCTTGAATAACTAGTATTTAATTTTTGCATAAATTTAGATAAATCTTCAATTTTTTCACAATATATTAAGAAATGTGCATGGTTATTCATTATACAGTAAGCCAAAATTTCAATATTAGACTTATATATTTTACTTACTATAAGCTCTTTATATTTTTTTATATTTAAATCTGTATCAAAGATATATTCTTTATTTATCCCTTGCACCATTACATGATAAAAACTACTTTTTGAATCTTTTCTTGCTATCCTAGGCATACTTACAACTCCAAACATAAAACTATTTAAGAATAAAAAATAATGTGATATAAATATAGACATTTTATCACATTATTTAATATTAATTTGTCGAATTTTGTTTCTAATGTATATTTTTTATATTTTTTGTGGAAACTGTAACCGTCCCCGTTTCCATTGTGGAAACTGTAACCGTCCCCGTTTCCATCTTTTGATTTATTCTTCGTTTCTCTCACGATACATTTATGATTATATCTTATATTTTTAATTAAAAAAGTGTCAAAGATCCGAATATACTAACTTTTACTAACCTCTTATAAATATTTCAAAATATTTTTTAGAAATTTGTCGTTTTTTTCTTTACTTTCTTTTGTTTTTATTATAATATATAATGGAATAATTAAGAGATTACATAGGAGGATTCAAATGCCAAGAAAAACAAAAGAACAAAACGAATTAGAAAATGATAAAAAAGAAACTAAAAAAGCAAATTCTACAGCAAAGAAAACAGCTAAAAAATCTACTACAACAAAAAAAGCCACAACTACTAAAAAAGCAACCACTAAGAAGTCTACTACATCAAAAAAAGCTACTCCAGCTAAAAAGACTGCTACTACAACAAAGAAAAAAACTACTACTAAGAAAAGCCCTGCTAAAAAAGTAGCTACCAAAAAAGCTGTAAATAAAAAAATAGAAATAGTAGAATATTATGATTTACCATATAGATATAACCAAACTATAGTAAAAGTTCTTGCTCAAACCCCTACTAACCTATTTGTTTACTGGGATATATCAGATGATGATAGAAAATCTTACGAAGAAAGATATGGAGATAATTTCTTTGAAACAACTAGACCCGTTTTAATAGTTCATAATGATACAAAAGGTTATAGCTTTGAAGTAGAAATAAATGACTTTGCAAATAGTTGGTATTTACATGTTTCAGATAGTAAATGTGATTATAGAATAGAACTTGGTAGACGTCCTATTTATAAAACTGAAAAATTAACGGATGATTATATTTATGTATCTACATCAAATGAAATAGAATCACCAAATGATAGAATATTATTTGACTCAGTTGGTGACAGAGTTTTCTTTAGAGATGTAAAAACAGGTGTTGAATTAGAAAAATCAATTTATAATATATCTCTACTTAGAAATATGGGAAAAATTTATAATATATATGATTTATATAAAGCTATTTATAATAATGAGAATATAGAAGAAATTTATGATTTATATAATCCATCTTCATCAAGTTCATCATTCTAATTTAATTATATAAACATAAATAGACAAAGGAGAAAATAATAATGCAAGATAAAAAAGGATATGTAAGCTTTGTACTTCATGCTCATCTTCCATTTATACATCATCCAGAAAGTGATGATTATTTAGAAGAATCTTGGCTATATGAAGCAATTTCAGAAACATATATACCATTACTTACAAATTTTCAAAAATTAGTAGATGAAGGTGTTAATTTTAGAATTACAATGTCAATGACACCTCCTCTACTTTCTATGTTAGATAACAAATTATTACAAAGAAAATATATTAATTATTTAAAAAAATTAATTGAATTATCTGAGAAAGAAATAAAAAGAACTGCTGGAGATGAAAGACTAAATAAACTTTCTCATTATTATTTTGAACGATATTCTAATGATTTACACTTATTTAAAGATGTTTATAAATGTAATTTAATAGAAGCATTTAAACATTTTCAAGATATAGGTGTTTTAGAAATTATTACTTGTGGTGCAACACATGGATACTTCCCTATTTTATATGTTAATGAGAAAACAGTAAAAGCTCAAATTGCAGTTGGTGTTCAGACTTATGAAAGATATTTTGGAAGAAAGCCACGTGGTATATGGCTTCCTGAATGTGGATATGTACCAGAAGCTGATAAATATTTAAAAGAATTTGGAATAGATTATATTATTACAGAAACACATGGTATTTTATATGCCAACCCTACTCCAGTATATGGAACCTTTGCTCCAATAGTTTCACCAGAAGGTGTTATAGCATTTGGACGTGATATCGAATCATCAAGACAAGTATGGAGTTCAATAAATGGTTATCCTGGAGATTATAATTATAGAGAATTCTATCGTGATATTGGTTATGAAGCTGATTATGATTATATAAAACCATATATTGCACACAATGGAGTTAGAGTTCATACAGGAATTAAATATTATAGAATTACAGGTAAAACAGAATTTAAAGATTATTATAATGTACAATGGGCAAAAGACTCTGCTGAAAGACAAGCCGGACATTTCTTTGATTCTAGAGAAACTCAAATAAATAATATATCTCAGTATATGGATACTCCTCCAATTATTCTATGTCCTTATGATGCCGAACTTTATGGTCATTGGTGGTATGAAGGTCCTTATTGGTTATATATTTTATTTAAAAAAATTTATTATGATGATTGTAATTTTGAATTAATCACACCATCTGAATATATTGATAAATATCCTAATATGCAAATCGCTTCCCCATGTCGCTCAAGTTGGGGTGCAAATGGATATAGTGAAGTATGGTTAAATCAAACTAATGACTATGCACACAGGCACTTACACGTAGCTGGTGATAGAATGTGTGAACTAGCCTCTTTATTCCCTGATGCAAAAGGATTAAAGAAAAAAGCATTAAATCAATGTGCAAGAGAACTTTTACTTGCTCAAAGTAGTGACTGGTTATTTATTATAACAAATGGAACTATGGTTGATTATGCTAAAAAAAGAATTAAAGATCATATTGGAAGATTTACAAAATTATATAATCAAATAAAAGAAGATAAAATAGATGAAGATTTCTTGAAAGATATTTCTAAAAAAGATTGTGTTTTTCCAGATATTGATTATAAAATATATTTATAAAGATTTAAGATTTTTCTTAAGTCTTTTTATTTAACTCATATTAATTCGACATTTTTTGACAAAAATGGAACAAAAGGAGACTGTCCCCATTGTTTCACAAAAAAATTAATTTAGCATAAGATAGTGTATAAGTTTTTTAAATTTAGTAGATAATAATTTTATTGGAAGGGAGATTTTCATGAAATCAGTATGTATTAAAACAAATAACACAAATTCCATACAGTATCTACTAAATGAATTAAATCACATTGATTTAGAACATACTTGTTTTTCTATTAGAGATTTTAAACATTATAAAAATATTATTATTCATTATAGTGGTAAAGATATCGATTTGTTTATTAAAAGAATAAGTAGTATCCTTTCCTTCTTGGTAATTGATGATTTAGAAGAATCTCTTCTTAACAAACTTATTTTTAGAAATTATTTTTATTTTGATTCATCAGAAAGAAAAGAAATTTTAAATTTGTGTTTTGATATTAATGCAAATGATTTTTCATATATTTTTGATAAAAAATTAAATTGTGTACAAAATAGTTTTTATGAATATTTATCAGAGAATAAATCACTTGTTTTAGATGGTTTTATAAATTTTAGATTGTATGGTTATATGAACATATTAGATAACATTGTAACAGAATCTGTTAATCAATATGTGGTTGAAAAAGAATATAATGAATTTATTTCTTTATTAAGATTATATATTAACTCTCAAAATAGTAATTG
>Ga0326511_10001790_pt1 | contig 17698 bp, 6 predicted proteins | sample 0_2496_0518_D_FD_203701 | JGI IMG/M metagenome (GOLD analysis project Ga0326511, IMG submission 203701) | Bovine rumen microbial communities from UC Davis, California, United States - 0_2496_0518 | ecosystem: Host-associated > Mammals > Digestive system > Stomach > Rumen | place: USA: California...
TGAGTTTCAGGTGCTCTGTGCGCCACCCCAGCTCTACGCCGTCTTCCAGACACCAGCGATAGCAGAAGTTGGGCAGTCCGTAGAACAAGTAGATATGCTTGCCGCCTGTCTGAGCGATGCGCAGTTCAAAGGGACATTTCGGTGCCAGCGAGCCGTCAGGATAATAGTAGGCCTCGTTGCCGGCACGTCCCAGTTTGAAAAGTGCCAGGTTCTTGCACATTACCATGAGTCGGGTAGGCTCGCCTTGGTGTTCCTTGACGGCATCCATTACTCCGTTCCAGTCGGCCCGGTCCATACGGTTGATGATGGTAACCTCTTCGTGGAAAGCCTTGTCCTTGAACCAGCAGCCCCAGCAGAGCAGCACGACAAGAAGCGAAGAACCCGTCTGGACGGCGATGTTCTGCCACGGGCGTTTCATGGTGAGCTGCATGAATCGTGCTTGATAGCAGACCGTCAGGAACAGTAGCACGGCTATCAGAATGGCATAGGGATAGTAGCTTTCGCAATAAAGCTTGTCAAATTCGAACCGGGGCAGTGCCTGCCACCAGATGTCGTTGAAGTTAGCTTGATAGTACAGGGCACGGTAATAGACGGGAGGCGTGAAGCCGATGCAGACGGCTGCCAGTGCCGATGCCTGCAGCTTATGGCTCAGCGTGAGCGGCAGTCGCCATGCGATGATGCCCATCAATGCCACTGCCAGCAGCCCGTAGAAACCGGCAATGGGATAGCCAGCGAGTGCTGTCAGCAGAATAAAGGCATACGACTGCCAGATGCGCTTCGTCACGCTACGATAGAGCCACACAAGGCCGACGGCCATCGACGTGCCCATCACGGTGACGAAGAAATGGCCGCGCAGCTTCAGGTAGAAGATCCAGTAGCCCAAGTCGAAGTCGGTCAGCAGCACCATGGCGGCAGGCAGCAGCATGAGTGCCACCCACAGCTTTGGCAGCCGGAAGGCTTTCTGTACTAACCACATCAGCAGGGCTAACCACAGACAGAGCAGCAGCGAGCCTATCCAGGGGTGATAGAAGAATTGCGTGAAATAAGTGCCTGCCCAAGTGAGCAGACCACCGGCCACCACCAACTGTTGTTTGAAGAAGAGTGGAGTGTAGAGGAAGAGGTTGAGCTCCTCGACCCGAAACAGATAGTCGCTCTCACAGGCAACGAGAGCCACCATCGTGAGTAGGAGTGCCACGCCTCCGAAGAGCAGTGGCGTGTTATTTGCGAGCTTTTTCATTCTGCTTGTCCGACCATTTCTTCAGTCGCTTGTATTCCTTTTTAGTTAGTCGCATGAACGAGCCATGCTGTGGGGCGGTCACACCCTTGATGTCCTGCGGATTGCGGAAGTTACGAAGATTCTCGTCGGCCTCGCAGATGCGGTAGTGCTTAGGACGGTCGCTATATTGGATGTAGGCCACGCGCCACGTCTTGTCGCCAATCAGTTGGAAGGCACTGGACCCCTCGCATTTCTTCTTGCCCTCGAACGATACGTAGTCATTCTCGACGGGTTCGCCCCAGCCGTGGGTCAGGTGGTCGCTGGTAGCGGTGTAGATGCCTGGTTTGCCGCCCTCTTTCTTGATGAGCATGTGATACTTGCCGTCAGCAAGCAGGTTGATGTCGGCATCGATGGTGGCATAGCCCCAGTCGAAGAGCAGCTTCGGCTGCGTCAGCTTCGTAAACGATTTGTCGGCATACGAGTAGTACATGCGGTCATAGCCCTCTTCGGGACGGTTGAGCATGGAGTAGTAGATCATATAGCCGCCCTTCTCGCCGTTCTCCCACGTATAGTCGGGATCCCAGAAAATCTGAGGGGCCCACACGCGGTTGATGGTAGCCCAGTTCTTATAGACGCTCTTGGCGTTGGGGTTGCAGAAGATGCTGGTGCCCTTGCGATAGTCGAAGGTGACGGAGGTCCAGTGAATCAGGTCGTCGCTCTTCAGCAGGTCAATGCCGTAGTTGTCCCATTCGCTTCCTTTGTTCAAGGCTTTGGTCATGGCATTGTTCATGTCGGTGGTCACCATCACGTAGCCTTTACCGTTCCATGAGCGGCAGATATAGGCATCTCTCTGTCCACCTTCGATACGGGCATGCTCCTTGGGGTCCATCACGGGTTCACCGTTCAGGATGTCTTCATAGTGATAGCCGTCGCGACTGACGGCAAAGGCTGTCCACTGCCCTTTGTCGCTCATGTGGCAATACAGATAACCGTAGTCGCCTTTTTGCAGATTCTGGGCTGATGCGGTAAGCGCTGTTATCGTCAGTACCGCCCATGTGATGTAGAACTTTTTCATTGTTAATGATTGTTTTGATGCTGCAAAAATACACATTTTCCTTTGAATCGCCAAAGAATAGCAAATAATTCCTAATTATCAATTGCCAATTGTTAATTGTAAAATTATATTTCTTACCTTTGTACACAAGATCATACATAACTAATATTAATAATCATGAAGACAATCACTAAAAACCTACTGGCCGCTGTGCTGATAGCCGTTGGTACCAGTGCCACTTTTGCTCAGAAGCAGCAATTGACAGAACAGTCCGAGGATCCCAACGAGATGGTGGCTTACCTCTTCACCTATTTTAATAGCAATGACCCTAAGGACGAGCAGATATGCTACGCCCTGAGTGAAGATGGCTATAACTACACACCGATCAATGACGGTATGCCGGTGATTGAGAGCGACACCATCGCTTTTACTCAGTGTGTGCGTGACCCGCACATCCTTCGCGCTGAGGACGGAAAGACCTTCTATATGGTGGTCACGGACATGAAATCCAGTCTGGGGTGGAGCAGCAATCGCGGTATGGTACTGCTGAAGAGTACTGACCTGATTAACTGGCAGCATTCGGCCGTCAATTTCCCCACACGCTATACCAAGACCTGGAAAAACGTCATCCGTGTGTGGGCACCTGAGACTATCTACGACCGCAAGGCTGGCAAATACATGGTTTTCTATTCGCTGCGCACCAGCGACCCGAAGTCTTACGACAGAATCTACTATCAGTATGCCAATAAGGACTTTACTGACCTGGAAGGTGAGCCTAAGTGGCTGTTTGATGCAGGCAATGCTACCATCGATGGTGACATCGTCTATAATGATGCCGACCAGATGTACCATCTGTTCTATAAGCAGGAATCGGGTAGGGGCATCTATCAGGCTGTGGCCAAGGAGCTGACCGATAAGTGGCAGATGATTGGCGGCAACGTGGAGCAGACCAAGGAGGCCGTTGAGGGTGTCGGTGTATGCAAGGCTATCGATGGCAAGTCATGGATTATCATGTACGACTGCTATGGCAATGGTCACTACCAGTTCTGCAAGTCGGAAGACCTGAAAACATTCAAGTTCGTGCAGAACACCGAGATGAAGGGTAAGTTCACCCCCCGTCACGGCACCATTATCCCCATCACCCGTGCTGAGAAGGAACGCCTGTTGAAGGCTTTCCCTAATCACAAGCAACCCATCCTCTCAGGCTTTCATGCTGATCCCGAGGTACTTTATTCCAATAAGACCGGGAAATACTACATCTATAGCACCACTGATGGCACTCCCGGCTGGGGCGGTCACGACTTCAGTGTTTTCTCTTCCGAGAACCTTATTGACTGGAAAGACGAGGGAAAGATGCTCGACGTAAAAGGCGATCAGGTGAAATGGGCCACGGGCAATGCTTGGGCTCCTTGTATCATCGAGAAGAAAGTAGGCAAGGCCTATAAGTACTATTTCTATTTTTCGGCACACAATCCTCAGAGCAACCGTAAGGAGATTGGTGTTGCCGTGAGCGACAGCCCTACAGGTCCCTTCGTTGACAGCGGTGCGCCCATCATTACCGATGCCGACCGTCCCAAGGAGGCTCGTGGCGGACAGGCAATCGATGTGGACGTGTTCCGCGATCCCAAGAGCGGCAAGTACTACCTCTATTGGGGTAATGGCTTTATGGCTGGTGCTGAGCTTAATGACGACATGCTGTCTGTGAAGAAGGAGACCATTACCCACCTGACGCCGAAGGGTGGCAACTTGCAGACTTGGGCTTTCCGTGAGGGTGCTTACGTGTTCTATCGCAAGGGTACGTATTACTTTATGTGGAGTGTCGACGATACCGGCTCGCCCAACTATCACGTATGCTACGGTACGGCGAAGTCGCCCCTCGGTCCTATCGCAATCGATGAGAACAACTACATGGTTATCAAACAGAAACCCGAAGAACGGATTTATGGTACGGCCCACAACTCGGTGCTCCAGATTCCGGGTAAGGACGAGTGGTATATTGTTTATCACCGCATCAACAGAGACTTCGTTCGTCATGAGCCGGGCATCCATCGTGAGGTTTGCATCGATAAGATGACGTTCGACAAAAAGGGCAAGATTATCCCTGTAACCCCCACGCTGAACGGTCCCGCACCACTGATCGTCAAGAAGTAATCAACGAAAAAAAAGGATTTCGCCATCTGCGAAATCCCTTTTTTTTATTCTCAACTCTCAATTCTCCGCTCGGCGCAAAGCGACGCTTCGCTTGCGAAGAACTCTCAATTATTTCGTTTCCGGTGCTTCACCGATGAGATCCATAAACTCGTCGAGCTTCGGCGTGATGATAATCTGTGTGCGGCGGTTGCGCTGCTTGCCTAAGTCGCTGTCGTTGCTCTGCAGGGGGTTGTACTCACCACGGCCACCGGCAGTCAGACGCTTGGGGTCGACGCCGTACTTGGTCTGCAAGGCCTGAACCACCGACGAGGCCCGCAGACAAGAAAGATCCCAGTTGTTGCGGATATTCTCGCGGCTGATGGGCACATTGTCGGTATTACCCTCAATGAGCACGTCGTAGTCCTTGTAGTCGGTAATAATCTTGGCAATCTTCGACAGCGTCTCGGCAGCACGGTCATTGATCTCGTATGAACCGCTCTTGTAGAGCATGTTGTCGGCCAGCGAAATGTAGACCACACCCTTGAGCACCTGCACGTCAACCTCTTTCAACTCTTCCTTCGAGAGTGAACGGGTCAGGTTGTTGGTGAGCACCATGTTGAGCGAGTCGCTCTTCGACTTCACTTCTACCAAGTGGCGAATGTACTGGTTCGACTCGTTAATCTGGTCTACGAGCTTCTCGATTGACACGTTGTTCTGGGAAGCGTTGGTCAGACTCTGGTTGAGCGAGCTTTGCAGGTTGTCCATCTGTTTCTTCTGCTCGGCCAGTGCCTGCTTCTGGGCAGCTAACTGTTCTTCCAGGCTCTGCACGCGGGCGTTCTTGGCTGCTAAGTCTTCACGGGCATTCTGCAGATTCGTGGTCAGCGATTTATTCTCGTCCTGACAAGCTACTAAGTCTTTTTTACTTGCACAACTCGACAGCATCAAGGCTGTTGTGAGCGCAAAAAACATAATCTTTTTCATGATTCAATAATTTTTAGTTTAAACTGAAATATGATGCAAAATTACTGATATGACGGTCAAAACGGCAGAAAGTTGTCAGGAATTAGATTATTTTATGTTTTTTACATACATCTTTCAATAGATGGCTTTCTGCGGGCTTGTTATTCAGATTACCGTTCCCTCCTAAGTGTTTTCAGTCAAATGCCAGAGTGCTTCGAGTCTGGTACTAAAGTATTTCGATTCAAGTACTGGAGTATTTCGATTCAAGTACTGGAGTATTTCGATTCAAGTACTGGTGTATTTTCAGTACCGTACTGGAGTATTTCGATTGAAAGTACTCCAGTACGTCTCTGAAGAAATCGTTGGCGTACTGAGAAAGTGGCGTATTTACTGGTGTTTCTACGTATTCTTCCTTGTTTCTTTACTAACCTCCCGTTCTCCATGGTCATACAAAAAAGTGGGGTCTCCCCATCGGGAAGACCCACACTTGTTTTTTTGGTTTATGAAATCAACTTGTCGATTAGCCCAGGCTGATAGCCTCAGAAGGACAAACGCTTGCGCAAGTGCCGCACTCTGTGCAAGCATCAGCGTCGATTACGTACTTTTCACCTTCAGAAATTGCCTCAACGGGGCACTCACCTGCGCATGTTCCACATGCAATGCAGTCATCACCAATTACGTATGCCATAATGTAATAATTAATTAAGTTTGATTTGTTAATACTAAATATTGATGATGCAAAGGTAAGGACTTTTTCTGAATAATACCAATATTTGGGTAGTTTTTTTAATAATTTATACATTATCGAAATAATAAATGGTATAATAAGTTGCCCGATTCTGCGTTATTAGTAATACCAATGAAACAGTTTTTGACACTCATATTGCTCTTCGCCATGGCCTTGACGGCATCGGCCCAGAAGCGTAAGGTGCAGAACCGGCCCTATATCGACCTGCGCCCTATGCACTTCGGTATCTCCATCGGTCTGAACATGCAGGATATGGAGGTGCAGAATGTAGGGCCGCAGCTGATAGACCTGCCCGACGGCAGTCAGATGCCGGCACAGATTCTGAGCGATGTGGATATGTGGAATCCCGGTTTCAGTGTGGGTGTGTTGGCAGACATGCGCCTGTCGCAGCATTTCTCGCTTCGCGTGACGCCCACCATGCACTTCGGTTCCAAGCGCCTCTATTTCCGCAATATGCTCGTGATGAACGAGAGCGGCCAACCCCAGGAGAGCACGCAAGACCTGAAATGTACCTATCTCTCTGTGCCTGTCGACCTGAAGTTCTCGGCTCAGCGTTTCAATAACTACCGTCCTTATATCCTTGCCGGCATCAGTCCGATGATCAACTTGGCGGGTAAGGATCAGGACTATGTGCAGTTGAAGCGCTACGACCTCATGCTTGAGTTGGGACTGGGCTGCGACCGCTACCTGCCTTTCTTCAAGTTTGCTCCAGAGCTGAAGTTCTGCTATGGCCTGACCGATGTGCTCGACAAGAACCATATCAACGAACTCACCGATATTAATAAAAGGTCGTATGCCCAAAGTGTCTCGGGCGCTACGACCAAAATGATTGTGCTGACGCTTTATTTCGAGTAGCCGCTATTTGCTGGCGAACAGCCGGGCCTGCCAGGTGGCATGTCATCTTCTGAACTTCTTGCCATTCTGGATATAGATGCCCGGACGCAAGCGGTTGTACCAGCTACCCTCGTTGACCTCCTGCTCAGTCACCATACAGCGGCCCTGCAGGTCGAATACGCGCACGTCGCCGCGAACCGGTTTCAGACTCTCGGCAATAGGCTCGTCGTCATCTTCCTCGTCGAAGACTATGGGGATAAACGCTGACGAGCGCATTCTCTTAGGAGCAGGAGAACTGGCAGCTACATTATTACGGATGTAAATCTTGTTGTTGTAGACGTAGCGGTTGTTGGGTATCCACAAACCCATGGCACCGCCAGACTCACGGTTGGGGTTGGCATTGATGTAGAAGCCCACGCCCGTCTCTTCCGTCTGTGCCAGCGAAAGGGTTATTCTGCCGTTGTCTTCGTGGTTAGCAGTATAATAGGCATCCGACTTGATGACCGTGCCTTTGTAAGGCAGGCCAAAGGAGTACACATCATTGTTGCTGGCGTCGCTGCCGGTGTTCTCATCTTTCAGGAGCTGCTCCAAGTACTCGCCCTTGAAGATGTTGTTGACCGTGATGTCCTGATTGCTTTCGTCTTTCTTGCCTGTCTTGATATTGATGGTCAGGGCTGCCGAAGGTTCAGTCGTGGGCAGTGCCATGGTCACGGATGGCATGGTGGAGCGGATAATGACGGGCGTGCCCGCAGGCACAAACTGGTTGCTGCCTACATATTCTGTGGGACATCCATTGGCCACTATGTTGTATCGGCCCACCTTCTTCAGGTGCAGCATCTCGGTGTCCCATACCAGGCAGATGTAGGCGGCATCGTTTTCATTGTCGGTCAGCAGCACGTCGTAGGGTGCATAGAACGAAGCATAGTAGTAGCCGTCGCCACCCTTGTTGAGGGGCAGCTTCAGCGGCATCTCGTTCACGCCCTTGGTCGTTGTGTTCTGCACCGGCTGCATGCAGAACTTGGCATGGTCGGTATGCGTATTCTGGGTCACCTTCATATCGAAGCCAGTGGGGTTCCCTTCCGTATCCTTGCTGTGGTCGTAGCTGAGATACTTCAAATACTTTCGGCCAAATTTGGTTTCATTGTCGTGTATCAGCAGAATACCGCCACCGATGTCCATCACAAAGAACTGGGTCGGATATTCATTGATATTATATGATTTGGTATCAAGGTAATTTTCAAGACCCTCTGCAACAATCTCCGGAGTTGGGTCTGTAGGAGGCGTTGCAGCAGTCATGACAGCAGCCGCTCTCTTATTAGCATCTTCTGCATTTTCCTTATACTGAAGAACATCAGAAGGAGTGTTTGATTTGTAAACCACACGTCCTTTTTCACCTTTCACATAAAGCCCCTGCGTTTGTATGTAGGTAAAATTCTTTCTGTAATGCTCGTTCCCAACCTCATCCAGTTTGTCAAAGACAGTAGTGAAATAGAAAATGCTGGCAGGATCCCTGTCTACGGGCAGAATCAGCAAGTCGCCTTGCGTGGCAGGCGATGATCTGAAGCCACCCTCCTTCAAGTCGGTAAAGTTGCGCACTCGTTCACTGTCCTCTTCGTAGAAGTGCATCGGGATGGCATCGCTCTCATTACCGTTTTTGTCCAGGTCGCGCTCTATGGCATGGGTATAGCCGCTGACATAGCGGACGGGGTCTATGTCTGAAATGCCCAAGGGTGAGTGCAGGCGATAGTAGCCAGTCTTGAAGGGCACAATGTTTTCCTTATAGTCGTAGACAAGTTCTTGGGCTTCTCTCAGTTGGGCGGCAGTAGGTTCAGCACCGTCCTTCATGGCATCTGCAAGGGTCTTATGGGCATTATACACCTCTTTCTTCAATCCGCCTACATAGCCGGCACGGTCGAAATAGGGTTTGACCAAGTCCTTGCTCAGCCCGAAAGTGATGGGAGCCGGCGTTTTGCAGAGTCTTACATAGAGGTGGTCTGTCCCCGTGGCATCCGTGCCTTGAACCGGGTTCAGATAATACTTCGTGCTGCCCGTGTTGGCTACGGGATGGAAGTGGAAATAGCCGGGAACACCTCCGTCTAACAGTTCGTAGATGGAATATTTATGAATACTGTCTTTATTGAGTTCGACAGGTGTCTTACCAGGCCTGACAGCTCTGCCACCGCCTACATAATTGCCCATGAAGACGGTTTCGCCATTAAGCGTACTTTGATACGTTGTTCCTTCTGCCCAAGTTTCGTTATTGCAGAACAAGCCTTCCGTAGTGATGACTTTGTTTTCTTCGCCACGGTTGTCATCACCACTGTTGATGTCCATATAGCGGTTGAACAACTGGAATCCGTAAGGATCTCCGATGGGAGTCCACAGGAAGTCGTTGGTGTAGTGCGACCCACGGCCTTCCTTCAGTTCAAAGCCCCAAGCGTTGGTGTACTGGGCGAGATAGGTGCTCTTGCCCAACGTGGTCTCGAGAGTGTACCATTTGTTCTCGTCGAGGCTCAACACGAAGTTGTCGCCGCTGTTCGAGGCCATATTGCCGTTGAAGCTGTAAACCAGGTTGATGTAGACGGTCTTGCCTATCAAGTCTTCGTCCAGTCCCATCTCCTTCGACTTTATTTCCATGCCCTTGTACTTGTTGTTCAACGTGTTTCCAGCATCGGGGGTAATATGGTGTATGACGAAACTATAGACAACGTTAGGCCGATAGAAATCTTTAGGAACCGTCAAGGCATCACCCAGACTGACGGGGCCAAAGTCGTAGCAATAGGTTGTCAGTTGAGACGTCTTACCGGTTAAGTCAGGGTAGCTCACCGTTTCTCCTAACTGGTATTTGTCGCCAGCCACGCCTTCGTCAGTATTCTTGGTGGTCAGATCGCGTTTGGTTGTTCCCTGGATATGCAATGTGTCTTTCGTTGCATCAAATTCCCACTTATAGCCTTTCTCTTTGTCGTTCCAGCTATAGGTTTCAGGATCGTCCTTCGTAGCCCTTGCTCCCTTGCGGTAAGGAATGGCCGTTACGGTATTGATGTTCGAAATATTCAGGTGATAGACCACCTTCAAAGTGGAAAGGGCGAAGATGGTGAACTTGTTGGGGGCGTCGTTAGCATCAGCAGGAACGTCTTTAAACAGAGTCTGACCGTAGCCGGAAAGCATCGTTGCGTCACCCGTCACTTGCAGGATGCCGTTTTCATGGCCATATCCTTTGAGAAGCATGAATGTGGTGGGAGTATCACTCAGGTCGCACGTACTTTCTGAATTGGCATGAATATATTTGCCTTCTTTTACGTTCTGAATCTTGATGGCATACGGGTCGTCGCCCAAGAAGCGCCATTCAAATGCCTTGTCGCTGTATTCAAGTTCGGTCTTGGTGTCGTCTTTATCAATGTCAGTACCATCGCTCTTCATCATATCCTTGGCATACCATACAATGTTGTAGAGCATCTTCTCTCCGAATTTCAATGGAGAAGGATTGGAGTCTGCGGTGGGAACCGCTATATCGCCATCAATTTTCATTTGGTTCGGCACTTTGTATTCGCTCTTGTTCGGGTCGTATGCGTAGCGCACAAACACTTCGTTGTCGTAGAGGCCGTAGAGGTTGGTCAGTTGCTTGCTGGCAACGCCCATGTCACCTTCTTTCTCGTAGTAGGTGTACTGGTCAAGATTGAGCAATGGCGACCGTGCTTCTTCAGGCAAAACGGGTACGTAGCCGTTGTCGGATGCCTCATAGTCCGTCTGTGTAGTACCCAAGGCGAGAATATGGTCATTCGTGTAAACCTTATAAGTATAGTCGTTGGTCACATCGTCGAACAGCTGCACGCGTGAGTCATTATCGTGGAACACGCCCGATGTGCTGTTGAAACCCGATGAGGCCAAGGGGTCGGTATAGTTGGCTTTGTCTTCCGTAATGATGGCAGCGGTCGTCGTGGTCATGCCGTTGCCATTGAGGAACGAATAGGTGTTATATGCCCCTGTGCGTGCCAAGGCCAAGGCGTATGTGTCGGGACTGCCGTCGCTGTTCAGGTCGGAGTGAGACAGAATGGCAAAGTGCTGGTAATAGCCGGCAGTACCGTCGGTCAGCGTCTCTACAGATTGTTCTGCCAAGGTGCGCCCCGCGTCAGGCACGGCTACGGACAAAGGCTTGTCCTGATTGTCGCTCAAGCGGTTGAACACCTGCACGGCGTAAGGGTCGGGATTGGAATACGGATATTTCAGGAACTTCCATTGCCATGCTCTGTCTGTCGTGCCATCAACAGGGGAGGGCTTGGTCTTGGTCCCACTTTCTGTGTTAAACTCTTTCACGCCACTGTCGTAAACGGCATCATGCGCGTTCATCTGCATGGTGAGCCATTTGCCCTTCAGAATATGCAGGGCGTCGGCATCCTCGTCGTAGGCATAGCGCACATACACGGGATTGCTGTTGGCCACCTTGGGGGTGGTCAGGCCTGCACCGGCCAGCGATGCCTTGATTTCCTTGCTGCTGATGTCGGTTAGGTCGTAGACACCTGCCGTAGTCGTCAGTCCGCTGTAGTACTTGAAGTCCTTGGCCAGCGGGCTCTTGAGGTGGGCTGGCGTATGGGGCAGCAAGTCGCCGCCCGAGCGGTAGCGCAGCGACTCATGGCCGCCGTTGTCTATAATGAGGTAGTTATATACAAACGGGCGGTACAGTTGTGTGTAGGTCTTCTCCAGCTTTTGCTCGTCATCGGCTGAAGATTCCGGCGTTACCAGTTGGGTGAAGGCCTGCAGGCGGTGCTGATGGTCGAAGCGGGGCATCAGCTGTATGTTGCCGTCGGCTCCCGCCACGGCCATGAACGTCTGGTTGGTCATGGCGAAGCTCTTGCCGTCGTAGCTGCTGCCACTCACGGGTGTGGTGTTCTTGTCGGCCAGTGTCACGGCCATTGAACCATATTTGCCATTGATGCTGCCGCCGTTTACTTCAGCGCCAGTCATGCCCGTGGTGAAGTACTTGGTGCCCGTTCCGGTGCTCGATATTTGTATGTTGTACGGGTCGAAGCCGTTGCTGAAGGTGAAGCGACCGTATTTCTTCACCATGGCATCGTCGCTCGCTCCCTCAATCAGCTCGGCGGTCTGATAGTTTCTGTACACTTCGTCCTCGTAGGGGTTAGGATTGTCTTTCCAGTCGGGAGGAGTGGCAGGGTAGCCCATTTCACGGTCAATATCGATATTGGGCTTCACATACCACAGCTCGTCGGCCTTGTCGTCAAGAGTTACGATATGCTCAATGATATACTGCGACACACCAGCGTTTCCTGTCACGGCCACCTTGTTGTCCTCTTCGCCCTTCTTGGCCAGTTCGTTGCCCTGACGAATGAGGAACGGGTAGGCCGTGGGTGTGGTGGCTGGCACATAGCTCTTGGCATATTCTTCTTTCACGATGTAAGTCACGTACTGGTCGTTGTTGTCGCCTTTTGCGTCCTTCACGTTCTCTGAGTCGTAGGGAGGCAGCGAGGTGAGCGACGTAGAGGTGAAGTCGCCACCGATGCGCTTGTCGAGCATGTAGTACTGGTGATAGCCCGAACGCTTCTTGGCACTTGACCAGAAGAGGTATTCCTTCACCATGGGGCTGTCATACTGGCGCAGCACGTCGTACTTCTTCTCCTTCTCCGGGTCGTCGGGACCTGAAGGCAGGGGCTTGCGCATGATTTCCCAACCGTGCTGGTCGAGCAGGATAAGGGCGGGGTCGATGGTGGTGGGAATGAGGTCGAAATAGCCGGAACCCATCTTCACCGTCTGATACCAGTGCTCGCGCATTTCCCAGCCTTTCTTCTTCTCGCCGGCTGCGTTGTAGCCGTTCCAGCGCTTGGCGTATGCCGTCTGGTTATAGCTGTGGAAACCGTATTCTCCTGTCAGCCTGTCGCGTAATGCCTTGGGGGTCTCAGGCACTTCTATCGAACCGTCGGTGCGGTCGCTACGCTCCTTTTCCTCGCAAATGTCGAGCAGATTGGCAAGCAACTTCTTTTTCACCGTGTCGTAGGTCTTCCAGTACTGCTCGAAAGAGTCTACCACGTAGCGCTTGCCTTCTAACAAATCGGTGGTCACCAACTGGTACTGGTGGTCACTGCCCAGAACCATATAGTCGGTAGACTGCACGCCTGAGATATTAGGCCATACAAGAGTGGTGACAACGTCTTTATAATCGCTGGGCTTCATCGTTGCCAGATAGGCACTGCGGTTCAGTCCGTTGTAGGCTTCTGTCTGTCGCGTAAGTATTCGCACGTGGTAGGGATCGTTGTCGCCGCTGCTCTGCAAGTACCATGCCCAGCGGGTACGGGTGCTGGCGGCACCTTCCTGCTGACTGATGTACATGTCCTCGCCATAGATGTTCAGGTTGCCGTCGCCGTTACAGTAGGGATAGACGGCCTGAATCTTTTCAGTGGTCATGCCGTCGGCACCGTCCTCCTGATAGAATTCCTCGCCCTGCAAATACTTCATCACATACATCGTGGTGTGGCTCAAGTCCACCTCGTTGCTGGTGGTGTAGGTAATCCAGACATGAACCGCTCCAGCTGTATTCCATTTTCCCTCAGTGTTGAATTCTTCAATGTCTTTAAAGTGTTGATTATCACCGTATGCAACAGTAGTCCGATCCTCTGCATTGCGTGGATCTGACCAATAATAGGTGTATTTTTCAACCAACGGACAGAAATATTCAGCAGGGATTTGCGGTTTCTCGTCCCATGCCTGTCGGGCACTTTCCGTCACAATCATTTTGTCTGCCTTGTCTATCAGATGGTATATCACTTGACGGGCAGAAATCTGCTTCAGCTGGAAACGTATCTGGGCATTCTTATGCTCGTAGACGGCATTACTATACATCCTGACAACGTTGGGTTCCGGGCGGCCAATATTATAATAGGTAGTGCTGGCATCTACATCCCAACCGGTGGCAGCCATCACTTCATAATAACCTGCCTGGTCGCCTTGCTTAACGATGAATTTTGATCCAGGTGCGCTGGTAGTCCAAGTGAGCGTTCCAGAAGCCCAGTTTGCTGCCTCTACATATTTTGTTGTTGTTGACAACGAACCCTCCTCTTTGGTATTCATACTGATAGTCATGGCGTATGGGTCGTTGCCGCTCAATATCCACTTGTAGTTGTCGTTATTTGTGTGCTCATCAATATTGCCCGCACTCTTGAAAGTGTCGCTTCCACCATAGAAGATATAGTCGTTATTCACGATGACGTTATAATTCTGACCATTGATCAGGCCAGAATAAGCTGGTGTGCTGTTTTCCGTGTACTTAACAAGTATATGGTTCCTGAATTCATTCTCAGGGCCCTGGTCACTGTTGGTATAGTATATTTGCGTGCGATTGGCTACAGTCTTTGCTTCGAAATCAGTTTTTGTCGTGAAGTTATAGAACTCTATAGAAATATTATTGTCCTTCAGAAACGGGCTGCGGATTACTTCAGGTATGCTCTCGTAGTTGAGCAGCGAACCTGTTATTTGTTCGGCACTGGCTTTTACAGCCACCTCGTCAGCTTTGTTCAGAATATAGTAGGTATAGGTCATCAACGGTAGCTCCTCTATATACAGTCTGAGTGCATCGCCATTGCCATTTAGTGGATATTCGCCAGTCTTTTGCCAACCTATATAGGTGGGTGAGGAATAGGTGCCGAACTTCCGCAGACGGAAGCAGTCTTTGAAGTCGCCCTTGTCGTCGTCATACACCATTTCCCATATTGTGCCGTCTGCTCCTATTGTCGCGTCAACGGTTAGCGGATCGCTTTCGGTATCTGCAAGTTTCAGGTAGTTAAGAGTTTCAGGTTTGGTTCGCTCGCATACCTCTCGGTTGACAACATACAGCTCGTAGGGGTCGCCAATGAATGCGAAATGGCTCTCGTGACCGAATTTGGCATGTCCTGTATGCGTACTGAATTGCGCAGACCCATCATACCATACGGTGTAGTTCGTGTTCTTGTCTGCAATGATATTATACCATTTCAGTTGGTCAAATGTTGTGCTTGTGGTTTCACCAGCCTCGAAGGGCATCGACGATGAGTATTTCAGCCAGATGGCCCTGTTTTTCTTTTTAGTGCGCTCATCATTATCGAAGACATCTTCGAAGGTTATCCTTTCGTGTTCTAAGGTGTTTTCAAAATATGCTCCAGTAATCTCTGTGTACTTGCGCTTCAGGGCGATAGGCACATGGTCTTTCAGCAGTTCGTCCTTGCCGTAGTCACTCCATTTGAGTGAATTTTCCAGTAAAGAACCCGACAAGTGCGTATTCAGCTTATAGGTATATTCTCTTACCTCGTAGATGCGTATCTGTTCGGCAGCCTCGAGCGTTTGGAATTTAGCTCCTGCGTAAGGTGGGTCTTCAGGCGTGTGCTGCATAACCAGATATTCACCGTTAGCATTGGGCACCCAGTCGTCGCCGTTCACATTCACCCATGATGCCACCAGTGTGTAGGGTGCCTTAGGATTACTCAGAAGCGTTAAGGAGAAATAGACATGGTCTTTCGCACCATTTCCTGCCGCGGTACGGCCTTCGCCAGATATGCCTCTAAACCAACCTTGTTTGGGTTTCGTTACAATATCGCTTTTATTAGTGTATGCTAAGTTTATTTCGTTTGTCACCCAGTTGTTTCTGATTTTGGTAGAACTTTCAAGACTGCCATAGTACTGAGCACCCGTATTGTTCTTCACATAGCCGTCCTCCTTATATATAAATTCAGGACCGTTATAGGCAGTCTGCATAATGATATTGTAAGGGTCGTCGTTGAAGAATTTCCACTTGAAGAAGAACATGTACTTATTTCTGACAGGCTGCTTGACTTTTACGGCATCGTCAGAAGCCAAGTCGTCTATGCCATTGAGGTATGTAGACGGAACGGCTTGTCCTCGGTTGCCTCGGTCATTATCCATATTAAGGGCATAGAACCAAGTTTTTGAACCGTCGTTGAACTCAATATTGTATTCCTTTTCTCCAGTAAGGTTTATCTCCTTTCCCGCTTGTGTGCGGTAGATATAATTATCACCATCTTTCGTGTTCCAATTTTCGTAGGTGACGTAGACGTCGGTATAAGAGCCGAAACTGCTGATCGTTGCATCTGTAGTTAAGGGGGGTTTCCCAGTAAAGTCGTAAGTGTAGTATTTAGAGTCGTTATCGGGGAAAATCTTCACTGTCCCACTTGACTTTGTAACATCCGCATAGTAGGTATATGCATTGTCTGTCATCAGCGGGCTTTTGATTTCTGCCGGTAGTTCTATCTTTGCATCATCACTGGTGTAGGTAACTGTCTTCTTAATTGCCTCAATACGATATGCTGTGTTATTTGTAGCATCCGCCATGAAAGTGCCTGTACCGCCAAACGGCAGTGTAATCACATGGTAGGTAACGGTCTTGTCGGCCCATGCCTCCTGGCTGCTTCCCCCTGCGAGGAGCAGCATCAGCAGTAGTGCCCTTATATAGTGTCTTGTCTTCTTCATATATAGTCCTTTCCATTCTCACCTCTCACCACTGCTCCGTATATTGGTTCACGGTGTTCACCGCGATAGTGGTGGCATTGACAGTGACGTTATAGGTGTATTTATGACCTGGCTCGAATTTGGTGCTGCTTGGTATCTTGAACTTGTTCGTGATGATGTCTTTGTCCTTTTGGTAGAAGGTGATGCTCACCGTTCGGTCGGCTTGCGGATTGCCGGCACCGTTAGGCAGCACGATCGCCTCGAAGGTGGCCACATAGCCAAGGGGTGCCGAGGCTGCCTTGACAGGAATGATGTCTACGCTGCTGCTTTCTCCTGAAAAGGCTTTGGTATAGATGTTGTATTTAGCCGTGGTGTATTGCTTCTCTATTACCATGCCCAGGAAGGTGGCATCTTTCAGTTCGTCGGTCAGCAGGCTCTCGCCCTGTTTCAGGTTGAACACCAGCTTCGTCAGCGTATGTTCGAACAGCAGTTCGATGGTGGCGTTGCTGTTGCTCACGTTGTTCTTGTTGGCCCGCATAAAGTCAATCTTGCTCTGCTTGGTCTGGTCGCTGATGTCTATGTCAATGGCGGTGGGGTTTAAAGTCTCAGAGTCAGCGTAGGGATAGTAGCCGTAGACATCGGCGATGGCCGCCGAGAGGTATATTTTCTTCGAGTCGGCAGCGAAGCGGCGATAGGTGTTGCCATAGGTCTCGTAGTTGGTGCCGTCGCTGAAGGTGAATAGCAGATTTTGGCCTGCGGCTTCGCCTTTCTCGTCCGTGTAAGGTGTTGTGGCATTATGGTTGGTCACATACACGCCAATCTTGTCGCCCTCCTCCCAGCTGGTCTCCACGGCACGTGTAATGCCTTCTGCCTGCATGCCAATGTTGGCAACGATGGTCAGCGGCACACGCTCGTCGTTATTGCCGGCGGGTGTTAGTTCGTCGTTGTCGCTGCTACAGGCTGTCAGCAGTCCGAAACTTGTCAATATGTATAGTAGTCTCTTCATTCTCACTCTTCACTTTTCACTCTTCACTCTTCAATTCCCTCCATCTCTTTCGGCTCTTCTGGCACCCAAAGGGCGATAGCAGCCGTGAGGGCAATGTCCATCGGACTGAGGGTAATGTTGATATACAGGTGCTTTCCCGACTGATAGGCCGTATTATAGTCTTTCAGCGTCAGGATACCGGTCCCCGCGATGTCGTCTTCTTTCTTCCATGGTTCGGTGCCTGTGTTCGAGGTCTCCACATGGTAGACGATGCTCACCTTGGCGGTCTGCGCATAGCCTTCCAGCTCGGCGGGTATGTAGTACACG
>Ga0326511_10001791_pt1 | contig 17698 bp, 32 predicted proteins | sample 0_2496_0518_D_FD_203701 | JGI IMG/M metagenome (GOLD analysis project Ga0326511, IMG submission 203701) | Bovine rumen microbial communities from UC Davis, California, United States - 0_2496_0518 | ecosystem: Host-associated > Mammals > Digestive system > Stomach > Rumen | place: USA...
CATTATTAGTCATGTAATCTGATATATTTTTATATCTGATCGAAGATGATGGCGCTCTACACATAAATCCGGCACTATCAACACGTAAATTAGGAGTATCTGTCTCGGCAACAGTATTCCACATTGTTGGTAGATAAACTGTTCTCAGTGTTGCAGTTCCAGTTATGTCTAAACCACTTGTACCAGTGATACCACCATGAACCATAAAATTACTTAACGAATGAATAGTATTATCAGTGGAATCGACAGAAATTATATTAGTAGTATCTACCACGTCGGCTTTCATTATTCCATTAGAAATAGCAGTGGTTGATTTCATTCCTTCACCACCTATTGCATATTCACCATCGGCACTTACGTATCGATAATCTACACCACCTACTTGATTAAATGTAACACCATTAATAGTGCCACCACTGAGAATATTACCAGAAAGTGTTCCGCTTATATTAATATTTTTAATCTTAAGATCACCATTACTATCAATAGAACAACCACCAATAATCCCAGAAGTCGCCACAATTTGACCACGGATTATTGCGTTGTTAGCTGTTAACAAACCATCCTTATCTATCATAAGATAAGTTTCTTCATCGTCAGTACTGTCACCTAATCCAATATTGGTTAACACAAAATCTCCAGATTCAATTTCTGTAAACTCTTGATCTCCTACAGTGATAGTACGTTTTGTAACACCATTAGCAGTAGTAGCAGTAGACACGGTAACATCATCTGTATATAAGATGTTTGCACCTCCAGTCAAATCAGTAACATTAGTAGGTATTGTGGGAGTGTTACTGATTGAACTATATGGTATCTCAACATTATTTCCAAGAGTTAAAGAAGTAGCATTAATATTTCCAGTAATATCAGCATCAGATGCATATAGATGTCCAGAATTCGTCACATAAAATGGAACACTAACGGTATTCCCATCATCATTCTTAACGCCGAAAACTGTATCTCCAGTAAAGCCATCAATGATCGATTCTTCCTCTTCATGTATATACCCACTCATAGATTCAACAGATAATTCAGCCTATTCCCCATCTTTTTCGGCTGTCATATAAATAAGATAATGCCCAAATGGAGTAGCAGATGGCATAGTTATGCTAAATTTAAAATCGGTAATATGATCACTAATAGAGAATGACAATGCATAATCATCACCATACTCGGCAGATTCAAAAGTATAATACACCTTATCCTCTAAAATAATTCCTTCTTCTTGCGCTTGTTGTTCTTCTTCTGGAGTATGATATAATGTAGCCTCTCCACCAGTTATCAAATCATTTTCTGGATAAGTAGTCGAGAAATTAATTGTATAACCATAAAGATCTCCATCATATGTTATGACAGCAATTTTATCTTCAATGTTACCATTATCGTTAGGGATAAAAGTAAAACTACCATCTATATTCTTAACAAGTCTAGAGCTACCTATGCATTGTAGCATGACTGTGCGACCATTTGACTCAGAATATAAACATTCATTCATGATTTTCCAACCGCCAATATCTCCATTCGGAGAGTTGAGAGTTCCTGCAAAGTAAGCATTCGATTCCCACACTGGATTATCTTTCGTCCCAGTATTTGTATTAATAACACTAAATCCTGGCGTAATGAAATTTCCGCTTAGTAAATTCAAATAACTTCCGGTGGTAGAAAACATGCTATCATCAGATGGGGCTTTATAATTATTGCTAACAATTTCATTAATCGCCAAATGTTTTGCAAGAATTGAAGTGGTTAAAAGATTGCCGCCAGTAACAGTAGTATCACCAGAGTCACCCTCCGTAATCCATGTTTTTATAATTTGATCATTACTAGCACCAGTGTTGATAATCCAATCGTTTACATTACTAATTGGTCCAATAACATTCTGATAAGACTCCATCATGGAATCGGCAGATGAGTTCTCAATATATGTCTACATTCCACCCTATAACAGCTTAATCAAAAAAGATGAATCAATAGAGTATGATCCATCAAGATGTTTACTATTAGAGTATGCAGATATTTGACTATCACCGACTCCAGTTGATAACTGGAATAAATCAACAAAGTCGTTTTGTTTCGATTTATATTGAACGATACTGGAGAAAGTAATATCAATATCAGGCTCAATCATAAATGGATTAAGACCAATAGATATAACACGAAGCTTGGTTAAATAGTTAATATTATTTCGTTCGTATTTTTCCGGCTCGGTAGTGAGCGGATTTTTCTCCATACCGATTGTAATATAGTTACCGATATCTAACTGCCTTTGCCAACTTTTAAATTCTGGCATTAAGAACAGGTTACTCTAAGATGTTACCCATTTCCACTGTGGATGAGAGACAGCATATAGCTCTTCCTGCGCAGCTTTATATAGTTCATCTTCAGTGTCAACAATTTCTTGACTAGTAAAGATATCAGTTATAATCATGTTTTCATTTACATAATCTGTATGGACATAGTATTCCTTAATAAGATCTAGTTCAGCTTCTGTAAATCCGTAAATTTCATTAGCCATATTACCTTGATCCTTTAAATCTTGCATCTGTTCAGATAATGATTTAAGTTCTTGTAATTTATCTGCTTTTTCTTGTTCTCTCTGTGCCTTTACTTCTTCAGCCTCTTTTAATGCTTTATCATACTTTTGATATAATTCGTATTTACGTCTATGAAAATCATCGTCATATTGATTTGTCCCGCCAGACTCCTCATCACTACCTTCTTCTGAATCATCTTGAGTTGTCGTAGAGGTATCATTTGTAGGATCTTCATCTTGATTGTTAGGATCTTCACTGTCTTTGCCACTATCTGGATCTATTGTATATCCTTTTGCCCATAATGATTGTATTTTATTTTTAAGATCAGTAATGCGCACATCAATTTCATTAAGACCATAACTGTCACCATAAGTTTTAAAGTTATACATGTAATTTTCCAGATATTCTTTTTGTCGTTTATATGATGTTTTCTTTTCTCTTTCAACCTGATCGTCAGTTTTTTCTACAAATTTACCATTTTGAATTTGACGATTTAATAAAACAATATCAATCTATCCTAAATGAGCATTATCTTCCTATGTCTAAATTAAATAATCTTCTTTAACAGGATCAAAATAAATTAAATTCAAAGCATTCAAAGGTTTACTAAGAATAACAGTGGTAATATAAAGATATTCGTTCCAATCATCTGATTGTTCAATGGCAGCAATACTAAAGTTGTTATTCTCATCCACATAAAATTGTTCTAACCCTCTAAGTATAGCTTCATATTTTTTTCTTTCTTCTTCTAGTTCTGTGTCAGAGAATGACTTGTATTGACTTGGATCTGCACCATCAACAGGAACACGATCTACAATGTAAGACAACTCGTCAAGCTTATCATAATAATCAACTGCTAAAGTTTTATATTGTTGTCGAAGCTATTCTCGTTGTTCAACCCAGTTATAGTATTTATCTATAGTAGACTGATCAAAGTGATCAGTATTCATATAATACGAAAGATCCACCATAGTATCTTCACCAAGATTGGCATATTTTATGTCAAGTTCGTCTCCACCATTCACATGAAAGACTGTTTTTATTGGATCTTCATTTGACCTCTCAACACTGTTCTGAATGTTCGCAAAGTTAATAACTATATTAGTATCAACACCAAGATTATTAACATTATAACAATTTACCAGTTTATTAATTGTATCAAAAACAAATATACATCGAAAATATGGACTTGCTTCTTGCATCAGGAAATTGTAAATGTTAGAAGAGGAGATCTCAAAACGACCAACCTTATCAGGTAGCGGTTTTAGGTCGTCCTCATCATCTGACTCGGACAAAACACTTCCATCAACAAAACCAACATTCCAATCACTATCTTCAAGGACAGCGTCCATCATTGATAATTCCTTTTGCCTTTGAAGTTCTTTCTGTAACATTTCCGGTATGGTTAAATTTGGCAATGTTTCCGGCTAATCAGATGCGATCTCTTCTGGATTTTCACTAATAACTGTCTGAGTTAAATCAATATCTGAAACATCAAGATATTCGATCAATTCAGGATATGACTGCGTTAGAAAATAAATTACTTGCTATTTTTCTAGGTTCTTTTTCCTTTTCCCAATAGTATATGATCTAAGAGTTTGCGCACGTTTTTCATCGGTCATATTATTTGCGCAATTTTCAATAGCCTGAACAACAGTACCAGTATTATATGTCACTCGCCACGATCTATATAAAGTTGGATAAGATGGCAAAATGGCAATCAGATCCTGCTTTGTCCAAGTGTCATCTACCATATTTATTACTTCCTATAATTCAGTAGTGTCTCTGTAAAACTTCATATTCGACCAAGAAAACAATGAGTCAGATCCGTCTAATGCTTTATAAACATTATCAGTAGCTAACATTTCAAGAGATGAATTAGTACCCATATTAATTTCCATTCCCTTGATAAAATAATTGGCTAATTCAATTTCCAACGATTCTGCCCTGACAGACATAACCTCGGAATTTCCATCGCCACTGATTGACGGCGGTTCATAAATTTTAAACCATCCAACTCCAGGCACTTCCAATTCCATCAAATATTCTATTCTATGATAAAACTAACTGACTTTGCCATCTTTCATTTTATTAACATCAAATGTTAGAACAGCAGTGTTATTTAAATTAATATCCAATCGGCAAGTGCTTTCATCGACACCATTTAATACGCCCAATAATCTTTTGCCAGGATTTGCTAAAGCAATATATGTAGTATTTATATATCCGTATTTATTATAGCTATCAAATAAAGGATATGATCTTATAATCATTAATATGCACCCACCTTTCTAGGCTCTCTCCATGTAAACGTTACATTTGCACCCTGAGTAACCGTAAAGATATTCTCGCCGTTATATAATTTAGGCCAATAGAATTGTGTAAGATCAGCAATCCCAATATCTGAAAATGCAATATCATTTCCATCCTGATCGTATATGAGATATTTTTGACAATCAATATTCACTTCGGTGTTGGATGGGATTGTTAGCGTTAATGAATTATTACCATCTGTAACAGCAGTAATAGTAACTTCACCAGCTGAATCACTAATAGTTACAATAGGATATAATTCACGTTTCCTTTCCGCTGAATTAACAACTATCTGTAATTGATTATCATCCTAAGTACTTGAAATTTGTTTCTTTTTTTCTTCAGTCCATGCGAACGGCGAATTAGTATGAAACGTACAATTTAATCCAATAATGTCTCCATTCCATACCTATGATTGGATGTCGCTAAACACCCCAAAATATTCATACCTTGTAAAACTTTCCAGATCATCGTCGTACATTTTTAATAAAGTAGGATAGTCGGGAGATGTGAGCCACGCAGCTATCTCATTTACTTCATATTCAGTAAAAATCATACCTTCATCATCTGGAAATTCACAAGGACTTTTTATAAATGAAACATCGAACGACAGAACGTCGGACCACTAAGTTCCCATATTTGTTGTAATAGATCTATATCTATTTAGTCCACTTGAAAGGACTTCGCGAGATAATCCCAATGGGATTTCTTCGCTGACAGATATACCACCAATCATTAAACTATAACTGGTAGAATTAATTCCATCATAATCAAAACTAAATGTTCTCAATTTTTCATCTCCTTTCTTTTCCTATAAGAAATAGAAGAGTGCGCTTTGACACGCACCCTTCTTAATTATCATGCTCTTTTGTTATATGCTCTTTTGAAATTCTATGTGTTATAATCAAATTGTTTTTGCATAAAGTTACGATCTTTTAATAAGCTATTTGCTATGGCATCAATCTTATTCAACATGTCACCGTCTACATTACCATCAATTCTGATAAGAGATTCATAATAGTAGTTTCCACCACTATTTACACTGCTTACATTGCTAACATTTGGAACAGAAGTATTTGCTTTTGCCGGATCTATTTGACTCCATTTCCAAATATTATCAGATTGCAGTTTAGGAAGAACTTGCGAACCCTATGGTAACTGCCTCAAAATGGCCCCATTTCCGAGAATAATCTCGTCATTATGAGTCAGTGCAAGCTCATCTTCTTTAACACGTTTTGTACCAGTGCGATATGATGCAAGCTATAATTTTAAATTATTATTTTGCTATGCTAAATCGTTCCATTCTGCCTCTGCCTAATTATATAAATTCAAATAATAAGCAGGATTATGTTTAGGAGTTTTCTTTTTCTTTATTTTATAACTAGCTTCATCAGCCCATTCCATATATTGTTCCATAGCTTTCTATAACTGTTCCATTCTTGCATCATTGGTTGTAATTTGAGATTCTATTTCTGATCTAGCCTATTGTTCTGGTGATACATTACTACTAGCCGGAGCATCATAGTTAGCAGAACCAATTCCCCCTTCTGCGGCTCCAACAGTACTTCCAGCCTAAGATTGTGCCTTTGTTGCTTCAATCATAGCAGCAGAATATTCTTTAGCTTTTTGAATAAGATAATCAAGTTTTTCACCAGTTACAGTTGCAAATGTATCAATAGCAGTAGTATCAATGTTTTGAGCAACAGCACTAGTGAATTTTTCCCAGTTACTAGTTGGAACAAGAGTTTCTTCATTTATCGCTCCAAAGAATTCGTTTAAATTAGGATCATTTAAACAAGCGGTTGCAGTTTCACTAACAACAGTTCCGGTAGCTTTAATCCTTTGATCTACTGTATCATACGCTTCCTAATAATGACCAACTAATTGATTCAACATCATTTGAACAATACGGTCTTGTTCATCCGTGTTCGCCGCAATATGACGGAGAGTCTGATCGAGTGTTTCTTGGATATCCTATGAGAGTTGATCATATCCTTGGTTAAGCATATCATAGCGATGGTTGTATCTGGTATCTTCTAATGACTCATCTGCATCAGATAATTGCTATCTTAATCTTGCGGCCTCAGCTTGGGCTTGTTTATTAGTGGAACCTTCCAAAGAATTTAATTGCGCAAGAACTTTATTACGTTCTCTATTTTGATTTGTCACTTGCTTCTGATAATCATAATACGCTTTTTGTTGTGATAGAGCTTCTTTTCTTAAATCTATGTTCTTTTGAATTGCGGCATTTTCGTTTTGAATTTGTACCTTATACATCTCAATTAAAGCGTTTTTATCATTTTTTAAATCTATTGTTAATCCCTGGATTTCTTTTCTAAGTTCTGCTGTTTTTTCTTTGGCTTCGTCTTCATTTATATTCTAATTCTTAAAATCTTCGTTTACCTTTTCTATTTCCTCTCTTAAAACTCCCATTGTTTCTATTGTAGTTTTATAATGACTGCCTAATAACAATATGTTTCCAAGACCTTTATTTGTAATTCCCCATCCTTCTCCATCATCATCAAAGAATTCTTCCTAGCTAAACAGTTCTCTAAGATGATCAAAATCAGACCTTGCTGTTTCAAGATCTTTATGAAGGTCTTCAACTGGTTTCCAACGGAGAGTACGGATAGATTGTTTCCATTTCTCATTATCAATATATGCTTGCTTAATTGCAGCATCACAGCCTTCAATTTCAGACATTAATTGGTCATATTTTTCAGAACCTTCTTCGTAGCCTTCCGTGCCTAATAATCCAAGGAGATATTCTTTTCTTTGCTCTTGATATATAATATTGGAATTATTATTTTTAATTAAACTATTATAATCCCCCTCAGTTAAAGCGGAAGATGGATCATTATACAATGTCCCTCTTGTTTCCTTAAGGGTTATTCTATCTTGATACATTTGGTATTCAGCTTTGATTCTATTAACCATATAGTCAATAGGCTTTAAATTGAGATCATACATTGCTCTTGTTAAATCTCTTGCATTCTTTTCGGACTGTTTTAATGCAGTTGCCATACCTTGATAAGCTGTTTTTGCTTTACGATATTCGTTACTATCTACACCGAAAATTCCGGCAGCATTTCGCATTTCATTAAGATATGCATTCATTTGTGCTCTATAAATTTCCTGCGATTTGCCCTCAAGAGCAATCTGGTTAGCATACTCCTGCATATTACCATAAGAATTATCTCTTAATCCTTTAGAAGCATTAAGATCAATAATGGCCTATGAGGTCTATGCAACGGCTTGAGCGTATTCGTTTAAGGATTCGTATTGCTCCGTGATGTTATCAAGTTTCATTTGCTGAAGTTCTTTTTGTTTTGCAATACACTCCTCGATAGCATCCTCACACTCCAAAATTTTTTCATCGTTATATTTAACTGGTTCGCTACGCCAGTCCAGTCATAAGACTGCTCATGGTTTCCCATGAGACTAGATCATTTCTTCTACTTATATTTTTCAAACCATTCATCTAAAACATTCTTTATATTGTTTTTCTCCCAAAATGGTATCCTTAATAAATCGATATTGTTTTCTTTACAATAATCGGTTTTCATTTTATCGTGTTCCTATGTTTTTCTAAAACTATCTTCTCCAAATACGGCCCAATAATGTCCTTCTCCATCGAATTCAATAAGTAAATTATAATCTGGCACAAAAAAGTCGAACGGAAGAGTCTTCTTATCTTTACAATCTGTAAACCTTTTCTATGAAACATATGAGATATCATTTGCCTCTAAATATAATCTAATATATCTCTCACCCAAAGGTTCATTTTTAGAACAAGACTAGCAACGATTTACTCCAGCTCTTGTATAATTTGAATATGATACTGTAAATTCATGCTAATGATTACAACATCCACATAACACCCTTAAATTAGGAGTCTGAGCATCAATATAATCGTCTGGATTTATTAAAATATTATTATTAACAGATTCGATTATTTCTTTTACATACTGAGAAGAATGTTTTGTGTTATCCGTTCTGTGTTCATAAGAACAATAAAAACATTGACAACCTTTTAGAAAATTATAAATATCAACAGATTGAACTCCATGTTTTGGACATATATACTCAATTTTCATATGGGCATCAGTATAATCTTCCTTTTTTGTGATTAGAGTATATCTCCATTTATCACACATCTATTCTATTTTTGGCCATATTTTTTCAGCCTATCTCATACGTGTATATTTTCCAGCATATAAACATGCACATTGTCTACATAATGTCATACCATACTTATTTATCTGTTTATAACATTGTGCAAAACTTGATACATATTTCACACCACACATATCACACTAAACTTCAATCTTTTCTTTCGATGAAGGTGATAGATCTTCTGCTTTAACATCAAAGACTTTATGTCTTTCATATCCAGTATATCCTAACGATTCAAACCAATCACGGTTATTATTATTCCATTTCATCTTTACTATCTGTCCTGGTATTATCATTTATTTTCCTCCAACAATATTTTAAAATATAAGTAGTCTACTTTTTCGAGTTGTCAATCGCTTACAACCCTACGATTTTTATCTGATCGTTGAACCTTTTCCTGTTCGGAACTTGGCTGCAAATCACCCATTATAATAATACTTAGAATTTCTTCATATATCATCCAATTAATTTTTTCTACTTTCGTAACATTCACATTTAGACTTATTTCATTCTTGTGTTGTAGTTTAATTGGCTTTAGGGCTTCCTTGCAATTAAATAGAATTTTTCACAACCATTACTGGATGTGGTGGCAATTCATTTACCACGTTTGATATTCATTAATATATGCTGTTGCTCTGTTTTCTGTCTTACTAGAATCTTTTCCGCGTGATGTTTTCTTGGTTTTAAGATACTTAGAAAAGTCTTCTACTGTTAATCCACCTTCTTGAATTAGTTTATTAAGACGTTTTGCTTCTTTAGATGTCACTAGTCCAGAAGATTTTGCTTTCTTAACAACTTCTTTCAGATGAGTAGTATATCCACCTTTCTTTGAAATGGCACTTTCATTGGTCTGTCTTAAACTGATATTGGTAGCCATTGCGTCATCTATATACTTATTCTTTGCAGCGTAACCAGTCTCGCCTTTATATGATGACGGCGCATATCCTCCAGCTCCACCTATATTCTCTGCTCTGGATATTGCAAGTTCCATTGTTCGAGTCAATCTTTTGATGCGAACTTCAATCCAATCCATAAACGAAGATGCCCAGTTCTGGAATTTCTCAAGAGCAGTGGTAGTGTTCTCTGTTGCTTCGGCTTCTTTTTCTTTAGCATCTGTGTTAGCTTGTGTAGCTTTAGTGTTGGCTTTTTCGACTTTTGCTTTTGTGTCAGATGAATCTTTATTATACGGAGCTGGGGTAAGGTTTCCACCGCCACCCACAGATCCACTCTTATCAAACGCCAAACCACCAATATTCTAATTTCCACCAGCTAACGCTTTACCTCGCTTATTGGTATGTCCATTTTTTAAAAGTTTCCTTGTCTGATCCGCATCGAATACAATATCCCCAGGGGCAATATCATCTCTAAATTCCGGGCCATTTTGTCCAACAAGTTCCCAATAACCACCGTCACGAGATACATGCATTTCTGGAGCTTCTTCTCCAACAAGTATTCCGCTATTATATGTTAATGGTAAATCATCTTTTGTGCCACCAGCAAGAGCTATTCCTCTATTATTAATTCCACCAAGAGCATGAGGACCACTACCCGTATGAATAGTATTAATTGTAATAGTCTTTGTAGTCGGGAGATTATTAAGCTAATTAGCTAAATTAACAACTGGGATGGTTGCTTGATCATCAACAGACAAGGTAACGGATGGATTTAAAATATCTAGTGCGTTAGATTCAGCTTCTACATTTGAAGCAGTAGATTGAAATTGAGAATCGTCCATAGTTGTTTTAACTTCAACATCATCTGGCTTATCAACCTAAATTTCCGTTTCCTATATTTGCCTGCCACCACCACCAAAAACATGCTACATACTTTCGTGGACAGAAGAGGCTATTTCAGGATTAATATCAATAGTGACAGGATTTTGATCCGCAGAATCTTGTATCTCTTGTACTGCTTCGCTAGAATCTCCTGCCTCTCCATTTATTTTGACAGATATAGGATTAGTAGCGGCCTATTGCTACATCTAAGATGTGGTTTGATTGACAATGTCGTCTATCTCATGACCGCCTCCAGAAAATTTAATATCAATTGGATTTTCACTTACCATGTTTTCTGCTGCATTAAGTGTGTTCTAAACATCTGTCAAAATTTTATATGTATCAAAAACTTTACCGTCTTCTTGACGCTAAGTCTAAAACTATTTAACCACAGGATCAGTAAAATCAAGTTCATTACGAATATCCCCTTGTAATAAATTGGTATTCTTGCTTGTTCCCTAATCATATGACCAATCCGCATTGCTAACATCTGCATTCACTTTATCAACAGGAATATCAATGGTTATTTTTTTATCGGTCTATATTTTTGTTTCTGGCAATTGTATATTAGAAGTTAAAGATCCGTTAATTCTTTCTTGTGTTCCACTCAGTATAGAACTCTGTTCTAAAATAGGATTGTTTGGTTTTCCTTCAATTGCATTTCGTAAAGCTTCACTAATCCCAGATGGAAGTTGTTGAATTGCCTAAACAATATCTGATAAACCAGTATTTATTTGTTCACTTGCCTAAACAATATCTGATAAACCAGTGCTTACTTCTTCACTCGCAGCACTAATAGCGTCAATAGTAGGACTTTGATCTAATTCACGCTATGCCTATTCCTTTTGCGCTTGCGCCTTTGCGTTTGCATTTGTAACTGATAACTCTTCTTCCATAGCTGCACGATTTTGTTCACTCACCGTTTTCCTCAACACGTCTTGTGAAGTCTTCGGTATATCAAGATACTCTTCTGTAGGAGACTTTATTAAGCCCAACTATTGAAGTATTTCTACTAGGTGTGTGGCTTCTTCTTTACTCAACCCAAGAGTATTCTTAATCTTATCAAGAGTCTACTCGGCAGTAACAAGAGCGGGATTTGTTTCGTCATCTAACTTCCCATCATCAAGATCTAATCCGCTCAATTCTTCATAGCTTAAGCCCAAATTATTTAATTCGGTTAAATATCCTGATAAACTTTCCGTGTTATCATCCCAGTTTTCTCTCATCTGTTGAGCAGCATCGTAATATGATTGATCATGAGTTTCACCAGATCCTTCACCAATAGTTTCAAGATCTTTTTTTGCCATTGCAATAGAGCCAGTTTCACCCGTAAAGTGCATAATATCAGCAGTTCTTTTTGCGGTTTCACCAACATCTGCAAGCATATTCTTAATTCTCTTACCATCAATTTCAAGACCATCGGCATCAAGACGAATAAGGTTTGGCGCACTTAAATCTCCATCGGCCTTTTCCACAATGCCATTTATATATTTATATAATGTATCTCTTGTCAGTAGCTCAGGAGCAGCACCATTTTCACCCTATAAAATAGGAGAGAATGCAATATCAACGCCATCAAAAGTATCCCATCCCTCAAAGATCGTAGAATAGTCTCCCATACTATCTGCTGTTCTATCCCATGTGTCTAGAACATCTTCATATTTCGATAAATTCTCTTCGGTCCATTCAAGAATCTGTCTATTATTAGTATCGATATTCCCAAACAAATGTCTTTCAATATTTACACCCTAATCATGAGCGGATTTCATTTCGGAATCGATATATTCATTTAATTCATCTGCCGTATATCCATCTTTTGAAAGGTGTGATTTGTCAAGAGCATCCCAATTAGGTTTAACATCAGCTTCAATTTCAAATTCTGGGAATGCTTTCTAAAACGCTTCTTCATCAATTTCAAGATTGCCTGTTTCAGCGTTTACTTTCAACTAGATATAATTATCTTCAGCCCACGTTTGCATTGCCTGTTCATATGCTCTTTTTGTATCATCAGTTAATGTACCATCGATTTCGGCTTGTTGAATCAGATCTGCTATAGACTAAATATTTGTCCTAGCTAATTGTAATTGACTCTATGCGATTTTACCTTCTCTAGATGTAACATCCTCGGTGGCCTTTTGTAAGTCAGTAATGTTTTTTGTATGATAATCATATATCTCTTGAAGATCATCAATTACATCCTAAGATGCACCATCAGCAATCGCTTTATTTAATTCGGTTTGTGCTTCAATTTGTTTCTGTATTTCTTCCTGGATTTTCATTCTGCCATCAAGTTCTGTTTCAACATAATTAACAGCAAAACCGTAGTCCTAAGCACGCCCCATCATATCCATAAACCATTCATAACTCATTCCCATATCTCTTGCGGTTTTTGCTACATCTTCCATATTTTTGAATGAGTATGCGTTCCCTACTTTATCAGCATAGTTCTTAGAAACAAGATCATCCATGAAATTAGCTATACCGGAAGAATCTTCTGTCATATATCTTTGTACCTTTTCACTGTTTCTTTTCCAGGCTGCGATACTATCAGACCCCCATTGATCAAAATATTCAGTATACGCTCTAAACTCATCGGTTCCAGTTAATCCTTTTTGTAAGTTTTCTTTTTGCGTGTCCAGATATCCTTGTAAATTCGTATAATGTTCTCCCTAATTAGCAGTTGACTAAGCATTCTACCATTTCTGATAATTCGATAACGATTCTATCTGTTGATCGTATAAAGCCTATAACATAGATAATTCTCTCTGAGCAGCATCTATTCTTTCTTGAGCATTTTGTTTTGCAGAAGCAGTAGCATTATTGTCAGCGAGTATTTTCTGTTGTTGCGCAATTATAGAATCTAGTTGAGTTTGCTATAATCTATATTCAGCATCAACCAACACTTCAGCAGCTTCAGTATTCATCTTCATACCATCAGCGGACTGATAGAATATATTACTTACATCATGTCCGGCAAGATCACTGAATTGTCTCTATAACTCATTCATAGTATCAATAGTCAGTCCAGTTTCAGAATTCATTTCGCTCATAGCAGAAGAAAGAGTAGAAGCTAATTCAGAAGCATTAGTAGAAACTAATGACATCATTGTATCAGACCAACCAATAATATTGCTCTCCATAGAAGAAATAGAAGAATTAATACTATCTATTTCCGATTGATATTTTCTAGCAGAATCAAGATCTAATGCACGTTCCGCAGATCTTTTTAAATTCTCATAATGAATTCTCTACTATTCAAGATTATCAATCTAATCTTTACCATTATTTATGAGAGAGTCATATAACTTCTCTGTTGTCTTTTGGCGTTTTGTATCAGCAGAATTTAATTCTTCTTCTGTTTTAGAAGCAGAAGATTGGAGATCAGCATAAGCGTTCTAGAGATCAGTTATACTGTTAAGCCTGGTTTGATATACTGTTTCTCTAGCAGATTTATCTAATCCTAAAGCGGTTGCTTCTGCGTCCGTTGCAGATTTTAAATATTCATCAGAATACCCCTTAAGATCATCTTTTTCTGCTAATTCTCTATATCCATCTGCCAGATCACGCTATGCCTATGCTTCTTTTTGTTGTGCAAAAAATAGTTTATTATATACAGATTGATCAGCATATGTACCGTTCGCTAATGCTTCGTCAATCTCATTTTGAGCTTCTGCCTATTCATTCTGTGCTTCAGCAATTCTCTTTTTGGCATCATTTAATATGGCTTCTTCCTATTGTTTAATTGCCTCAGCTTCATCGGCTTGTGCCTAATAGTAATTAGTCTATGCAGTTGCCAACCTAGTCAACGCTTCAGGACTACCATCATTCCCATTGAATGCTTCTTCTAAATAATCAAATGCCATTTCACGTAAATCTGTCCTACCAGACACAATTGCAGCATAATCCGATTTTGTAAGTGTTTTCCCAGAATATTCCGCCAATTGGTTCTAAGCTTCTTGAGCGGCAATATCTGCATTAATACGCTCAGTATCTTTAGCATATTCAATATTGATTTTCCACCAGTATTCTTTATCTGCATATTCACTTTCAATATCAGCAGCGGGATCGGAGAAACGATCCTCCATTGCAAGTTCCCATATGATTTGATAATTTGTATCTTTACCATATGTATTTTGCAATTGATCAAATATTTCTTCTGCCTATGCTGTTTGTTTTCTAAAATCATCTACCTATGTTGAATCAACTGTTACAATATTGCTCTTAATAGCAGATAAAGCTTCATCAGCACTGACATCAAGATCCCCAACATATCTTTCTAAATTCTAAGTATATGTCTTCACCTATTTCAAACCCTCTGGACTCATTGTATCAATGTCTTTTTTGAATTCGCCTATCCAACTAGATAATTCTTCTAATGCCGTATCTGATAATGATTCTTTTGAGAAATCGGTTATATTAGGAATTGTCTCTTGCAATTCTTTCATTTGCTCTGCTGTAAGTTTACCTTCTGTTCTAATTGTCTCTAAAGCAGAAGTGAGTGAGGATAGATTCTTTTCATATGTTTCAGCCTTAGAAGAATAATCTTCGTCATTAAGAATAGATAAGAGAGTACCATCCTTTTCTAATTCTGGTGCTTCAGACATTTTATCTTTTGCTCTTTGAATTACTTCCGCAAGTTCTTCCCAAGAATCTATAGTACTTAAATCGACAGACATATTAGATTCTGCATATTTTATTGCTTTAATATCTTCTTGTTTTATGTCATCCAATACATCATAAGATATTTGTGATTCACCCAAATCATATGTTTTCGTGCCATCTTCAGATTTATTAATAACGCCGCCAAGTCTTTCATATATTTTATCTAACTCACTATCCGAAGTCCATTCATTCCCATCTTCATCTACGTATTTTAAGGCTATTTTAATTTGTTGAGAAATTTCTGGATTTGATGGGAAAATGCTATTTAATAAATTATCAACAGTTGTCTTTAATTCTGAATTATCTAATTCCCCATAGTCACCAGTAAATAACTGTATAATAGATTTTTCTACTTCTTTTTGATTATCAGATCTCTTTATAGCAGAAACAAAACCATAAACTATCTTGTTATCCACAAATCCCTATAATGCGTCCTCATCTATATCTCCAAAGCTATCCCAATCCATATTATATAACGCGGTATTAATCCCTGACTTCATTTCGTCAGACAATTCATTATAATAATATTTTCCTTCAAGAGTATCAATCATTTTAGGAACAAAAGATGAAACCCAATTATCAACTTGTTGTTGCTATGCTGTTTCTACATTTCTTAATGTTTCGTCACCCAACAATGAAACCGTGTCTTCATAATATTTCTTTAATGCTTCCGATGCAGCCTCCTGCTATGCCGGATTACCAAATATCCTATATTCTGATGGAGTAGCCTATTTTCCAACTCCGCCTTTTTGAGCCTTCTAAAATTGCCACGTTGCTCCGGTGCCACGCAATGCAACTTCTAATGCTTTTTCTATTTCATCATTCTGTTCAGATGCAAAACTTAATTTACCATTTGCTGCCTATTTAAATAATGTTTCTACTTGTACCTCATTGTTTTGATATCTTGCAATATCTTTATCTAATTCATCATTCTCTGCGCGAATTTTACCTATCACATCTGGTAAATCTTTCCCCACATTTTGTGCATGAATTTTCTGCATTGTATCTAATTGTTTCTATAATTTTTCTGCTGCTTCTTCTGACTTAGATCCCATATCCGCAATAGAATTTCCGTATTCATCAACTCCCCCACGAAGAGACGGATACATACTTACAAGTTCATTATTAATCTGTAAAAATTCTTCATACTCTTCATTAGATAATGAAATATTTTCTATTCCACTATCTGTGATAGAAACTCCTTTACGAAGTTGAGAATATCTTTCCTGTAATTCCTCCGTGCGTTTTACTTTATCTTCGTATTCTTTATTCATTTCTTCTATATTGCTTTCTGCTTTAGTTCCTCTTTCAATTGCAACTTGATTTTTACGAACTGTTTGGTCTAAGAATCCATTCCATACAATCCCAATTCCCTTAAGCAATGTCTAGATAGCCATTATACTTAAAGTACTAATAATCATGTTTCCAATAGTTGATAAAGCCGTTTTCCCTAAAGTACCAAGTTTCTTAAAGAAGCCGCCTGTTTGAGCAATACTGTTTTGATATTCAAGCATTACATCATTAGCACTCATTGTTGCTAATTTAGCCTAATCTAAACCACTTAAAAATTCTGAAAACTGCTTATCTCCAATCAGTCCAGTAAATGCTTTTAATGGCGTAGGACTTCCGCCAACGTAATCATTTATCTGGTCGATAAATTTCTCATTTGGTTCTAAAGCAACGTCAAACATACTTTTTACTTCTTTGGATACTGTTTTCGCTTCACTTTTAAACTAACTAAATATATTACCAAAAGAAAATCCATTTTTTTTGTCGTAGTTAAAAATCATTATTTGTGATATACTTGCAATATATCATTTTTTAGGAAGAGGAACATACTATGAAAGAACATTGTTGATGATATCGCTACTATCTAAGAGTTCGCCGAATAGGAGAGAAGAGGGCAGATGAGATTCTATCTGCAATAGAAGAGTATAAAAATAAGCCTCATAAATAACATGAGACTTATTGCCAATCACAAATTAGAATTTATTCCATTCATCGTCAAGGATTTCAATCCTTTTAGCAACATTAACTGCGTGTCCTGCGCCCTGAGAAGATGCTAAATTGTATTCATCGCTAATACTAGATCCTTTTTCACCACCAAAAAAGTACTGAAGGAATGGGATTATTTTCTCATCATCGCCATGCTTTTCAATAAACGGTGTGAGAGTAGGTATGTTACCACGAGACATTAATTTTCTCATAACAAACCTATTCTCTTTCTTATTTTCA
>Ga0326511_10001792_pt1 | contig 17695 bp, 15 predicted proteins | sample 0_2496_0518_D_FD_203701 | JGI IMG/M metagenome (GOLD analysis project Ga0326511, IMG submission 203701) | Bovine rumen microbial communities from UC Davis, California, United States - 0_2496_0518 | ecosystem: Host-associated > Mammals > Digestive system > Stomach > Rumen | place: USA...
CAGCGTCACACTCCAAGCCGCTTTTGTCACGATAATGGAATACACCTCCTTCAAGAGCTTCAGCATAAACACGGAGGTCCCTCACCGCCATCGTTTCGAACAACAACCCAAAAGTGTTCAGGTCATTCATCAAATCCTTCGGGCCTACACCCAACGAAGATGCCGCGATTGAGGGGTCCACGAGATATCTCCATCCTTATACATGCTCATTTGACACATGAACGGTACAAATTTCCAAAACTTTTTTCACTCTTACAAATAATTACTCATTTTTTTGTTTATTTATTGAAAATCCGCTCTTTATTTCGCGTTTTCGCAGATTCCATTCCGGCAGTTGGCCAATTTGCATTCCGGCAGTTGGCCATTTTTTATTCCGGCAGTTGGCCGATTCCCATTCCGGCAGTTGGCCATTTTTTATTCCGCCAGTTGGCCGGTTCCCATTCCGGCAGTTGGCCATTTTTTATTCCGCCAGTTGCCAAAGGCGAGAGAAGAGCGAGAGAAGGCCGTGCGTCCTCAGACCAAAAGAATGATGCCTCGGTACAATCCGCCTCACAAAAATCTCAAAAAGGTGTAAACCACATCATCCACTGCTGTAAGTAAGTACATCCTTCGCTCATCAAGCGACATCAAAAAAAGCCGGGGAGCACAATGCTTCTCGGCCTTCATTTTGCATTCGGAAAAAGATATTAATTAAGGCCTCGGTACAAACCAGCCGAGCCCTCAGGTACAATCAAGTGAGCTATCGGGAACAATGAGCCGGGCCAACAGGGTTTGCACCGGACGTGCGAACATTTTGCAGCGAACGTGCGAACATCTTACAGCGGGCGTGCGAACACTTTGCAGCGGGCGCTGCAAAACCTCTTCACTTCTCTTCCCAAAGTCCTCCTCCTGATAAAAACCTCGGGGAAGAAAGCCTCAACCTCTCCAACTGCAAAGATACAACATTTACCCTACTGTTTGCAAGTTTTTGAGCAATTATTTTTATCTGCCGGCATAAAAAGACGGGGAAAATACAAACGGGCCAATATGGGCTTGCACCATTTTGGTCTATACACTGAAAAAAAAGCCATATTTGCATAAAAATAAAACGGTCGCGAAGCATTTATTCCAAGAATTTTGTTATTTTTGCACCTATAAAGGACGTATTATACTCCTTTTGAGACCTTAAGAACTTAAATCTAGTAGATGAAACAAACCAACTCTTTTATATTGTTCGGCCGTGCATTCAAGAATGCAAAGAAAGACTTTTGGGTTTCCATTCAGGTGTTGTTGGTGGCAACCGTCGTTATGGCGTTGCTTTTTTACTTCGTTGAGCATTCTGCACAACCTGAGGAATACCGCAACCCATGGGATGCATTTGTATGGGCCATTACCCGCTATATCGGCGATCCCGGCAAGTTTGCAGGCAAAGGTCCCGTCACATTGACTGGCCGGTATATTGATACATTCATCGGTATTCTGAAGATTCTTATCTTTGCCGTTCCTGCCGGCCTTGTAGCCAATGGATTTCGCAAAGCGATGGAGGATGATAAACGCAAACGCCAGTTGATAATATATAGCGAGAGACTGAGAAAGGCATTTCGTCGCAAGCAGTGCCGATATACTCGCTATAAGGTGGTGCCTCGTTTTGTCTCCATCGTGGATATTGAGGCTACACAGCGCATGACGACGAAAGACATTCTCGACACCGTTGATTTCTGCAAAGATTTCCGTCTCCGCAACCTCGCGTCCACCCAAAGTTTGAGCGAGCATCCTCAGGATCGCCTCGTCGTCGAGCACTACTCCCTTGAGGGCAAGCCATCATACGGATGCAAGATTAATCGTGGTTCCAATGTCACTATTGTTTCCACTTCAAGTGTCTCGGAGGCAGGTATAGGGAACTTCGCCTACTATCTTGCCCTCTACGGTGGATTCAATTATATCAGCAAGGAGTTCGAGCAGAATCCTGACGAACCCCGTAGCTACTACCTAATAAGTGATGAACATGCCGAACCGCAGTTGGAGGATTTCCTGAGAGATTTGAAGTCGCTGACCCGAGGAGAAGACAAATGGGCCGTGATGATGCTCTCCGCCAGCGGTGCGGACGAGCCGCAGCACCCCACACAGTTCCACTTCGTGCATCAGGTGCAGAAGAAATTGGAATTGCAATCCACGACGACCATACAGGAAGAGAAGTTCAACGAGATGTATCGGGCTCTCAGCAAGATATTAGAAGACGAATTCCAACTGAAGTCCGACCTTGACGAACTCTATCTGCCCGTAGGTAAGAAGAACATCACCATGCAGATAGGCGGTGGTAAGGAATGCAATGCATTTACGCTGCGCACCGCTTTCTGCGTCACAGAATGGGACGACCGCCACATAGCCATTGCACGGCAAATGGCGGAGGCTATCAATCTCCATATTGGCACAGGCCAAGCGATAGAGGAAGACAAGGCGTGGAAAGCATCATCAATCGGTTTTTAAACATTCTAAATTATCAAACAATATCATGAAAACAAATAAAATTCTTTCTTTTGCGTCAGCACTGATGTTGCTGGCAATGACAAGTTGTGGCGGTAATCAGAACGGCACCACCAACGGACTGGCCGATGGGGCTTCTGGTAATATGGAAGCCTACGAGAACAGCGACGTGAATGCCGTAGTGCAAGCACTCCCGCAGATTATGGTGATTCCCGGAGATCAGACGCTGCAAAACTTCAAGTGCCTGAAAACAGAAAGAGTCAGCGGTCGCGACTACATTCTCCGCGACTACAGAAACTATATGCTTAAGGATGACCGAGCCCGCCGTATCATCTCTGCTATTCAGGATGCTTTTAACTCACAAAACTATCCCCTCAACGATTTCGAGCAGACCCTGAAGCAGCTGAACACACAGGAGGCCACAGATATGGCAGACGGGCTGGACAAGGATGCCAAGACTATGCTGCTGACCGTTGCCCAACCAGACATCATTATTGAGTTGAACTATGACACCAGTCGCGACAAGATGTCTTTGACCAGTCATAACTATGGTAAGGGCGAAAAGAACATCAGCTTTACTCTAAATGCACTCGATGCCTACACCAACAAGGTGGTTGCCACAATGACAGCCAGCAACATCAAGGGTGAGTCCACCACAGAAGCCATACAGGCTGAGATCAGCAAGAACATGCCCCAGTTCCAAAGTGACATCCAGAAATATTTCAGCGACATTCTCACCCGAGGTCGTGACGTCACCGTGCGCATCGCTGTTGCAAAGGGTTGCAATGTGGATCTATCCGATGAAAGCATTGAGGGCGACACTTATGCTGATTGGATTGTTGACTTCATCAAGACCCATACCGTGAAGGGAGCTTACAAACTGCAGCGCAACACCGACAAGGAACTCTATTTTGTCAATTGCCGTATCAAGCTGCTCAACGAAGACGGCACCCAGTATGGTGTTTACGACTGGACACGCGATCTCGCGAAGAACCTTCGCAAGAACCTCGGCCTCAAGGTCACCAACAAGGCACAGGGTCTGGGTGAAATCCTCCTTGTCGTAGAAAATCAGTAATCCTTATTATATAACACAAAATAAAAAGATAAAACGATATGAAAAAGATATTTTCTTCCATGCAATGGTCCCTGCTTCTCATTGCAGCAATAGCATTCGTCAGCTGCGGAGGTAATGCCAACCAGGATAGCACTTCCAAGAACAAGAAATTCAACCCCACAGAGCGTCAGTCGAGCATGTCGGATTACGAGCGCGAAACTGCCATCCTGCGCAAACGTGCATCGCTTGATGTTGATTTGGAGACAGTGCTCTACAGTCACGGCGTACGCTTCGGCATTGTAGAACCCAAGATACAAGGCGACATCACTCAGGACATTGCCGACCGAATTGCCATGAAGATGTTGCAGATTGCATCTGAAAACGGCATCAGCGGCGCAGGAAGTCTGAATTTCGTCATGGGTGCCGAAATCGCTCAGACGGGACGTGCCGTCACTGGTACATCCCCACAGAAGATGACATCTAAATACGAGCTCACCTTCAAAGTGTTGAATACCGTGAGCGGCGAAGTTTATGCCACTGCCACACAGGAGGTAATCGGTGTCGGCAACTCCTTCGAGGAGGCCAGTCAGAATGCCGTGCAGGAAATAAAGAATACACCTCAACTCCATAAGATGCTGCAAACCGCCAGCGAGCGTATCATCTCGTGGTATGATGAGAATCTGCAGGTGATAAAGAATCAGGTTGAGAAGGCCGAAGGCGAAGGCAACTATGCATTGGCTCTCTCCATCCTCAACAGCATTCCGGAGCAGTCAAAGAAGGCCTATAAGTATGTAGCAGAGAAGCAGGACAGCCTGTTGAAGGGTATGCTACACAAGCAGGCTGCTGACATGCTGGCCGAGATGGAAGCCCTCTTGGCTTCATCGGGCGATGACTTCAATCCCGCAGTAGGAGCCTACTTCAGCCTCATCCCTACAGACTGCCCGGAGCATGCAACGGCTCAGCAACTCTATGCTGAATATGAGAAGAAATGCAACGCCCGTCGTGCAGACCTTGAGGCGAAGGCTGAACGCGATGAGGCTGCCGCCCGCGAGTTAAAGAAGCTTGAGATGCTCTATGCACACGAAACGGAGTTAGCACAGATTGAGGCGGACAAAATTAAGTCCAAGTTTGCTTCTCTCGCCAGCGCAAAAGCTGCTGCCGCAAAGGCCGCAGCCAGCCGCAAGAGCGGTGGCTTGTTCGGAAGCATCGGCGATGCTATCTCCGGCACTTTCAGCCGCATCTTCAAAGTGGCAGATGTGGCTGGCGCTGCCCTCACCGACAAACTTGGTTTGGAGGAATATGTAGAGTCTGTGGAGAAGAAAGACAAGGAAGCTGACGAATTTTAATCTTTAAAATTATTCCTTTATGAAAAAGATTTTTCAAATTGCAATTGGCTGTCTCGTTTTATGCGTAATAGCATCATGTGGTAGCAAAAGTTCAGATGAACTGTTAAGTGAAATAACTGTTTCCACCTCTTCGGGAGAAGTATATAAGAGTTATAAAGAATGTTGTGAAGCACAGGATTTTGATGCAGCAGCACAATATTTAGCCAAGATGAAGAAGGTTATTGACACCTTTAATGAAAAATATGCAAAGGAAATTGACGATTGGGGATCCAAGGAGCGTGAAACATCTAAAACGATGGAAAAATTATACCAAGAGGCAGAAAAGTATATAGCTCACGAAGAAATTCTCTTCCTTATTGCGGATGGCTCTAAAGAAGCCGTAGACAGACTTATGTTCCTTCGAAAACAGAATAAAGGAACTATTATCTCATTAGACGAAATCTTAGATTTAGCACAATCTCAAGGTAATGATTATTTAATTGAGAAAGTGCTGCAAGAAAAATTACGGATGTTATCATCCAGCTCCAAGATACCCAATATAGTATCCGAGGGCTTGCACAGTGACGATATTGGCGTAGATGGACCAGAATGCAACGAACGGATATCGAAGTTCAATCAAGAGTGTATCAGTCTTATCAATGAGGCTGTACTATACAAAAAGCAAGACATCGCTCATAAAGCTTTGTGGCTAATGAAACCCAATATTGTTACACATGCTGGCTATCAAACACCCGTTGTTGACGGTGTAAAGGTTTGTTGGGATTGCTATTATGCTCAATATGTTAACAACGACATAAATCGAGCAAAAAAGATTTTGGAAGAGGCTATTAAAGATGGTGTGTTTGAGTAAGCACTTGCGAAATAATACATGAACCGGAGAATATCCATAAAAGAACTATTCGGGGCTCAATATGTGAGTTTATGGGAGCAGTACGTAGACCTACCTCTCGTTGATAGAGGATATGATATTGTTGATCATCTTTACATAGGCTCGTTGTTGTTTGTCGGATTGAATCCTGCCACGGGAAAGGACATTACAGAAGAAAGAATATTCGAAGAAATAGTTGAGACAAGCTATCCGAAATATTATGGTCCTTTAAGCCAGCTATCTCATGATAGTGGATTTAATGGCTCATACTCCTATATAGATTTATTGGGTATCAGATGTACTTCTCAGAAAACGATAAAAGAATACTATTTCAGTAGCCCAACCTTCAAAGTGGCCGATGTGGCTGGCGCTGCCCTCACCGACAAACTTGGTTTGGAGGAGTATGTCGAAAAGACCGAAGTTGAATAACCATGTATCAGTATTGGGAAGATTTTATTAATGCCTGGAATAAAGGGGGTAGCTATAGCGGATGGACAAATCCTGACTCCATTCCCCTTTACAACAATCCGGATAACAAGGATCTGTCTTCAATATACCTGCCAGAGCCCTGGTGGGGCAATGACGGAACACCACCGCTGCACTCTGTAGTGATAAATTTCAATCCTGGAGAAGGAGGGCCTTCTCAAGAAAGGGGTAAAATACGGGTAAGTTCATATTCAAAAGATGTTGTAAACAATCCGAGCGTATTGAGTGAGACAAGAAAGTGGCACAAGTCAAGACGAGCCATGCGTATGTTAAATACGCTTTGCCGTTTAAATTACATTAGCAAACCATACGGATTGGAGAATCATCTCAGTGTGGAACTCATTCCATGGCACACCAAAGGAGTGAGCAGTGATTTCTTTACTTACTTGAGTCAAAACATACAAGAAGTGTATGACCACTCTATTCGCTTTGCAGCTGATAAAGCGAGTAGCATAGCGAATGATAAACTTCGGTCTGTTGTCATCATCCGCACAAACGACATTAATGCGAAAACTATCTTATATGAATTGTGCCGAATAAACATTAAGTCTATAATAAAGACCCCAACCACGACTACGACAAGTGGCAATGCAAAATATATGGAATTTCAACTAGCCACATTGCCTGACATCCGATTCATCTGCATTTGGGGCAAATATCGTAATGATTTTCCACCAAATATTGATATGGATGAGATTTTTTCCCGAATCTAAATAACCTTTAAAAATAGAAAAATGAGAATTGTTAAAACCTTACTTGCATGTTGCATTGCTGTACTTTTTCTTTCTGCTTGCGGCAAAATCTCAGTAAAAGGTACCGATGGCACAGTGTATAACAGTTACCAAGAGTGCTGCGCAGCCCAAGACTTCCAAGCGGCACACCAATATCTCGCCAAGATGCAGAATGACAAGGACTTTAAGGACGACTATGACAGCGCCAAAGAATTTGTCTTCAAGCAGGAAGCCTTGTTCCTGATGAGCCAAGGTGACGACAATGCAAAAATGCGTATTTTATATTTGATTAAAGAAGAAGGTGGGAGCGATGATTACATTGACATGATTATTGATCTTGCCATAATGAATGATGATGACAAGTTTGTCATGAGTTTACTTGACTGTAAAAAGGGTACTAATAAAACGACAACAGAACAGAACGCAGTGAAATACTTGGCAGGCTTCAAAGACGAAGAACATGTGAACTATATCATAAAGTCTCTTTCAAATGTAACAATAGCAGGTCGTGCAATGTCTAAAGGACTTCATCGTTATACAGAAGGTAATAGACGTGACATTGATTATGACGAGGCTCCTCGTATCCATTTCCGATATACCGATGGGATTGTTGATTTCAACAAAAAATGCGAAAACATTTTGGATATAGCAATCGCATCAGGTAATCAGTATTTAGCACAAAAGGTTTTGATGTGTTTTAAACAGAATATTGAGACCATTGCAGGCGGTACAGACGTGAAGGCACCTGACGGAACACGAGTTGATGGCTTTCATTCGTATGTATGGTACACAAATGCGGACAAGGATAAAGCCCAGAAGAAATACGATGAAGCAGTAAAATCCGGAGCGTTTAATAGGCAATAATGAGCCGCAAACAACTATATGAAATCATAGAGAAGGATGATGGTAACAATATATGGAGCCATCTGTATGATGTCTTCATGCTTGTTGTCATCATCCTCAGTGTGGTGCCTTTGATGTTTTGGGACTACCACCCGATGTTCATCTATATTGAGGTGTTCACCACGACAGTATTTATCATTGACTACATCCTGCGATGGGTGACGGCAGACTATAAGTTGGGCAAGGGGGCGCATTCGTTTGTGATTTATCCTTATAGCGGATGGGCCATCATCGACTTATTGTCTATACTACCAAGTTTCCAACTACTGGGTCAGAACTTCAAAATCCTGCGTACCATACGTATGCTGAAGATTCTACGTTTGTTGAAGGCCCTGCGCTACTCCAGTCAGATTCTCATCTTCTTTGATGTGCTAAAAAAAGAGCGCAAGGTGTTAATCGCTGTTCTGCTGTTTGCTGCCGCTTATATCTTTGTGACAGCATTGGTGATGTTCAACTTCGAGCCACGCATCAATCCCAACACGGGCCAGGAAACTTTCCGCACCTTTTTTGATGCTCTCTACTGGGCTACAGTGACCTTAACCACCGTAGGTTATGGCGATTTGTGTCCTGCCACTGATTTGGGACGTTTTATCAGTATGCTGTCATCGATGTTTGGTGTAGCTATTATCGCTCTGCCTTCCGGTATTATCACCGCCAGCTACTTGGACGAACTCCGTGCTATCAAGGAAGGAAAGGATTTGGAAGAGAAGAACAAAATGTGCGACACTTTACACAAGAGTTTCCGTAGATCTGAACAGAGCGCGTCGTGGTATTACGATGAAAACAACAAAAAGAAATGCTATAAATGCGTCAGTCGATTCCAATCGCTGACTTCCCTGAAGGTTAAAATGGGAATGGGCGAAGCCCAATTGGTTGAGATGATTGGTTATTGTCCCGACCTCAGATTGGCGAATATGGCCACTACCCTCAGTTCCGAAGAAAGGCAGCAGGATAGGCTGGTGGTGGTAAACTTCCCCCTTAACACAGAATACGGTTGCTGTCTTGACAGAGGTTCCAACGTAACAATCGTGGCACCATCTGCCCTCTCGGAGATAGGCACAGGTAATGCAGCATTCTCACTGGCGGCTATGGGTGGTTTCAATTATATCAGTCGCGAACTGGCACCCAATACGGAAGACCCGTTTAGTTTCTATCTGATGAATAGCAACAAGCTGGACTTAATGGGCGATGACGAAACAAGAGCATGCGTAAAGTCTCAAGCCTTGCATTTCATGCATGACCTCACCCAATTTAAGAAGAGAAGTACGGACAGAGGCGAACGTCATTGGTTCATCTTCATCATGGCCACAACAAAGTCAGAGGAATCCCAAGTTCATCTATGGAGGTTGGCAAGCGACCCGAGAGGAGTATTGCCTCATCGAATTGCCGGTCCGAAACGCGATTATGGAAGCACCGTGATGAAAGAGGATGACGAAAGATTGCAGCAAATGTTCCAATACATACATGATACACTTGCGAAACGAACAGTCATCATTCGCGGAGAAGAACAAGGCATTATCACCCAACTGGACAATTGCGACCTCTGGAAGGGTGTCAACGATTCAAACATCATGAGGCGCATGGGAGGCGGCACAGATTCTAACTCCCTAACCATTCGCATAGCCTATGAGATTCTGGCATATCATTCAAGCCACCTGCTGATAATGAAAGACATTGCCGATGCCATCAAAAAACAGGTTGAGCCCAATCGCGATATTCCCAAAGAAGCTGTCAGGTGCTTCCAAGAGGACGGCGACGGATTTGCAGACCGCTATGGTGAGGAGAAGGTATTCCTGCGTTCGCCTCAAGCTTTGAAGGAGATGATTCGGGAAAGTAACGATAAGGCTATAATGGTATTTAGTAACCGTGAAATTATATAGTGGAAGTTTTATCACTTATATGTCAACCTTACAACATTTACAAGTATTTATACTTATCAAATACGTAAACATTATGAAATCCATTAAGTTGTTGGCATTATATGCCATTGCTTTCTGTTTAGTTGCTTGCGGCGAAAAGAAAATCACAGTAAAGGGTGCAGATGGCACTGAGTACGAAAGTTATCAGGAGTGCTGTACCGCCCAAGATTTTCAGGCTGCACACCAATATCTCGCCAAGATGCAGAATGACAAGGACTTTAAGGACGACTATGACAGCGCCAAGGATTTTGTCTTCAAGCAAGAAGCACTTTATTTGATGAGTTTAGGCGATGAGGCAGCCAAAAAGCGCATCATATACCTGTTAAAAGAAGAGGGAGCCAATGACAGCCGCATTGACATGCTGATGGATTTGGCTATTGATGCCGATGACGAGGACTTCGTGAAAACCTTGACCAAGCACTATGCCTACGGACCAAACGCCTACATTCTACAAAAGATTGTTGGGTTCCTGTACATTGAAAAAGGCGGTCAAGCCAATACCGATTTTTTATTGACCCTGCTCAACCGCTACAACAAAGGCGACTTGCTCTTGGATGCAACTGTTGAGAAAGGCGACGAAGCACTATTAGTGAAACTGGCACAGCAGTACAATGGAACAATGGATTTCAACACCTTCAAGAATGTTATAGACTTCCTAAAAGCTACCAACAGTACTCATTACCAGACTATTCTTGAACAACTTATAACAAAGGTTGGTAAAAATAATCCTAATTTAAGGACGTTTGTTTTGGAAAACCGAGTGACTGGTGCCGCAAAGGAATATGCCGACATGATTCTCAACCTCATTGCTGAAGAAGTGGTGCCCAATGAGAATCTGCCACACCCAGCGCTTGGGATGCGAGATTATTATGAAGGTTCTGATGCCTTGAAAGCCATCAATCAGCACAACGAGAATTGCAGAAAGTTGTTGAATATTGCTATCAATGCTGGCAATAAGGACTTGGCTCAAAAAGCACTTCGTTTGTTCACAAAAGACATTCTTATATATAAAGGAGGAAATGATCAGCAAACCCCCGACGGAAGATGGGCAACAAAGGCTCCCAATGGCATTTGGGTTGATGGTAATCACTGCTATGTCGCCAAATATACAGAGGAATCAAAGGCCGAGGCTCAGAAGAAATACGACAAAGCCGTGAAATCCGGAGCATTTAAATAATCCAATCAATGAGCGAGATTTCTCTCTTAACACACCTTTATGCTATTCATGCTCCGACAGGGCACGAGTGGCCGCTCATCTGCTTCATTCGCGAGTACATCCGCGAACATGTTCCCGAGGCTGAGGTGCGGATGGACGGATGGGGGAACCTCTATATAAAGAAAGGTAAGGGCGATGGTTATCCCACATTGGCCTGTCATCTTGATCAGGTGCAGGAGATACACAACGAGGATTTCTGCGTCAAAGAGGAGAACGGTACGCTCTACGGCTGGAGCGAGGCAAACCAGCAGCGTGAAGGATTGGGCGCAGACGACAAAAACGGCATCTGGATTTGTCTGCGTTGTTTGGAAGAATGTCCTCGCTTGAAGGTCTTCATGGCCGTTGGCGAAGAGAAGGGGTGCATTGGCAGCAATCGTGCTGACATGTCGTTTTTCAGCGACAGCCTCTATGTGCTGGAACCCGATTGCAAAGGCGGCGAGGAGATACACACCAATCTGAAAGGCATCCCCTGTGCCAGCACCGAATTCAATGAAGCACTCCTCAAAACCAACTCTCAACTGTCAACTGTCAATTCTCAATTCACAATAACTCCCGGCAAGGGCAGTGACATCTTCGCCCTGACACTTAACGGTGTCGGAGTGAGCTGCGCCAATATCCCTGCGGGCTACCACAATCCCCACAAGGACGATGAATATACCGTCATCGCAGAATTGGAACACGCCCTTGTATATATCCGGCTAACAATCGCTCGACTCCAAGAGCGATTCCCTCACACGTATCTGTCGGAAACCCGTCAATGGGCACTCCAGGAACTGAATAATTAATTCTATCGGACTCGCCGTGAGCTAAAAAATGTATATAAATTAAAAACAATAAGATAATGAAAAACGAGTTTAAGATTAATCATGACGAATTTGACGTCAAAGTACCAAAGGGAGTTGAAACTATCGAGGCAGGCGACAAGTTCGGAATGATGTTCCCTGACGATGAGAGGTTTCTCTCATCTGTCAAACTTCCCGCATCCATACGGAAGATAGAAGATAAAACCTTCTATAACTGCAAACAACTATCTACAATAACCATATATGATGACGACGAACCCGATGACAACGAACTTATCTTCAGGCATCTGGAGAAAATCGGAGATAGTGCTTTTCATGGATGTGATGAGTTGAAAATCGAACGGTTGGAACTGACCTCGGATTGCAGTATTGGCGAGGACGCATTCGACGGGTGTGAGATAGAAACACTTGTGCTCGGTGCAAAACCTTATGAACCAAAAGAAGTACAGATAAACTTTATTGGAGAGTCAGAAAAGCTGGTCATCGGTCCAAACCTCGATAAACCGACAAAAATAGAATTGGGAGCTTCGGCATTCTCCAACTGTCGAATTAGCGAAGTGATTATCCGGAATGCACAAATCAGCACTCTTCCGGAGTATGTCTTTGAAGACAATGACTTCGAGGAAATCCATCTTCCGGAAGGTTTGACGAGCATTAAGTCCCATGCGTTTTCCGCTTGCGGGTACCTCCAGGAGATACATCTCCCTGAAGGCTTGACACACATTGAGTCCAGTGCGTTCCTCGGCTGCGAAAACCTCAAAGAGATAACGATTCCATCCACAGTCATAGAGTTGGGCGAGGGCTGCTTCGAGGGCTGCAAAAACCTCTCCAAAGTCGAATTGAAAGCCCGCTTCTTAACCAGCCTGCCAAAGCACCTCTTCAAGGACAGCGGCATACAGGAAATCATCATTCCAGCCAAAGTCAGAGAGATTGGCGAGGGGTGCTTCGAGGGCTGCACCTCACTTCGCAAAGTGGTGATTCAGGCTCCGCTGAAACATCTTCCGGCAAACATCTTCAGCGGATGCACGAGTCTGGAAGAGATAAACATCCCCGAAAGTATCGAGGACTTCGACCAAGACCAAAACCTATTCACCGTCTCCCGAGCCTGGAAGAGCGTGAAAATATATGCACCAATCAAGGAGCTGAAGAAAGAATTATTCATGAACTGTTACGACCTCGACCATCTCGAACTCCCCGACACCATAGAAATTATCAGAGGTCACGCTATCTACGGTTGCAACAAACTAACGACCATCAACTTGCCAAAGAACCTGAAAGAGCTTGAATCATTCGCCATCTCAGACTGCGAGAACCTGACCGCCCTTGAACTGCCCGAAGGCTTCGAGAAGTTCGACCACATCGGCAGATGCTGTCCAAAACTGGAACTCCTCTCGCTACCCTCATCGCTGAAGGAAGGTCACTCATTCGGCAGCAAAATTAAGAAACTGACGCTGTGCGGCAGCATAGAGCATCTGACCAAGTCCCTGTTCTCCGGCAGCTTCGAATTGGAAACCATCACCTTGCCCGACACCATCAAAAGCATCGGCGAGTATTGTTTCGAAAACTGCGAACACCTGAAAGTCATCACCATCCCCGACAGCGTTGAGGAAATAGGCAGATACGCCTTTAATAAATGCAAAGAGCTTACAGACGTCCGTCTGCCAAAGGGATTAAAAGAAATCCCGGACGGCTTGTTCAGCGAATGTACGGCGCTGACATCAATCGCGTTACCTGCAACCGTAAAGACCATCGGTGGCTATGCATTCAGCGAATGTAAAGCACTCTCCACAATCAACCTGCCAAGCGGCGTGAAGCTAATAGGAACGAAAGCCTTTGAGAAGTGTACATCTCTGAAAGACATTACTCTGCCTGAAGGCGTAACTTTGGAAGGAGAGGTATTCTCACAGTGCAGCAGTGCATTGCTGAAGAGCGTAAGAAATCAGGCCGCATTCCTGGCTCAGGACGAAGAAGTGAAGAAGGATATCGGAGGTTCGCTCTTTAGCAAATACGGGAAAATAATTGTCATTGCGTCTCTTGTAGCCATCTTAATCTTTGGATCGCTCTTCGGACGGTATATCATCATAGCCGTCGTCATCGGTGCCGCCCTGTTCTTTGCCTACCGGCGCATTTCCTCGTTTTTCGAATAAACAACATAATCGAAGGCAATAAAAACATTGGGGACACTAATTTATGCGTGTCCCCAATGTCCGTTGTGTCCGTTCACGCAGCTTCCAAACGGGGTGGTAGGGGAGAGTGAACGATGTACACACCTCGCTTAACGCTCTTGTATCCACGATCTTGGACAAGACGGCGAACGGTGCGAGGACATAAGGCGCGAAGAATCGGTATCTGCTGGAAGTCGGCAATACTCTTCTCCTCTCCCTCGTACATCGTCTCATATTCGCGGAAAGCCTCATCGCGGGCGATATCCACTTCCTGCTGCACGCGATTGATGCCCTGCGCCTTGTAGTTACTGCGCACAATCTCCTTGTAGGAATGCGTCCCGCTGTTGATGGCCAACTGTACAGCATAGGCGCAATCGATGCTGATCTTCACCCACCAACGCACCGTGGAGATAATGTCGCCCAGCACATCTGCCGATTCGTCGTTGGCAATATACAGGAGGTACGCCAATCCCATAGCTCTCTCATCGGCGCGCGAACAACAGTCGTCAATAATCTCCGTGCCATAAGAGGCGAGATGAGCCTTTATCTCATTCCCGAGAGCAACGATTTCCGGCACACAGAGCGCCCGACTGCGACGTTCCTCCATAAGGCGGTCATCCTGTTCTGCCACGCTGATACCGTCCTCGACCTCGGCAGGATTATTTTCCACATCGGTCTCGCACTCGCGGTATCTGTTATCAAATTCGCGTAGCCGTTCGGCAGCCGTCCACATCAGACGTTTCTGCTCCAACGACCAACAGGGCGCCTTGTACGCTCCTTCCGACGGGTCGTTCTTACGTTCGCCCAGTATGGTGAGCGAAGCGCGGGATAGCGTGCCGTCGGCATCGCAGCGACGGAAGATGCGGAACATCGGATCGATGGTACCTCCCACGTTGCAACACAGCCTCATCGAAGGCACAAAGTATGTTTTGTCTGCCGTCTTGTGCAGAAAGGGGGCTCCTGTGCCGTCGTAGCTCTTCTTCATCATATCAAGCACGAGGGCATAGTAAGGATTGGCTATCTTCTTGGCAAACTCGCCGCACTCCGAACACGAGATGTAGATGGCCTCTCCATCGTTGATCTGCGCCTGCTGCAGCAGAGCAAGAGCAGTGGGAATGCTGTCGAAAAGGCGCACCTTCTCCTGCGGAACCGGTATTCCCCGGCGTTCCGTCTCCGACAGCATGGTGTAGGCGGCAGCCTTACGGGCATTCTCCGTCTTCTCCCGAATCTCACGCGAGAGGAAGAGTTCCTCCAGAGCTCGCAGCACGAGGCTCTTGCCGCATCCGCTGCCGCCCATCTGCCACGACTGGCCGGATATCCAGCGCAACGTGCCGTCAGAGTAGAGCACCCGGGCATGCTGTCCGAGAAACGAGAGGATGGGAAACGCCAGAGTGAGTGCCTGATGAGCGCTCATCGGGTCAACACCTCCGATAAGCGCTTCCGTGAAGGGATCGAGCTTATCGGGAACGGGATTGATGGCAAGGATATCACGAACGGAACACTTGCCGGCATCAAGAGTGATTTCAAAAGGGTAATTTTGGGTCATAATTATTCTAGTTTATAGGTTATTGGTTAGAGGTTGCTTTCGCTTCGCTCAGCCCCATCGCTGACGCGAAGGAAACGGTCAATGGTCAATGGTCGTGGCGTGAATGTCACAGGGATTTCCTCCACATGCTTGCCGACGGTGATGATGACCTTGGTGAGGTCGTCCGACACTTGGGAGCACTTCGCCATGAGATAGCCTCGCATGGTGGCATAGAGTTGTTGTCGGTCCAGCGTGCGAATGAGTTTCTCGAAGAGGGCGTGATCCTCCGGAGAAGCGTCATCGGCCCGGATGCGCCGATAGAATGCGTTCACGCCAATCACGTGGGCATGAAAACGGTTTTGACCGGCAATCTCACCGGCACCCTGCTTCTCGTAGGTGTGGGGATTGCGCAGCGTCACAGCATAGGCTTTGCCTATTCGTCTGTTTCGCCTGATGTAGGTCCGACTGGTTTTGTCGGGGCGACCGCTCATTCCTGATGCGATCCAACTGGGGTTTACTTTTGCCATAGTTTAACTGTTTTTGGGTTAATATATAGTATTAGGTTTTAGCGGCTCTGTAGCGGCTCTGCAGCGGATATGAGGCTGCTCTGACCGCTTTGTTTTCGAAATTCGCCGCAAATATACGACAACGACATTGCGGTTTACGAATGATTGACCAACTTTTTTCAAACTTTTTTCGCTGCAAAGATACGACATCAAAAAATGCTATTGATGGTCTTCCTTCACAACACGATGTAAATGAGAAAGAAATAAGATTTGAGCAAACGAGAAAAATGCCGTTGAACGGACACAACGGACATTGGGGACATCAATAAATTAGTGTCCGCAAACACAGTTTTTTTCCAGTGACCAGAAAAAAGTTGCCCCAATTTTTGAATTTTTCTCGCAATGTTACTATATTATGCACATCAAACAAAAATTCAAAAGATATGGGAAAAGGAATGTTAGTGATAAAAGTGGCCAAAGAGTATCAGAACCGTGGGTTGACACAGGATGAACTGGTGGAGGCAGGATTCGAAGGATTGAAAAAAGCTGCCAAGAAGTTCCATGAACAGGATAAACCCGACTACAAGTTCGAAAGCTATGCTGTCTGGTGGATTCGACAGAGCATGATTCAGGCTATTAAGTCAAAGAAATAGTCAAAGAAAATGCAAGACTGGAGTAATTATGTGCTTTTTTTAAAAAAAAACAGTAATTAAGAAGTAATTCCATTGGTATTTTATATCTTTACTCGCGAAAAATACCAAGAAAAACCTATTTCATTCCATGAAAGGACTGTCTAAATCACGTTACACAGCGTTCTGCCAATGTCCAAAACTGCTTTGGCTGACGGTCAACAAACCGGAGGAAGCTACGGTTGATGAGGCCTTGCAGGCACGTTTCGAACAGGGAACTGCTATTGGAAAACTGGCGATGGGACTCTTTGGCGACTACAAAGTGGTTAGTGCCGAAAGACCGGATGGCAGCCCCGACCCCGGAAAGATGGTGGAACAGACTCGCCAATGGATGCAGGAAGGCGTAGAGAACATTTGCGAGGCTTCGTTCACCTACAACAGAGAACATGTTGTGGAGAACGTTTTGTTCATTTCAGATCAGCCGTTCGCAAGTAAGTGGACTGAGTTGCACTACTGTGCTGTGGACATTCTGCACAGGAACGGTGACGGATGGGACATCTACGAAGTGAAGAGCAGCAGTGTCCCTGAGTTCGACGGCCAGGAGTCGAAACTGGAGAAATATGCTCCCGACATTGCCTATCAGAAATGGGTACTGACAAAATGCGGGGTGAAGGTGAAAGGCACTTACCTCGTTTGTCTCAACAGCAGTTATGTGCGTCAGGGCGACCTCGACATTCAGCAACTCTTTGTCATCACCGATATGAAAGAACTGGTGGAGAACGAACTGCTGAAGGTTTCGTCCAATGTGAACAGAGCTGCCAAAATCATCAACAAGGAGACGGAACCGGAGCTCGACCTTTCCGAATGCTGCGCGAAACCATACACTTGTGCCTTCTTCAACTATTGCAAATGTCAGCATGGTGCAACCTCGCCCTCCGTTTTTGATGTTTACGGCGGTAAAGGTCGCGGCGGCTTCAGCTTTAAAAAGAAACTTGACTGCTACCATCAGGGACTTGTCAAATTTGAAGACCTGCGCTCGAAGAATATTGGCCCCATTCAGAATATGCAGATAGAGGCTGCC
>Ga0326511_10001793_pt1 | contig 17686 bp, 17 predicted proteins | sample 0_2496_0518_D_FD_203701 | JGI IMG/M metagenome (GOLD analysis project Ga0326511, IMG submission 203701) | Bovine rumen microbial communities from UC Davis, California, United States - 0_2496_0518 | ecosystem: Host-associated > Mammals > Digestive system > Stomach > Rumen | place: USA...
ATGGCCTGGCTCACATTTGAGATCAAAGGGTTACTGGAAATAAGGAGAGAGTTGTACGCTTTGACAAGTGAGATAGACAAATGTTTTGTTATCAACGAAGCTTTGGTAGCCCAACAGAAGTAGTCACCCTGCAACAGTTCAGGGCGCTGATTTCAGCGCCCCGGACTTTCCAGCAGGTGAAGGAAGCCCGCGAGGCACTGGCACGGGGTGACAAGAGCGGCTACGACAGGAAAAAGAAGGCGTTGCCTTTGGTGATTTTTATCGGCACCTTTGAGGAGTCGATAAAAGTGATAGAGAATAAGAAAAACGGTGAGAAGAAAGAGGTGACGGGCTGCTGGCGACTGCAGAAACATTGCCGTCTGAATGGTTTGTGCGTCATTGACTTTGACCATGTGGATGAAGTCAACGATAACCTTAACGATAACCCGAAACAATCTCTGAGGGAGATATGGGAGGAGGCCTATGCGAAATTATCCGATGAAGATAAAGCAAGAATACTCTTTGTATATGTCACTCCATCAGGGCATGGATTGAAGGTGGTATTTATCGCCGATGCAGCGGTAGGTAATCTGATAGATAACCAGATTGCTTTTTCAAAGAAACTGGGGCTGAACCCTGACGAATCGTGCAAGGATGCCAGTCGCGGCGCGTTTCTGACTACCAGCGACGACATTATTCTGATTGACGAAGAAAAACTGATATCGTATCAGGACGATGCCTTCGGCGAGAAGTATAACGAGGCATACCATCAGGGGAACAGCCAGCCGACGATTTCCTCTCCTAAGTTAGGGGAGGCTGTTAAGGGTCTGAACGAGGGTATAACAAGCAATCGTTCTGTCCCCCAAGCCCCTAACTTAGGGTGCTTATGCTATCATGGTGTTCCTTACTCGAAGATTGTGGAGGCTTGGCTCGGTGACAAGGAGGTGGAAAAAGGTGACAGGCACCGCACAAGCCTGGTGCTGGCCGACCAGTTGCGATACATCACGGACAACGACCCGAAGCTGATAGAGCAGATTTTGCGACAGACACCTTTCATAAAGGAAATTGTGGATGAACGTAATGAGGACGTGGCGGGTACGGTGAAAAGTGCTCTGGGGTATGAGTTCTTGAAGGGTATTCCGAAGCGGATGCAGCAGGCGATAAAGGCGGCGGGAGGAGACCAGAACCATTGGAGACAGGGGCATGATGAAGGCTTGAATCAAGCAACCTTCCCCCTTGATTCAGGGGCTGACGTTTACGCTATGTTGCCGCTGGATCAATGGGCTGAGAAACTGCAGGAGATGGCTGCGTACTACCCCTGTATGAAGGAGCTGTTTCTGAATGTGCATCTTCATAAATTGCCGGCAGTATGGTTCTCCTGTGCGGCATTGTTCGGGACTCTGATGACAAGGGCTTACTATCGTTTCTGGTATGAGCCGGAGATTGTCCGCAGACTGAACTACTGCATCTTCATCATTGGTGACCCTGGGGCAGGTAAAAATATTGTGGAGAAATACTACAAAAAGATTGCCGACCCGATGATTCAAGCCGACCAGATCTTGATAGCTGCCGTAAATCAGTACAAGGAGAACCGTACCGAAAGGACTACCTCCACCAAAGCACAGAAAGGCGAAGCGCTGAAACGACCTGTCGTTGGCATCCGTGTACATCCGGCGCGTACAGCAACCGGTGAGTTTATCCGCCACATGAATGCGGCTATTGAGACGGTTCAGGGAAAGCCTCTGCATTTGCACATGTTATCTTTTGATGCTGAGCTGGATAATGTCAATAAGCAGAATAATGGTGGTGAATGGAAAAACCGGGAAATCATGGAACTCAAGGCTTTCCATAACGAACAGGACGGACAGATGTATGCCAACCAAGAGAGTTACACAGGTATGTTTAATGTCTATTGGAACTTCATCTACACCGGTACACCGTATGCCCTGCACCGCAAAGTCAATCAGCGTAACTTCGGTACGGGGATGAGTACCCGACTGGCTGTGATACCACTCCCAGATAAAGGTACGGCCAAGCGACACCAGCTGGTTGACTCGACAGCCAACGAGACGATCCGCACGTGGGCCTACCGTCTGGATAAGGTCGAAGGGGAGCTGCCCATAGACCCGTTGAACGACGAGACCTTTGACTGGCAGTCCTCACGCATGGAGATAGCGGATTTCAACAATGATAAGGCCGACCGTATGCTGTTGAAGCGTATTCCGTATTACGGCATCGGTATCTCTCTTCCGTTTATCTTGATGCGCCATTGGGATGAATGGCAGGAGAAGAAGACGCTGACGATGGATGAACGCGACAGGCATCTCTGCCGTCTGGCGATGGAGATTCAGTACAAGTGCCAGCAGTTTTTCTTCGGCGAAATGGCATTCAACTACTTCGAGGCTCAAAACAAGGAATTCGTACAGCGTCGCCGTACCACGCGCTATGACGAGTGCTTCCGGAAGTTGCCTGATGAATTCAAGACGCAGCAGTTCATGGATTGCTTTGGCTGTTCACAGCAAACGGCTTCGAGAAGTATTACGAGGCTCAAAAACGATGGTGTTGTTGAGAATGTGAAATATGGTGTTTACAGGAAGGTAATGGCTGTGTTGCCCTGAAACTTACTCACTTACTCACTTACTCACTTAGGACATTTAGTTTTTTGATATGGAAATCAGTAACACCCAGCAATGCTTTGTGCAGCTCTGGCTTCGGCTGGAGCGCACAAGGCGCCTCTTCAAAGCGCAGAACCGTCGGTTTTGCATCCGGCGTATCCTGCAATACTGGTTCGGCTCAGAGGCTACCGATGACTTTATCTGGGAGGTGTGCCACCAGGTTTCGCTGTTGCTGGCAAAGGACTACAAAGAGGACAGTGAACCTGTCTATGGATGGGACGAATTGCCGCCACCGAAGTTTTATCCGCGCAAGCACCGCGAACTGCTGCGATCCATCGTTGCCATCATTCTCAGCATCGGCGTAAGACATGTGAAACTGAAAGCACTCGACAAGGCGTATAGTATCGCCTTCCCCAAGAGTACACCGATAAATATTAGTAAAAAGCCTCCTCCGGCTCCTCCCTGAAAAGCCCCCCTCTAATCCCCCCTGAAGGGGGGAGGAAAGGAGCAAGGAGCAAGGGGCAAGGGGCAGGGAGCAAGTGTAAATAGATTCGACGATTATTTTTTAAATTCACCCCTAACTACTCCTTCCCCTATGCAGGGGAAGGTAAGGGATGGGGTCTTAAACTTTAAAATTATGAATAAATATATTGATAAAAGCATTAAATTGACCGAACACTTTTCGCTCAGCGAGATGTGTTCTACCTCAGTCCAAACGGCGGATCATAACTTTCCGTCGCAGGAAGTGATATCGAATTTGAAGCGATTGGCCAAATGGTTGGAGATGCTTCGCGACGAGTGGAACAAACGGTATGGAGAGGGTAACGACCCTATCTATATCAACAGCGGGTACAGGTCGCCAGCGGTGAACAAGGCGGTAGGTGGTGTGGAAAACTCGAACCACCTGACAGGTTGTGCAGCAGATATCCGAGTATTGGGTAACGAACAGCTTGTTCGCTATGCCACCATCCTGCTGGACATTAGCGATGAGAGCGGAGAGGCTTTCGACGAACTCATCTTCGAGCACAACAGCCGAACGGGTAACTACTGGCTCCACTTTGCTGTTCGTCCCAACAACAACCGCAGACGGATCAAATTTATCAACAAGTAAGTATTAACCAAATTTTTTAGTTTATCGAACAAACGGTCTCTCAAAGCGAAAGCGGCGAGAAAATCAAATAGGGGGTGCTTCGGCACCCCTTTTTTTATCCCTCTTATCCCCCCTTAGAGGGGCAAGGGGAAAGCAGCGAGGAGCGAGGGGCAAGAAGACCCTCTCCGGCTCTCCCTGTTTAGGGAGAGAGCATGGGGCAAGGAGCATGGAGCAAGGGGCGAGGGGACTATAAAAAAAAGGCGGTAATATTTGGTAGTGTCGTTATTTCGTTGTAATTTTGCAGGCAAATAATAAGAATACTGAAAAAATGATGAGTTTTTTCCCTGCCCATGCATTGATGGGAGCTTTTTTCAAGAATACCGCAAGGCTTTCTGTGAACTAAGCATCCTGAATGTTGCATAGCCCTTTTCAAGAAGGAAGAGATGATGCCGCATGCCGTTGTCATGGGCATGGGGAAGCAAAATAGACGATTATGGTATATTGCATTGCAAAGAAGATGGAGATTGCCGGCTGTCACCAGCTGCAACTGCCTTACGAGAGCAAATGTAGCCAGTTGCATGGTCACAACTGGATTATCACCGTGTTCCTGGCATCAAAAGAGGTGAACGAGGAAGGAATGGTGCTTGACTTCAAAAAAGTGAAGGCGAAGATTCACGGCTATCTGGATCATGGCAACTTCAACGAATTGCTGCCCTTCAACCCTACTGCCGAGAACATTGCCGCATGGGTGGTGGAACAGCTGCCGATGTGCTACAAGGCTATCGTGGAGGAATCGAACGGCAATACGGCTCAGGCTTATGATGACGAGTTTGGGATAGACGGGAGGTATTTATTATAAAAGAATGGTATGAAGAAGTATAGAATCAACGAGATATTCTATTCGCTGCAAGGCGAAGGTAAATATACAGGGCATGCGGCTGTGTTCGTACGCTTCAGCGGCTGCAACCTGCGCTGTCCGTTCTGCGACACCGACTTCAAGCAGTTTACAGAGATGACGGCAGCAGAGATTGTCAGCCGCGTCAACGAATGGAAAAACTGCGGTTTCGTAGTGCTGACAGGCGGCGAGCCTACGCTGCAGGTTGACAAGGAACTGGTAGGCATGCTGAAGGACGAGGGGTTCTATGTGGCAATGGAAACCAACGGCACAGGACACGTGCCAGAGAATGTTGACTGGGTGACGCTGTCGCCAAAATCATGCTTCGTCAGTCATGCACCTGCATTGGTCACGATGAAGGTAAACGAGGTGAAGGTGGTCTTCGACGGCATCCACGACCCCATGCCTTACGGACAGTTGGGTGAAGGTCTGTACCTGAACCTGCAGCCCTGCGACACGGGTGACGAGCACAAAAACCGAGAAGTGACGCGCCAATGTGTGGAATATATCAAGCAGCATCCGCAATGGCACCTGTCGCTGCAAACGCATAAACTGATTAGTATCCCCTAAAAAAAACAATTTTTACACCTGACAAACATATATTTTTCCGTATCTTTGCGCTCAGAAATAAAATAATAAGCCAATGATACGGAATTTTCTTTTTGCCCTTGCCCTCACAGCAGGCATCGCAACACAAGCACAAACCACGAACAGTCAACAAACACAGAATGGAAAGGCACCTCTACCCTATCAGGACACACGCCTGTCGGCCTATGAACGCGCCAAAGACCTTTGCGGCAGACTGACACTGGAGGAGAAGACCTTGCTGATGATGGATGGATCGCCAGCCATCGACCGCTTAGGCATACCTGCCTTCCAATGGTGGAGCGAAGCCCTGCATGGTGTGGGACGCAACGGCTTTGCAACCGTGTTCCCCATCACACTGGGTATGGCAGCTTCGTTTGACGATGCACTGGTGTATCAGGTATTCACCGCTGTCAGCGACGAAGCACGCGCCAAGAACACCTTTGCACGCCACACAGGAGACGTGTCCCGCTATCAGGGACTGTCGTTCTGGACACCCAACATCAATATCTTCCGCGATCCACGATGGGGACGAGGACAGGAGACATACGGCGAAGACCCGTTTCTCACGGCTCGCATGGGACTGGCGGTTGTTGATGGGTTGCAAGGAGCAAGGGGCGAGGGTCGGCCTTATAAGAAGCTGCTGGCTTGCGCCAAGCATTTCGCCGTACACAGCGGACCTGAATGGAACCGCCATTCGTTCAACGTAGAAAGTCTGCCGACACGCGACCTTTGGGAAACATACCTGCCTGCCTTCAAGACATTGGTACAGGAAGGTGATGTGGCAGAAGTGATGTGTGCCTACCAACAGTTAGACGGCGAACCATGCTGCGGCAACAGCCGTCTGCTACAACAGATTCTGCGCGACGAGTGGGGCTTCAAAGGTATCGTCGTATCAGACTGCGGAGCCATCAACGACTTCTGGATGCCCAACCGTCATCACTTCGCTGCGACAGCACACGAGGCGACAGCCAAAGCCATCAGAGCCGGCACAGACGTAGAGTGCGGCTCGCAATACAAGAGTATTCCTGAAGCTATCCGCGCAGGAGAAATGACGGAAGCAGAACTTGACAAGAGTCTCATCCGACTGCTGACAGCCCGTTTTGAACTGGGCGATTTCGATGCCGACGAACTCAATCCCTGGACACAAATTCCAATGTCGGTCGTTGCCTGCAAGAAACACAAAGATTTGGCACTACAGGCTGCACAGGAATCTATCGTACTGTTGAAGAACAACGGCATCCTGCCCCTTACTGCCGAAAATATGAACGCATCGTCGATTGTCGTGATGGGGCCAAATGCCAACGACTCCGTCATGCAATGGGGCAACTACAGCGGTTATCCCACAGCCACCTCGACCTTCCTCAAGGGCATTCGCGAGAAGTTGGGCAACGTGAGATACATTCAAGGATGCGGACACACGCGCAACGAGGTGAAAGAGAGCCGATTCCAGCACATAACGGTCAGAGGCTCCAACCAAAAGGGTATCAAGGCAACCTACTGGAACAACACCACGATGGAGGGAAAGCCTGTTGCCACGCAGGTGCTGACGCAACCCGTCAACCTGAGCAACGGGGGTGCTACGGTCTTTGCACCCAATGTGGAACTGGAGAATTTCTCGGCACGACTGGAGGGGACCTTCGTTCCCACGAAAACGGAAGATGTCACGCTGGCACTGAACTTCGACGACGGCGCACGCCTGATTGTCAACGGCGACACATTAGGAGAAACATGGAAGTCTCGCGCGCGCATACAATATATGAATAAGGTGGTACACGTAGAGAAAGGGAAACGCTACGACATCACCGTTGAATATTTCCAGAAAAGTGATATGGCTGCCTTGCAGTTCGACGTCATCCACCACATCACCCCTACCCCACAACAGCTGCTGGCTGATATCGGCAGCGCACAGACCGTTGTCTTTGTGGGCGGCATATCACCACGACTGGAGGGTGAAGAAATGAAGGTGAACGAACCTGGATTCAAAGGCGGCGACCGCACAGACATCGAACTGCCGCAAGTACAGCGCGACCTCATCAGACTATTACACGAAAACGGCAAGAAGGTTGTCTTCGTCAACTGTTCCGGATCGGCTATCGCAATGGTGCCAGAAATGGAAACAGCTGATGCCATCCTGCAAGCATGGTATCCTGGTGAACAGGGCGGAAAGGCGATGGCTGATGTGCTCGTGGGCGACTACAACCCCAGCGGAAAGTTGCCTGTGACATTCTACAAAAGCGTAAACGACCTGCCCGACTTCCTGGACTATCAGATGCAGAATCGTACTTACCGCTATTTCAAGGGAGAACCGCTGTTTGCTTTTGGCTACGGATTGAGCTACACCTCCTTCGACATCAAACCCAAAGAAATCAAAGACGGCAAACTGCAAGTAGAAGTGACCAACAAGGGTAAGATGGCTGGAACGGAAACGGTACAACTCTATATCCGCAGAATGGGTGACGACGGAGGCCCCATCAAGGCACTTCGCGGCTACCAGCGTGTGATGCTACAGCCTGGCGAGACGAAGACCTGCGAGCTGATGATCGACAAAAAGACATTGGAAACATGGGATGCGACCTCCAACACGATGCGCTTTGTGCCTGGAGATTACGAAATCATGGTGGGAACAAGCAGTCGCAAGGAAGACTTGAAGAAATACGAAATGACAATTTATAATTAACTACTTCACCTTCTTCGTAATCTTTCCGTCTTTCGCCACCTTCAATTCCACCACATAACCTGTGGCAGCATCAGGAATGCCGATGATGGCGTCAAAATAGACGGCAGCGGTATCACTATAGGAATAAACAATATCGCGAAGGATGGACTTGGTGAACAGTTCCTCTGGCACCAGCGACTCAAAATCCCTTTTCAGGAAAGTCTGTGCCAATAACTTCTGTTGGTTTTTCGTGACCGACAAGGATACTGCGTGGTCGAGATAAATATTGTCAACCTCAATGCCCTCGCTGTTGAATGACGATTTCACCACACGCTCGGTCGTCGGCTCAACGTGGATATGACAAGCATAAGAAGCATTACCCTCATTGACAGTCGTATCGGTATCAAAGGTGTCAAACTGATTCAATGCCATAGAACGATGTTGAAAGAACAACGGAAGTAAGGTCTTATCATTACTCTTCACCAGTTTCACATCTTCGCCACTTTGGTTGATAAACTTAAACAGAAACTCAGCCTGTTTCGTAATCAGATACCGATTGACACGACTACCTTCTATATACAGACTGTCCTGACAGATCCAAAAAGCTACAGGCTGACTGATAGAATCGGGATAGAAAATAGAGTCGCCCTGCACATAGAAAGCAGGACTCCCCTGCTCGTCATTCATCCATATCCCCTGCAACATACGCTTCGCATCCAAGTCCTCGCTGTCACGACTATTACCTGTCGTACAGGCTGTCAGCACGAACGTTGCAAATATCAAATAAAAGATTGAACGTGTCATCGTATCAATTTGTTAATCAAATAATTCCGCTTCTTGTATCGAGCAAGCCTTTAAGTCTTTCTCGCTGGTCAAAACATCTTTTGCATCTATGGGCCAGTCGATGCCTATCGTCTCATCGTTCCAGCGGATACTCGCCTCAGCCTGTGGCGCATAGACATTGTCAACCTTGTACGTGAAGACAGCCTCATCGCTGAGCACCAGAAAGCCGTGAGCAAATCCGCGAGGAATGAAAAACTGACGTTTGTTCTCCTCGCTCAACTCTACTGCGACGTATTGTCCGAAGGTAGCTGAATGCTTCCGAAGGTCAACGGCAACATCGAGCACACGCCCCTTGATGACTCTAACCAACTTAGCCTGCGAGAACTCACCCTTCTGGTAGTGCAAGCCGCGAAGCACTCCATAGCTTGACTTCGACTCGTTATCTTGGATGAACGACACATGATGGCCGATATGCTCATCAAACTCAGCCTGTTTCCAAGCCTCAAAGAAATAACCACGCTGGTCGTTGAACACCTTCGGTTCAATGATCCACACACCTTCTATTGCTGTTTGAATGTAATTCATTTTTTAACGATAATTTTAACGGAATTAACCCCTTTTATGTTACTTTTCCTGCAAAGGTAAGAATAAAATCGGAAAACTGAAATTTATTAGAAAAAAATCAAGCGATATTTTTGTTTTTACAAAAAAAACTGTAAATTTGCAACGTGATTGAGTTAGAAAGACATATAGAAATCCTGTTATTGAGCAACGACTGCGTCGTTGTTCCAGGTTTAGGCGGCTTTGTAGCCCATTATATCGAAGCACGATACGACGAGGAAGACGGTTTGTTCCTTCCGCCGTTGCGTACGTTAGGTTTTAATGCGCAGCTCACCATGAACGACTCCCTGTTGGCTCAGGCTTACGTTGAAGCTTACGACATCAGCTATCCGGAAGCTCTGCGACGCATTGAGGACGAAGTGGAAGAGTTGCACCAGCACATCAACAACGAAGGGTTTTATGAGTTACATGATATAGGCACCCTCGCTACAAATGCCGAGGGACATCTGGAGTTCCACCCCTGCGAGGCTGGACTGCTGACACCGTCGCTCTACGGACTCACTTCGTTTGAGATGCCGACACTGGCATACGGCTCAAGAGGTCCCTCTACTGTACGCCAGACAGGGGATCGTGCTGAAATCATCACCATCCGCAAGAGCACGATTCGTAAGATTGCTGCCGCAGCCATTGTGATTTTCGCTCTCTTCCTCATTCCTCCGACGACCTCATGGGAGCCATCGAGTCACATCCAACAGAGTTCTGTGATCAACTTCCAATCCTGGGAACGCCCCAACGTAAAGTCTGACGCCACCGTTGAGCAGGCTATCACGATGGTCCAGCAAGTTGCTGCAACCAATAACGATGTCAAGGCCAATGACTATTGGACACTTGTTCTTGCCAGCCATATTAGCAAAGGCAATGCCGAGTCGTTTATAGCAAGCCTCCAGCAAAAAGGTTTCCAGCAGGCACGCATTCTTGAACAGAGCAACGTGATCAAGGTTGTATATGGGCAATACCCCAGCAAGGACAATGCTTACGAAAATCTGAAACAACTGAAAGGCAACAGCGACTTCGCGCAAGCATGGGTTTTGGAAGTGAAATAGTATGAAACGCGTCAGATGTCCCAAATGTGATCATTTTATCACATTCGACGAAACACAATACGAACCTGGTTCATCTTTGGTCTTTGAATGTCCAGAATGTAACAAACAGTTCGGCATCAGGATTGGTGTCAGCAAGTTGTTTGGCAAAGGACAGAAAGCCCAGCATCATGATGGAGGAGTAAATAATGAAGGAGTAAGGAGAGAAGGAGTAAGGAGTAACACTTCGGACGAAGACAAACAGGAAGAGCCAATAAACGTTGGGAAAATTGTCGTCATCGAGAACGTGTTCCACTACAAACAAATCATTCCATTGCAGATGGGAGAAAACGTCATTGGACGCTACCAGAAAGGCAACAACATCAATTGCCCCATCGAAACGGTTGATCCCAGTGTAGATATGACCCATTGTCATATCACCGTGAGTCGTGACAAGAATGGCTCGCTGAAATACATCCTGCGCGACGGTCCCAGCAATACCGGCACTTTTGTTGACAACGAAATCCTGGGAGACCGCGAACGTCGCGTCATCGAAAGTGGAAGTCTCTTCACCATTGGCGCTACCAGCGTCATTCTCAAAGGTCCAGAAGAAGAGGATTAAAAAAATTCACATAAAACTTTTTAATAACAAGAAAATATTTGTGGGCACAATCAGAATGCCTTATTTTTGCATGCGTTGAACGATATCGACCCAGGCAAAAATGAGAAGATTATTCTTTTTCCTTTCGGTTTTCCTATTTGGCACCACTGCTCATGCACAATGGAGCGGTGTGATTGTCAACATGGAAACAGGTGTGCCGATTAGAGATGTACATATCTTTACAAACTACAACAAAATGGTGACAACCGACTATCGTGGACAATACACGTTGGAGGAACCTTTTACCAGCGTCACCATCACACACGGAAAATTCCTGCAACTTACTTTAAAACGAGAAGAACTCAGAGACACCATCGCTCTTCTACCCAGTGCAAATTCGATTGGAGAAGTGGTAATATGGGGTGAGATGCCGCGTATAGGAGTCAAAGAAAAAGAGATTGCTGAAGATGCAAAATATTATTACACACCACCGTCAGGTTTCTCCTTTGATTTCTTTGAACTGTTTCGCAGGAAAAGTCGCATGAACAAACAACAGCGAAAAAAGCACGAAGAAATCATCGAAAGCTACTAATTCCGGATATTTATTCGTATTCTTTTCTTTTTTAAAGAAAAAACTGATAAATTCAGCTTGAAACGATGCTGTTTCAAACTTTTTATGTAACTTTGCCGAAAAATCGGCGAATAAGAGATCAAATGAAACCAACAGCAATATTACTTTTACATTGCCCTGACCAACAGGGAATCATTTCGGAAGTGACTAAGTTTATCACGGATAACAAGGGAAACATTGTCTATCTGGACCAGTATGTAGATAAAGTTGACGGCATGTTCTTCATGCGCATCGAATGGGAACTCGACGGGTTCCTGATTCCACGCGACAAACTGTACGACTACATCACCACACTTTATGCACAACGCTACCAGATGAAGTTCAGCCTTTACTATAGCGACAAGCGCCCACGTATGGCCATCTTTGTATCGAAGATGAGCCACTGTCTGTACGACCTGTTGGCACGATGGAAGGCTGGAGAATACAACTGCGACATCCCCTGTATCGTCAGCAACCACGAGGACCTGCGCTATGTTGCAGAACAATTTGACATTCCTTATTATGTATGGAGCATCAAGAAAGACCACTCCAACAAAGCTGAGGTGGAAGCTGCCGAGATGGAGCTGCTCAAGAAAGAAGACATCTCGTTCATCGTTCTGGCCCGCTACATGCAGATTATCAGCGACGACATGATAGCCGCCTATCCGCATCACATCATCAACATACACCATTCGTTCCTGCCTGCATTTATCGGAGCAAAACCCTATCATCAGGCATACGAGCGAGGTGTGAAAATCATCGGCGCAACTAGTCACTATGTCACCGCAGAACTGGATGCCGGCCCTATCATCGAACAGGATGTGACGCGCATCACCCACAAAGATACACCTGAGAGTCTCGTGCTTAAAGGCAAAGACTTGGAGAAGATTGTGCTGTCGCATGCTGTATCAAAACATATACAGCGGAAAATTCTGACATACAAGAATAAGACGATTATCTTTTCTTAAGGAGTAAAGGAGTAAGGAGTAAAGGAGTAATGAATGTAGCCATTGTTAAATATAATGCCGGAAACATCTATTCCGTCGTCAACGCACTGCGGCGGTTGGGTGTGGAACCCTTGCTGACAGACAATCCGGAACAACTGATGAAGGCTGAACGGGTGCTCTTCCCTGGACAGGGAGAAGCCAGCAACTGTATGCGCTATCTGAAAGAACGCCAGTTGGACGCTGTCATCAAAGACCTCCGACAGCCCGTTTTGGGTATCTGTATCGGACAACAGCTCCTGTGCAGGCATTCAGAAGAGGGAGACACAGACTGCATCGGCGTCTTTGATGTGGACGTGAAACGTTTCCAGCCACAACACCATCAGGACAAAGTTCCCTGCATGGGGTGGAATAAAATTGTTCTGAGTGGAGAGCGAAGAGAACGAGAAAGCGAGGGAGCGAAGGAGCGAGAGAACGACTTGTTTGCCGGACTGGGCGAAAACCCGTATGTTTATTTCGTACACAGCTATTATGTACCGCTGTGCGAATGGACAGCAGCAGAAACACAGTATATCCTACCCTATTCTGCCGCGCTGAAGAAAGCTAATTTCCAGACGTGCCAGTTCCATCCCGAAAAGAGCGGAAAGGTGGGAGAAGCCATTCTGGAACAATTCCTAAGACAAGAAAACAGATGAACAACATAGAACTGATTCCTGCAATAGACCTCATAGACGGCAAATGTGTACGTTTGAAAAAAGGTGATTATGCACAAAAGACGGTGTATAATGAAGACCCTGTGGCCCAAGCCAAGGAATTCGAGCGTCTTGGCTTCCGCCGTTTGCATGTGGTAGATCTCGATGGAGCCAAGTCGAAACATGTTGTTAATGACCGCGTGCTGCGAGCGATTACTGAAGCTACCAATCTCATTGTTGATTTTGGAGGAGGCATCAAAACAGAAGCTGATATCGAAAAGGCATTTGATGCTGGTGCTGCGATGGTAACGGTAGGGAGCATTGCCGTTACACAACCGGAACTATTCCTTTCGTGGTTAAAGCAATATGGTGCTGACAGACTGATTCTCGGTGCTGATGTGAGGAACGGGAAGGTAAGTATCAATGGTTGGAAAGAAGATTCTGAAGAAGACCTTATTCCTTTCCTGAAGAAATATATAGCACATGGAGTCAAGAACGTGCTGTGTACGGAAATCAGCAAAGATGGTATGCTCAGTGGACCTGCCATTGATTTATACAAACATATTATGGCAGAGTACCCCACCCTGCATCTCATTGCCAGCGGTGGTGTTTCGTCAACAGACGATATCCGACAACTGGAGAGAGAAGGCATCCCTGCTGTCGTCTTCGGCAAAGCATACTACGAGGGGCGTATTGAGATTGAAAAGCTGATCAATACTAGTTCGACTAGTTTGACTAGTCCTACTAGTCTTTCCGCAGGCTTGGCCAAACGCATTATCCCCTGTCTGGATGTAAAAGACGGCGAAACGGTGAAAGGAACCAATTTCATCAACCTGCGTCATGCTGGCGATCCCGTTGAGTTGGGAAAGGCCTATAGTGATGCTGGAGCCGACGAATTGGTATTTCTCGACATCACCGCTTCTTTCGAAGGAAGGAAGACATTTACCAAAATGGTAGAACGTGTGGCAAGGGAAATCAATATCCCGTTCACGGTGGGAGGAGGCATCAACGAACTGGCTGATGTAGAACGGCTATTGCATGCCGGCGCCGACAAGGTGAGCATCAACAGCGCAGCCTTGCGTCGTCCTGAGCTAATCAACGAGATTACCAACCATTTCGGTTCACAGGTTTGTGTCTGTGCCATCGATGCACGATTCGATCCAGATGGTTGGCACTGTTATGTGAAAGGTGGGCGTGAACGTACGGAACGTGGCTTGTTTGAATGGGCAAAAGAAGTGGCAGATCGCGGTGCAGGAGAAATCCTGTTTACCAGTATGGATCACGACGGCACGAAGAAGGGGTTTGCCTATGAAGCGTTGGCACGGCTCTCTGATGAATTGCCCATTCCCATCATCGCCAGCGGTGGTGCCGGTACGATGGAACATTTCCGCGATGCATTTGTCAAAGGAAAGGCCGATGCAGCTCTTGCCGCCAGCGTATTCCACTTCGGCGAGATTGGCATTCAGGAACTGAAGCAATACCTGCGTGGCCAAGGTATCAATGTGAGATTGAATTAGTTGTTTGGGAGATTGGTCGTTTAGTCGTTTAGGAAAATAAAAAATTAAGCATTATATATGAAAATAGATTTTGAAAAACTCGGAGGACTGGTTCCTGCTATCATTCAGGACGCAAAGACCAAGAACGTCCTGATGCTTGGCTTCATGAATCAGGAAGCCTATGAGAAAACTGTGAAGACCAAGAAGGTCACGTTTTGGAGCCGCACCCGTAATACGTTGTGGACAAAAGGTGAGACATCTGGTCATTACCTAAACCTCGTTAGCATACAAAACGACTGCGACAACGACACCCTACTGGTGAAGGTAAATCCTGTTGGACCAACTTGTCACACAGGAACCGATACCTGTTGGGGCGAAGAGAACACCCCTTTGGATCTTTCAAATCCCTTGCTGTTTTTCTCTGAGCTGCAAGATTTCATTGAGAAACGCCATGAGGAGATGCCCGAAGGTTCCTACACAACGAAACTGTTTAAGGATGGTGTCAACAAAATGGCGCAGAAGGTAGGCGAAGAGGCTTTGGAAACAGTGATTGAAGCCACCAACGGCACAAACGACAAACTCATTTATGAAGCATCCGACATGTTCTACCACCTGTTGGTGTTGCTCACCAGCAAGGGGTTGCGCATTGAGGACATCGCGTTGGAACTACAGAAACGCCACGACCCCAACTGGGATAAAGACCGTAGGATGGCTAAGAGCAAATAGAAATCCCTGCCAGCATAGAGGGGAATAGATAGAAACTGTAAATCGAAAATTGTAAATTGTCAAATTATTAATTATGCTGATTGACTATCAAAATGTAAATGTCTATCAAGATGACGTCTGCGTATTAAAAGACGTAAATTTTCAAGTAAACGAAGGCGAATTCATCTTCATCATCGGAAAAGTGGGATCTGGTAAAAGTTCACTACTGAAGACCTTTTACTGCGAACTGGATGTCAAGAAGAGCGACGCAGAGAAAGCCGAGGTGTTGGGACGCAATATCACCACCATCCGCCGAAAACACATACCTGCACTCCGCAAAGAGATGGGAATCATCTTCCAGGATTTCCAACTCCTCCACGACCGCACCGTTTGGAAGAACTTCCGCTTTGTGCTGAAGGCTACGGGCTGGAAAGACAACGACGAAATCAACAACCGCATCAATGAGGTGCTGGCCCTTGTGGGACTGGAAGACAAACTGATGAAGATGCCCCACGAGTTGTCAGGCGGTGAGCAGCAGCGTCTTGCCATCGCACGCGCCATTTTGAATCATCCCACCATTATCATTGCCGATGAACCGACAGGAAACCTCGATCCTGAAACGACTGGCAATATCATGTCTATCTTCAAGAAGATTAGTGAGAAAGGAACTGCTGTGGTTATGACCACCCACAACATCTCGATGATTAGCAAAGTGAAAGCTACCGTATATCGCTGTAAAGAAGGCAGAATGGAAAATGTGACGGCAGAATTTCACGACATCGACCTTAGTCAGGAGTTAGAATTTGATGAATAAGAAATCATAAAACATACGATAGAATATGAAAGTAATGAAATTTGGAGGTACGTCCGTAGGTTCACCAGAACGGATGAAGAATGTATCCTCACTGATTACCAAGTCGGGCGAACCGACATTTGTCGTTCTCTCTGCGATGAGCGGAACGACTAACACACTGGTGGAAATCTCGGATTATCTGTATAAGAAGAATCCTGAAGGTGCCAACGAGATTATCAACAACCTCGAAAAAAAGTATATGCAGCATGTGGAAGACCTCTATTCCACTGACGAGTACAAACAAAAGACACTTGAGTTCCTGCATGAAGAGTTTGATTATCTGCGTACCTTCACCAAAGACCTCTTTACCAGTTTTGAAGAAAAGAGCATCGTTGCTCAGGGAGAGGTGCTCAGCACGAATATGATCGTAAACTACCTGCAGGAGAAAGGCATCAAGGCCATACTGCTTTCTGCCCTTGACTTTATGCGTACCGACAAAAATGCGGAGCCAGACCCACAATATATCAAGGAGAAGCTGAATGCCATCATGCAGGAAAATACGGGTTATCAGATTTATATCACACAGGGATTTATCTGTCGGAATGCTTATGGTGAAGTGGATAATCTGCAACGTGGAGGCTCAGATTATACAGCCTCGCTGATTGGTGCTGCCTTGAATGCCGATGAGATTCAGATTTGGACAGATATTGATGGTATGCATAACAACGACCCACGTGTTGTTGAGAACACAGAGGCTGTACGACAGCTAAACTTCGAAGAAGCTGCAGAGTTGGCATACTTCGGTGCAAAGATTCTGCATCCCACCTGTGTTCAGCCAGCCAAGTTTGCAGGTATTCCTGTCCGCCTGAAGAACACGATGGAGCCAGATGCAGAGGGAACGATTATCGACAACGTCATCGTGCGCGGAAAGATTAAGGCTGTAGCAGCCAAAGACAACATCACGGCAATCAAGATTAAGTCGAGTCGTATGTTGCTGGCTACAGGTTTCCTGCGCAAGGTATTTGAGATTTTCGAGAGTTATCAGACTCCTATCGACATGATTGCCACCTCTGAGGTCGGCGTATCCATGAGTATTGACAATGATACCCACCTGAATGAGATTGTCGATGAGTTGAAGAAATACGGCACCGTAACCGTTGACACGAACATGTGTATCATCTGTGTTGTAGGCGACCTCGACTGGAGTAATCTCGGTTTTGAGACACTTGCTACTGATGCGATGAAGAACATCCCTGTTCGCATGATTAGCTACGGAGGCAGTAACTACAACATCTCCTTTCTCATCAAGGAAAGCGATAAGAAAAAAGCGCTGCAGAACTTAAGCAAGGTACTTTTTGAATAAAAGCACCACGCAAACAACACATACACAACACAATCGCAAGAAAGAACAATATGAAAGGTATATTCCCCATAGAGAAGTTCAGCCAGATTGAAACTCCGTTCTATTATTATGATACGGAGTTACTACGCCAGACTCTGCAAACCATCAACAAAGAGGCTGGCAAACACGAAGGCTTTGTCGTTCATTATGCCATCAAAGCCAATGCAAACCCGAAGGTGCTCAATATCATCTGTCAA
>Ga0326511_10001794_pt1 | contig 17680 bp, 14 predicted proteins | sample 0_2496_0518_D_FD_203701 | JGI IMG/M metagenome (GOLD analysis project Ga0326511, IMG submission 203701) | Bovine rumen microbial communities from UC Davis, California, United States - 0_2496_0518 | ecosystem: Host-associated > Mammals > Digestive system > Stomach > Rumen | place: USA...
ATAATATGCGAGAGCTTCAATGGTCCGTTGGTCGAAGGTATTGATAACGCTCATAATATCTCGTTTTTAGTAACTTACTTTCCCACGCAGAATCTACTTTCCCACGCAGAATGTTGTCAAATCTCTCAGACCCTGTGTAAATACTGAGGTTCTGAGGCTCTGACGGTGGCCGCGAGCAACAAACGAGCAACAAAAACAGAAAAATCGGAGCCTTTCGACCCCGATTCCGAGTAAGAGGAAGCGTGAAAACTTCAATAGTGTATATATGGGAAGAATTGCATTCACGCTGCAAAGATAGTTATTTTATTCGAAACAGCCGCAGAATCGTCGAAAATATTTTCTTCGGGTGAGTGATTATATAGATAACTATCAACGCCCACAGGCCGTAAATCTGAGTCTTCTGCCACCATGTCAGGACGTTGACCTCCTGCACCGTCTGAGTATTAACGGTATGATAATGGTCGCGGTCACGATAGACGATGCTGTCCTTCCGAGCCTCCTTATGCTCAACCTCGACGGGCTTCTTCTGAGGCTTATTGGATAGGCTGTGGGAGAGGAACATCATACCGTCGCGCCATATCACGGATGCATCGCTCATGGCGTAATCTGTTTCAAGGTGCGACGTGGTGTCAGGCGTTACCACCTCAACCGACTGAGCGGGTATCTCGACAAACACCGTGTCCTTTACAATCTTCTCGACATAGCGAACCTCGGTTTTCAGGCTGTCACGGGTCTGCTCCTGTTCATTGACGGCATGCTGCTGACTCTTACAGCTCGTCAGCCAGCAGAGAATAATCAACAGGATGATTCCCCCAAGCGACATCATACAGGCTTTCATTTCGCCACCGCTGCGTTTCAGCTTGCGGTCGTAATACTCCCTGTCCTCTCGATAGCGTTCCATAGCGTTACTTATTGATGACGGTCGTGCCGTCGTTATACACTAAGCTGCCGTACTGAATGCCTGAGAGTCGGCGAGTCCAGCCTTTCTTGAACTTTGCCTGAGTGCCTGTGGCAATGGCATTGATATAGGCCGTGCGCTGCGCCTTGATGCGGTTGAAGAGGACGTGCTGGCCGTCAGGATAACCGTTCAGGGCTTCGAGGGTCTTGCGTCCGACAACGCCGTCAACGGCCACACCCAAGAGCTTCTGAATCTTCTTAATGGTTCCTGCACCCGAAGCCCACACCCAATCGACGAGGATGTTTGCGACGCTCTGAGACGTTATCTCGTCGGCACGCCACTTATCCCAGAAATAGACCTTGAAGATGTGGTTCCACTGTTCCTCAGTCATCGCTTTGAGGTCATCAACGGTTTTGTCCTTTCCATAAATCATGCGGAAGGTGCCAATGGTAACGCCCCACTTTGTTGCGCCGCCACGATCTCCCTTTACGTTGGCGAAACCGCCCTCCCAGCTTCGGATGAACGGTTTCAGAGTTGCTGCTTTTGCCATAATACTATAATTCTGAATCTTGAATAGGTTCGATGTCTGTCTCTTCCTGAGCGGCCTTTTCGAGGCCTTCCTTAGTCATACTCTTCAGGACGTTATCCAAGCCTCCATACTCGTGTATCAGAGCCATCAGCGCACGGCGATAGTCCTGTTGCTGTTTGCGCTCCTTGATGTCGGCAGGCTCCCAAATGCTCTTGATTTCGACATACCCGACATATCCTGTGGCTATGAACGTGAACCAAGGCACCATGAATATGTCAACCTTATAGAATTGGTATAGAAAGAAAATCAGGGCAATCTGAACAACGTCTATTAGTGACAGGGCAAACGTCATATTGAAGTACTTGCTGATTTTCTCGATTGTCCTCTTGAATCCGTCAGAGGTTCGGTACTCGCCTCGCTCCTTCGCCTTGCGAATGCCCGCCCTGAGGTCACAGAAGATGAAACCGAGAATAATCACATAGCAGAGGAGTATCAATCCTCCTACGAACATTAGGGTTGTTAATCTTTCCATATCGATATGAATTTTTTACGTTTGTGAGTGGAACACGCTGCAAAGATACGAAAAAGTGATTATATTGTAATCATTTAGGCGATAAAAATACTCTCAGGGGCAGATTTTTGTGTTCCTGACCCCTGAGAGCGCAATTTTAACTTAGCGTTTTCTGACTTGGCGAAACCGTCGGACAGGTCTGAGTAATCAGATTCCAATTGGTTCCATTATAAATCAGAGTGACAGAGAAATTGTATGCGGGTTCGTAGTCACCGCCACCGCTGCTACCTCCTTCGCCGTCGTACCATTCTTCATTGTATGAGCCATAGAACCAAAGCTGTGACGAGCCGTCGATGGTCTTACCGTTACCGCTAATCTTCTTATGGCCTGTATTGCCGTTGAAGCGGACAATGACCTGCTGTCCCGTGTTGGCTGTGGTCGGGAGATAAACGGTCGTAACGGCCTCTCTCTTTTCACTATAATTACCTGATTTATTGTAATTATTGATGTGAATTGAATCACCTCCTGACATTGAATAGTCATTCTGACTCGATGACGTTGAGACAGGAAGAATCAAGCCCTGTGTGGCGTTGAGCAGGCCTTTGAACGTTCCGCTGTTGAAGGTCACGTTCTGACCTGTCACGTTACCCGACGTGTCGATAGCTATCTTTCCGCTTGCAAGGCTTACTGATCCGTCAGAATTGAACAGAGCCTTACCGCCAGCGAGCGAGGCCGCACCTGTCAGGCCGTTGAGGTATATCATCGGGAGAGAAGATGTCGCTCCGTCGGTGGTGGTTCCGTCGGCGAGCTTCTGACTCTCGAGGCGGCTGTTACGGAAGATGAAGCCCGCAATGTTCGCCAACTCAGCCAACAGCAGATTCGTGGCTATTGACTCAAACTCTGCTCCGAAGTCATTCCAATAATCGGTGTTCGTTGGGGTCTTATTCGAGAATGAGCCTGCGTCCGTCCTTGCAACATAGAAGTGACTATTATACTTCACAACGTCGCAACGGATGAGCGTGCCGACATATTCCTTCGACGAGCTGTAAACTCCACGGAAAGGCGTTGCAGGGCCTACTTTGTCATCCTCAGACAGGCACCAAGCCGTGCATCCTGTTCCATATTCCACCTTCACGCGCTCAATGCTTATCGTGCCTCCAGCGTTGAAATTATTCAGGCGAATATAAACGGTGTTAACCATCGTGCCGCCGTTGTTATCATAGGCGAAATTCTCATGTTTCAAGTCAAGCGTAACATTGTTTGACGTGATACCTGTCTTCTCAGCTATCGTCGGCCAAGCCAAAGAGCCGTTCATATAGACTAATACGCCACCGCCTCCTGACTTCGGATTTACGCCTGAGAGCGTGATGCGTACCTGTCCCGAGATTGTCGCCCCAAGCGTGATGGGGTCGGCAATGACCTTACCCGTAAGGATAAACTGACCGTCTGCGCCTCCGTTGTTGCCGCTTGACTCGACAGAATAGGTTTCCTTCGCCTCTGAGTTGTTAATGAGGTTCTCGCCCAACATGAGAGCGTCCACAGGTGTCTGACGGATAGGCGATGACCATTGAGATTTCAAAGCCCCTGACGCACCATTTATCAAAGCCGTTGTCATCCAAAGGTATTGCAGCGCACCGATGGAAGATGGATAGGTCGTTGACCATGTGGCACCTGTGACAGACGGGTCGCGGTTCCAATTATTCAATGACGGAGCCGAATTAGGTGAGCCGTTGACACAATATCGATATTCGTAATAGTCGCCGTTTATACCTGGGTCGCCCTGCTCTCCCTTTATCCTGACAATGACCCACGAAGTCCAAACACCATTTACCTTCTGACGTTCCGCACGCCAATACATTTGTGTAAAGTCCTCTGAGCTGTCATCCACTGGGTCGAACCAAATCTGAGTCCCTGAGCCACCGTGACGATTGGCCGTTGTCGGTGTAGCAGGAACAGCGTCATTCGTCTGCTTCTTCGCAAACTCAACGTCATACGTCGAAGTGTCGGTCATCTGTCGAGGCGTTGACCATGAGGCCTCCTGTGGCGACTGACCGTCAGAGGTAAAGACGCGGGAGGTCGCCCACAGCTTGTTTTCTCCTGACGGTATGCCATCCGACCAATAGACATTCGTGCCGCTGCTGTTCTGACCCGCGAGACATCCCGACGGGCTGGGGTCTGAGAAGCTGCCTTTGTCATTGGCGGGCTTCGTCGGCGTGCTGTTCATACGGACGAACATCGTGCTTGGGAATGATGACTGTCCCGTATCGCCACGCTCGCCTTTGATTCTTACGATAGTCCAATCTCCCCACTCTCCGTTCTTTTTCTCTCTCTCAGCTCTCCAATACATCTGTGTAAAGTCCTCTGAGCTGTCATCTACGGGGTCGAACCAAATCTGAGTCCCTGAGCCACCGTGACGGTTCGAAGCGGAAGGCGCTGCGGGTGTTGCATCCCCTGCCTGTTTCTTGGCAAATTCGACATCGTAGGTGTCCGTGTCAGTCATCTTGCGTGGAACCGACCAAGACGAAGCGGAGCCGTCACCCTTGAAGGTGCGGGTCGTAGCCCATAGCTGATACTCGCCCGACGGTATGCCGTCCGACCAGCTGTATGTCGTGCCGTTATGGGTGTATGTCGATGTCGGTATAGGGCTGTCATAGGTACCGCCCGTCGGAGCCGATGACGGTGTGATAGCTGACGGCAGACGGATGAAGCACGTTGACGGGAAATCTCCCTTCACGCCCTGAGCGACAACCTGCCAATAGGTCGTGTTCGTCGGTGCTTTGTCTGCTCCCTGAATAGGAGGATAGGTTATTACGCCTCCTGATGACTCGGTATAAATCTGTCGATAGGTCACGGTCTGACCGCCTGTCAGGTAAAGCACCTCGTCGCCATAGTAATAGACGTATGATGCGTCCCACCAGCCACGGAAGCAGCCCAACGGCTGTTCGTCGCCCGACCCGCTCTGAACGAGCGTTCCTCTCAGGCGCAGCTTTCCGTCGCCGTTGGAATTGAAGTCAAGACCCCACTCAGACGCGGAGTTACCGAGGCGCATAGCATTGTTCAGCATATCGAAGTAACTCTGACCGTCGCCGCTGATTACGCGGTCTGTGGTCACGCGGCCAGGCAATACCTCCGTGAAGCCGTAAAGGGTCACGAATGACCGCTCCCCCTCATACTCGCTGTTTAGAATTCCGTACAGGAGATAATAGTATGTCGAGCCGTAATTCATATTGATAGGCGACTCTCTCAGGAGGAATGTTCCTGTCGTGCCTGTGCGGGACACGCGGACATAGAGATAGTATTTCTTCGAGGCCACCGTCAGGGCTGCTGACGTGTAAGCCGATATATCCCAAAACTTATACTCAGACGGCTGATGGCTGCTGCTGAGGGTGTCGATACCCAGCGACATGTGCTGGAGTATGCCCGCAGGAGCCGTCAGAATCTTCGTGGTCTGATTGTATGTCACGTTATGGGGAACCGTCGCGGGTGTGACTTTGTCATCCACAAAACGATACTGCAGCGACTCGTCGCCAACGAGCAGCTGCATGGTCTGAATGGCTATCGGGTTGATGTTGTTCGTGAAGTTGTCGAAGCCCGCATCAAGGAGGTCTGACAGCATTGACATCGTTTCCTGAGCGTCACGGAAGCGCCTCTTTGTGAATGAGAGAGCGTCGCGGTGCCGCTCGACGGTTTCAACCTCATTCCCTTCGAGCTGTTTTATCTCTGTGAGGAACGAGGGAGAGACAGGCTTGTTTGATAGCTCAATCTCAGGCTTATGGGGTCGGTTCACAAAGTCTTTGATCGCCGTGATGCGAACCTTTACGGCTGTGGCCTGAAAGCGAGCGTCCGTGAAGGACACGAAGCCTCCGAGTACAATCTTGCCGCCGATGTTTACCCAGTCAGACTTTGCCCACAGGGGGTCAAGCTCTCCCTTGAAGGAAAACTCGTTATCCTCATGGTCGTACATATAGCGCACGGCCTCCCTGAACATATCCCACGATGCGCCTGACTGATTATTATCGTCGCGGATGTAAGCGTCGGGGAGGCTGATGTTCAGAACAATGTACTTATCCCCCGCAGCGGGCTTGAAGGTCGCGTCAGGCATAGTATAGCCGTCCTCTTCCTTCGGGACAATCTCGAAACGGTAAGGTTTCCTGTAACTGTCTGAGCCGACGGTACCGATGGCCGCGTGAATATACTTGACCTCAAACTCTCCGTGACCCGCGAGCTGTCCTGTCTGAAACTCAACGGTCATCTTCTCGCCCGCTATCAGATAGTCGTTGAAGTTCAGGCTCTCGTTCCCGAGCGACGCATCCGTGAAGTCATAGAAGTGCTTCCCTGAGTCAACGACAATCACCTCTGAGACGGTACCGACGCGGCTCGGATAGATATCCTCGAGAGACAGCGAATCCTCGGCATACGTCGAGGGGCTTTTATCGGTGCGGAAGATGGAGAGGCCTTTGTCATCAACACGATACGTGCGGCCTTCATACGTCAGGGTCTGATTCTTCGGCAACAGCAGAACTGATGACCCATACTTTGAGCGGTCGATGTTTCGGGAGCCACCCTGAACGAACAGGAACTCAACGGGAGAGTTACCCTCCGACTGACGGGTTATGCCTGAGCGGAAGCCGTTACCCTTACCATAACTCAGGGCGAGGGGAGCGTCCTTGTTATACTCCAGCTTTTTCAGAGAGACACGCTTGTTGTCAATCTCAAACTCCGTCTTGAACGTGTCGGCCATCTTACCGAGAGCGTCCCAACAGTAATCGTGGTCGTAGTTTATCAGACGCTCCACGCCTGTTATGCAGTCGCCGACCGTCCAGCCTGAGCCTCGGCGGTTCAGGTTCGCTACAAGCATTGTCAGGTGTTCAAGAGGCGTGGCGGTCATCGGGAACTTCAGGCGACCGTCCACGGTGTTTCGGAACTTCCATATCTTCGTGTCAGCCTGAGGGCTTTCCAACAGCACGGTATATTCGAAGTCGCGGGTGTGAATCATTTTCAGGTTCTCAGGACGTTTCAGGGTATAGGTTATGCCCTCGAAAACGCAGTATGACCCGACGGGCAGCTCAATGTGCGTTGCACGGCTGAATTTCAACGTCAGGTTGTGGTCGCCCATGATGACGCGGTATCTTGCGGAGCTGTCCTCTACGGCGACATCGAGGAGCTGTGTACCGCCGCTGTTGTATATCTTCATTGTCTGATGTCTTTTTACTGAGTTATTTTTATCGAAAATGCCCGCTGTCGGCTTTTCGTTTCAAAGTGGTGTGATTATACCATAAGCACCTTGAAAACGCGACAGCGGGCTTTTTACAGAGTCAGGGGGCTACTTGATATGAAGCTCCTCGCAGTCAGCGTCAACCTGAGCCTTCAACGTTGCGCGAGCCTCGAGGAAGTCCTTATAGGCCTGAATCTTTGCCTTTGCCTCGTCAGAGGTCTTGGCACCGTACAGGCCGAGGTTGGCTGCGTTGTACTCGTTGCAAAGCTTCTGCTCACGGTCTGAGCTGCAGCATTGCTCGATGACGGCCTTCGTAATCTTGTCTGACGTGACAGGAGCCCAAATCAGCACCTCTTCGCACTCCCAATAGGGGCGCTCCGTCTGCTGTTCCTGAGCCTGACCTTCGCCAGCCTGCTGTTCCTCACTTGCTGCCACTTCGGGCTGCACTTCCTGAATGTTGTAACGATAAAGGAATGAACCGTTACCTACTGCCTCGAACTTCGAGGGCTGATTGTCATACTTTGCCATAATAATCTGCTATTATTAGTTTACGTAATAAATGTTTGCTGTTGCTGTGCTGCGCCCAACCGAGCCATGACGCAAGCACCTGTTTATACTCCTTCACGGGTAACAGGGGCTGCATCTTGTTCAGTCGGGCTGCGGCACGGCAGAAATTCTGTTTTATTCTCTTACGAATAAGTTTCTGTGCGCGATAGAACTTATAGCCCACATAGTCGAGGGCGCAGCCATGACGGTCGAAGCGGTTCTCAGCGACAGGGAAGATTTGATAATTGCCTTTGACTTTCAGACGAAGCTCGCCCTCCAGCTTTTCTTTTATCAGAGCAAAAACCTCGCGGAGTCTCGCCTTGCTGTCAGAATAGAACACGATGTCATCGGCATACTCGTCGCAGTCGATTTTCAGCACCTCATTGCACCAATGCATAAAATATGCAAGATACAGGTTGGCGAGATACTGAGACAGATAGTTACCGATAGGAAGCCCAGGTGCCGAGTCGATTATCTCGTCAATCAGCCACAGGAGGTCACGGTCTTTTATCTTTCGCCTCACGATCTGCTTCATAACTTCGTGGTCGATGGAAGGATAGTATTTCCTAATGTCGATTTTCAGGCAATAGAGAGGCCGTCCGTCGTACTTCCTGATGACCTTTGAGACATGGCGGGAGCAGCCCTCGATGCCTCTGCGCTTGATACAACTGAAAGTATTGTGCGGGAATGTCCGCACCCATATCGGCTCCAAGACGTTCATAATGGCGTGGTGGACGATACGGTCAGGATAATATGGCAGACGGAAAATTATACGTTCCTTTGGCTCATAGACCTTGAATATCTCATACTCTGAGGTGCGGAACGTCTTCGTTAGCAGAGCCTCATGGAGCGCAAGCAGATTGGCCTCGCGGTTGAGGTCATGCTGTCTCACGCCATAAGAGCTGAGTTTCCCCCGACGGGCTTTTTCGTCAGCCAGTCGGAGGTTCTCAACCGTGATTATCTTTTCGTATAAGTTACCTATTCGCTTCATACGTTATCTGTTTCTCTGCTTTCCGTTCAGGGTCTTCGATAGCCGATACAAAGGGCGTTTCTACCAACTCCTACTTAGTCGTTTGCTGATGTTTTTTGCCAAGAGGCAAGGCCGTCGCACGTGATGGGTCGATATATAGATTTTTTGTTTGTGAAAGCATTTGCGAGACCCGATATTCGTGTTCGTGTTCGAGGGGGTGTTGTTCGAGTTCGAGTAAGCGAAGCCCGCTTTCGACCTGTTATTCGCATTACCGCCGAAATGAACACCACGCTCTATGCGACCGACCTGTTCTTTTCTCTCTATTCAAAGTAATAGCGATTGCCCTCGGAGCGTAGGGTTACTCTCCGAGGGAACGCTTTTAACTCCCGAATCTTCTGAAGGATATACAAGATGTCCTGTGACCCCGTGAAGAACTTGCGCGCTTCACTCTCAGGGCTGTCTTTCCTCGGACGTATCTGTACCAAGGTCTGACCCTTCGTGCCTTTTGCCTTAGAGAAGCGCGTCGGCACATCCTCCAAGAAATCAAAGACCCAAAACTCGGTGTTCACAATCTTAGACTGCTTCACCTCGTCGCCCTTCATCGAGCGGCTGTTCTCGTCACGCGGTATCTGCAGAAAGGCGAGCGAGCCGTCATCTGTCACAGGCTTCAAATTATCTTCCATACTTATTCAGTTAGAGGGTTATACAATAAGAGATTTCGGGGGACGCGCTTCGCGCTACGCGGTTGCGGGGATAAAGCAGAGGCGAGACCCGATACCCGAGTCCGCGGTCGAGGGGGCGTGGCGCGAGTACGAGAAAGCGAAGCCCGCCCCCGACCCGTTATTCGCAGCACCGCCGAAAAGAACACCACGCAAAGTGATAGCACTCACGTTGACATCTACATAGTGATTATCACAGAAGTAGGTGCTGTCAGAACCGCCACAGAGTGTCGGCATGATTTCGCCTCCCTCTCCGAATATCATCTCCTTGATGTAGCCGCCTGCGCGTTCCTCATTACCAACGTGGGTATAGTTCGCCACGCTGTCAGAATCAAACTTCGACGGGTCGGAGCAAACGAACACCTTAGAGACGTTCTGACCTGAGGCGGGATGAACCTGAACTAGAATACCGTCCGTCCACTGCCAAATATGACCGAAGGGGTTCTCAACGCCGCGATAGCGTGGAACATACACGTCCTCAGTAATATTGTCGGCTGTGTCGGTGGCCGTGTACTCGACCTGACCTGTGCCGTTGCCGAGAGAGTCGGTGTGGCCGCAAGGAACGAAAGGCTCTGAGCCGTCAAAGGTTGCCAAATCGGTGGCGTTGGTCACGCCAACGCCGAGACCGCCCTGATGGTAGCCGTTGGCATCGAGCTGTGCGTTATACGCTGCCTGAGTGTTCAGGGTGGCGTACTCGACAGCAAACAGCCAATAGAGAGCCTTCTGCACGTCATAGGTCATACAGTTCCACTCCGTCGAGCCGCTCTTACGGGCGCGGGCGAGAGTGCGGAACTCTGTCAGGCTCTTGTGAGTTGCTGGACGGCCAAGCTCAGTCTTATAGGTACCGTCCCAATCAGACTGATTGTTACCGCCACGATACTGAGCTGTCAGGTTCACGACAGAGGCGAGCTTGTTGTTCGTGCGGTCGATGGTTGCCTCATACGCTGAGACGTACATCTTCGGAACGAGGTGGTAGCCAGGCAGGGGAACCTCAGACATCCAAACCTGACGCTTGGTACCCATAGTCACGAACTTACGATAGTGAGCGGGAATCTCGACCATCACCTGACCTGCTGATCCGTCACGAACCTGACCCGTCCAATCTGACGGCATGAGATACTCAACGACGTTACCGTTATCGTCGAGCAGACAGCCCTTCATGCGGTTCTGAATAGGAACCAGCTTATGGAGGTCAGAAGAGCCGATACGGGTACAGGTGGGCGAGCTGACAGAGGTGTCGAACTCAATGCCGTAGGCAGCTTCCTGTTCAACATAGGGGAGCATGGAGGCCAATACAGCCTTCTTAGACTCTCCGTTCTCACAAACCTCGACAAGGAGGTCATAGGGGTTTGTACCCTCAACGTCTGGCAAATCAATCAGACGCTTTCCGTTCTGAAACGCCTCGATAATCTGTTCGAGGACGGCTTCCTGTGCTGATGTAAGCATAATTTTGAAAATTTTTTGTTTGAAATTATTAATTAATAATCGCAATGTGGCTCTTGCCACTTACTTTATAGAATTTGAGAGAGTCAGAGGCCACAAGCCTTGCGTTACCCAACAGCGGTTCGGGTTCAGGCTGTGGCTTCTTACGCTTCTGCATAGAGCCTGTGAAGCGTAATACAGGCCGTCCGTTGATGACGGAGAAGCTGACCTCTGAGAGCGTCGCAAGACGCAGCTGCTCCTTCCGTTCGGTGTCAACGAAACGGATGACAGGGCGACCGCCGACAAAGACGAGCCTCATAGCCGTTGACGAAGCCAGTCTGATACGACGCGGAACGTCAGAGTATCGGCGTGGCTCACGACGGTTTCTGAGTGCTCTCAGACGACGGGCGATGAAGGACACGAACAGAGTCAGCGGCATAAGCTATTCCTCCTCTCCGATGCATTCGCCGCTGCCCCAATACAGGTCGATGTCCTGAAGAAGCGACTGCTGGCCTGCCTCAATCTCCTTGATGGCGAGAGGCGACCAGTCGTTGAACACTACGGGAGCGTCGGCAAAGCTCTCATCCTGATAGCATTTCACGCTCAGGACAGCGTCCACACCCTCCACATCATCCTTAGGTCTCGCATAGACCGTAAACAAGGCTCCGCCAGCGAGACGGAAACCCTGTGTCAGGTCTGTAATCTGTCCGTGGGCGACTATGCGCCCGCCGTTCATAAACTCTGAAATGTAACCCTTAGGCATAATTTTCTGATGTTTTACGTTACACAATCAAACTTAGTTCAGGCGCATATAGCCTGTTGAGAGCAGACGCATCTCTGTCGAGATATACATACGGACGGCCTTCGAGTCTGTGAATGGCTTCACGGACTTTCCCTGAGCGGGACGGAGAATCTTCGCAACATAGTGCAGAAGCTTTCCCTCTGCCGTCGTGTAGGTCTCTTCGACACGCAGCTTACAGCGGTCAATCTGAATGCCCTCGCAACCTTCCCCCTCAGGGCTGATGCGGAAGGCGTGCTCGCCGACGATGTTTCCGTCCTCGTCAGAGAACGGACGCGGCATTCCCTTCTGTACGAAGATGTCGAATTCAAGCTGATAGTTGGAACGGTTATACCGAGCGTCAACCGCCGAGCCTCCCTCACGCGTTGCAAGCTGTTCTGAGCCTGACGTGGTGGTGAGCTTGGTGGTATCTTCCTTCGGGGTGTCAACACCGCCCCATGCACTTGCGGGATATCCATCGACACTGATGGCGTGTGTAATCAAACACTCTCCCCATGATAGAACTGCCATTTTTTGATATTGCTTTTGTTTTGTTGTTTTAATGAATATCCTATATGAAACAGAGAGTCAGTGCGAACTTCATCCACGGACGGTCTTCGGGGAAAAACTCAGAGACAGACATGGATTTATAGTAGCACGAATGCCCGTTCATTGTTCGGGCGTTGGGTCTCACAAGGTCATAGAGAAGCGCGTCGCTGTTACGCCAAAGCTCTGCCATCGTCGCAGCCCGCATAAGACAGGAGAGGCGCACGTCCTTTGCCTGATAGCGGACAGTCGAATTATCATACGAAGCCCCTGACTGGGTGGCGATGTTGACGAGAAGGTTCTTTTTCACTTCTGCCTTCTTCGATACCTCAGCATTTGAGCCTGACAGCACGGTTATGCCATAGGCCGACAGCCTCCGTGACGATGGGCTTCCGAGGCCACCGAGCGTATAGGTGTCGCCGCCTGTGAAGACAGAGGACGAAGGAGCCGTGTAATCTGCCGTGCTCAGATCGAGCGGATCATCATCCGCAAACTTCACTTGGAAGCGCGCAAGACCTCTCGAGAGAGACAACGACGGCTGATTCGTCAGCCTGACTTGGAAGGAGCGACCGAAGCAGGAGAGAGTATGAATGGAGTTGGCGCCTCCGAGGGCGTTCGTAAACGCATCAAAGCCGCTCTTCGTCTGAGCGACGAGCGACATCTGAAACTCTCGGCTGTTGAGTACAGGTTTGTCAAGGTCAACCTCCAAACCGTTATACTCATGCCAATCATTCTTCTCAGGCTCTTTCAGAGAGGGGAAGGACATCAATCCGTTCCACCCTCCACGCTCAACGTACACCCCATAGTATCCGTAAGCGTTTACCGAGTCGATAGCGAAATCTCCAATCATAGGATAATGGCGTTATTGAACACGTTCTTAATCACATTACAGCCCTGCCCGATTTTGACGCGGGCGACAGCCCATTTAGAGGCGTTGACCTGACCCTTTGCGCCGTGCATGAAGGTTATCTCATGGCGGGCGAGCGTGTCAAGGTTGACCGTTGCAGAGGTCTTACCGATAAGGACGGCACGCTCTGGGTTTTCCAACGTGATGACTCCAGCATCGATATATATCCCGTACTGCTCCACGCCATACTCCTTGAAGAGCCTCAGGGTGGCGATGTTCGGGAAATGGTTCTCGATGCAGAATTCAAGACCCTGAGGGCTTGTGAACAGCTTCACAAGTTCCTCGATGGTTTTCTCCTGACCTGTAAACATGTCGCACGCCCCAAGGAGCGTGGCCTGTGCATAGAGTTGACGAATAATCTTCTTCATATCGTATTTCCTGTACGTTTTTACTTAATCTTTATTCCACGGAGAGCAAAGTCTGAGACGGTGTCCCGCACCTCCTTGATGTCAGAGCGGAGATTCTTAATATCCTCCTTCATTGCATCCGTGTTACTCTCGATGTTCTGAACAGAGCGGAGTATGTTGTTAGAGTTGGAAACCAACATCTTCGAACTCTCAGCGATAGAGTAGGTGTGGCTCTGAATGGTCGTGGCGCGGCCGTTCAGTTCATCCACGCTGTCCTGTGAAGCCTGAGCGATACCCTTCTCAGCGGCTGTGCGCGTCGAGTCGGTGTTATAGAACAGCTCGCGGAGGTCTTCGGGGATAGCCTCCATGACCTGAGCGTAACTGTCATAGGTGCTGTTCAGGTCATTGCGGAACTCTTCCATAGAGTTGATGACCGCATCAATGCCAGCGAAATTGCCGTCCTTGAACCACTTGGCCTTGTATTTGTCGAAGATTTCACCGAGCGGCTCTTCGAGGAACTTCGACACCATCATACGTTTGAGGATGTCGGCGACAATCTCATTGACCTTATCGCCCCACGCCTCTGCAGCGTTCTCGCCGTTCTCGAAGGCCTCGAAGAAAGCGTCTGAGAGCTGTTTCGCAATGTCCTGAGAGGAACCGCCGATAATATCCTCCACAAGCTCATTTATCAGAGCTATGGCCTTTGCGCCGAGTTCCTCAATCTTACGCTCCCAATCCTCGATTTGACCGTAATCGACATCCTTTTTGTCTCTCTCGGTATCAATCTGTTCCTGAATGAGAAGCTGCTGCTGTGCGAGGTTTTCAAGCTGCTGACGAGCAGAAGCGAACCTCTCAGCACCGAGGGCTTTGTCAGCCGTGTAAGCGACATTGGCGTATGCCGTTGCAGCCTTCTTTGCCGCCTCGAGCATAATGGTCTCGTTGAGCTGAATAGTCGCTGAGATACGCTCCCATAGATTGTTGATGTCGCGGAGCTGTGCTATCTCCTGAGCGTATTGTTTGCGGGTCTCAGCAATAGAGCGGTTCACAAGGTCGATGGCCTTACCGTTCCTCTCATTCAGACGGACAATATCCTGATGGTCAAGCTCCCATTGAAGCTGGTCGATACGGCCTTGAAGATGTTCAATCTCTTCCTGTTTCGATTCATCGTCATTGAAGAGATTGGCGATGGCCGTGGCGATCTGCAATGCTGCGCTGATGACGGCAAGGATGACAGAAGCCTTTTCAACGGTCTGAATAGCCTTTGAAGCAGCCCCCGCAGTTGCGGTCATTCCCGTAGCCGACATGTTGACGAGCTGAACGATACCGTTTATCATTGAGAGCGTCGAAGTGGCAATCTGTCCAGCCGTCTGAATAATCTCGCCAGCAGCACCGCCGACAGCGTCCCCGATGTCATCAAACGACCGTGCGCACTCATTCAGGGTCTTATACAGGTCTTCCCATTCCTTAATGGTTCGCTTGCCTGGATTAAGGCTGTCCTCGGCCTTCTTCTTCTTTACGGCCTCCTGAGCCTTCGTGACCTTTGCGCGGGCTGTGGCGACCTGCTGTGACGATGCGCCACCGTTCTTTTCGAGGTCGTCAAGCTCCTTCTTTGCCTTTTCAAGGACATCTTCGAGCTGTTTCAGGGTGAGGTTGCCAATCTGATTGCACCAAGCCTCATACGTGACCTCACGGGAGGCAAACTGCTCGTCAATGGCTTTCAGGGCTTCATCCTCCTGACGCTGGAGTTCGTCGAAGTTCGCCTGAGTAACACCCTTGCGCATAATCTTGTTACCGTTCGAGTCGGTCTTGAAGTTGCCATCCTTATCCTTCTCATACATCTGAGAGCGGCGACGCTCGAAATCCTCAGAGATTTTCGTGCGCTGCTGCTCATAGGAAAGGACATCGGCAAGCATCTTATCGAGCGCGTCCTGATTGGCCTTGATGCGATAGTCTTTGGCTATCTTCTCGAACTGTTCAACCTGAGCGGCCAGCTTCGGCTCGGCCTCACGCCACATAGCCTCTGTGACCTGAGAGCGGTCAAACACCAAGCCCTTCTTCTTAGCGTCGGGGTTGGCGTTTTCCCATTCGAGTTCGAGCTTATCCTTATACTTCTCGATATACCCAGCCATGCGCTTCTGATTCTCAAAGACGAGCTTCTCATAATTCAACTCATTCTGTCTGAGTTCCTTTTCGAGGCCGTCCTTCATGGCGTTGATGGTGGCCTGTTCGATATCCAACTCAGCCTGACGCTTGGCGATGACAACGGTGTTAGCATACTCCTGAATCTTCTGCACGCGCTCGGCTGTCTCTCGGGCTGTCGTAGCCGCTTGTGAGTCGGCTTTGGTGTTGGCATTCGACTGCTTGCTGTAAGACAGAGCGTCGCGCTCTCTCTCATACTCACGAATCTGCTTATACAGGTCACGGCCTTTCTTCGACATCTGCTCGGCCTTGGTAAGGTTCTCATACTCCTGAGTCTTTTCCTTCACAAGGTCATCGTAGTATTTCTTATTCTTGACAGGCTCGGGAGTCTCTGTCTTCTTATCCTCCTTCTTCGGAGGCTCCCCGAAGCGGGTCTCAGCCTCTTGGATGGACTTATCGAGGATGGCCTTTGCGTTCGCCGCCTGAGTAATCAGAGGCTGGAGCTTATTCAGGGTATAGGAAGTCCAGTCGCCGTTCTCTGTGACAGCGTTCACGGTCTCGTCGAACTGACTGATGACATCCTTCAACTCCTTCGTAATCTTCTCTTTCCCCTCGAGGACAGGCACGATTTTCCAAAAATACTCATTGCCTTTCTTCGAGCCGAACTTCTCAACGAGCTTTTTCTGAATGTTATCGCGTATGCCTCCCATCTGCTCTGCGTAGGTGTCGCTCTCAGCTTTCAGGAAAGCCTCCATAGCGCGTGCCTTTGCAGCGTCACGGGCAGCGGCAGAGACGGCACGGTAAGCGGCCTCTACATCTTTCAGTGAGCTGACCTCGTTAGAGAGGCCTTTCAGATATTCGCCGTACTGATTGATGATGGCCTTCTTCGCCTTCTCATATTCCTCGGTGCCTTCCTTCGCGGCTTTGAGCTTACCAAAGAGAATGTCAATCTGCGTCTGCTCGCTGATGACGGACTTATTCATATCCTTCGTAGCGTCATTCAGGCGCTTCGTGGCCTTCTCTGCCTCAGTCTGATAGGTCACCATCTTATAAATGGCATATCCCAACGCAACGACAGCGGCAGCAGCGATAGCGTAGGGATTGCTCATAATAATGGCGTGGAGCCGTGCGGCAGCGGCAGCGAGCTTATTCTTCGCAAGGGTCAGGAAACCCGTCGCTGTGGCGTTCGCCGTCTCAGCAGCCGTATCAACACCCGTTGCAAGGGCTTCGGCTGTCTTAGAGGCTGTGGATTTGGCCGTAGCGGCCTGTTCAACGGCCTGAGCCGCTGCGCTCCGCTCACGCTCCGCAATCTCCAATTCCTTCTGAGCGTTCAGGAGGATGGTCTGCTCACGCTCCAGCTTCTTCGAGGTCACGTTCTCAGCGGTGGCCGCAATCTCCTTACGGATAGCGATAACCTCCCGCCCGTGCTGGATTTCCTCAGCCTTGGCAGCTGTGATTTTCTGACTTATCGCTGCGATTTGACGGTTTTTCGCTGCGATAACCTCAGCCGATGCCTGCTGTTCCTTCAAAGCGGTGGCCTGAGCGATCAGAGCGTCCTTCTCTTCCTGAAGCTTCACAACACGGAGAGCGGCACGGCTCTGAGCCTCCTGTGCCTTCGCCTGTTGGGTCTGCAAGGAAGCAACGCGCTCGGCCTGTGCCTCTGACTGAGCGGCAGCGACAGCGGCCTGAGCGTCAGCAACACGCTGGGCTGCGGCCTCATGCTCTGCCGTCACGGTTGAAAGGCGCTGCTCTGCGGCTGTCAGCTCTGCCTTTGCCGTGGCGACGCTCTGAGCGGCTCTTTCGCGCTCGGCCTGTATCTCAGCCTGAACAGCGGCATAATATTCCTGAGAGGTGGTAACGAGACCGAGTTTCGACACCTTCGCCTGACCCTCAGCCGAAAGGAGCTGATACAGGGCAGCGGCTTCGTCGGCGTGCTTGACAGCCATATACGAGCCCTGAATGGCCTCGGTGGCTATCAGGGCTGCTCGGTATATTCCGTAAGCGGCAACAAGCTCCATGATGGTCTTTCCGACCTCGTCATAATGCTTGACGAGATTCGTAAGCCCCTCGACGGTTCCTGTGATGGCCTCCTGTGAACCCTCTCCGAGGTCATTCAGCATGTCATCCCAAGCACCTTTGAGGTTGGAGATTGC